>OFMJ01001841.1_pt1 | contig 14383 bp, 11 predicted proteins | sample 1541801 | NCBI WGS metagenome assembly OFMJ01 (sample SAMN04209234, study PRJEB22552) | human gut metagenome | biome: gut; material: feces | host: Homo sapiens | place: USA: Oklahoma
CGTGTCTCAGTCCCAATGTGGCCGTTCAACCTCTCAGTCCGGCTACCGATCGTCGCCATGGTGGGCCGTTACCTCACCATCTAGCTAATCGGACGCGAGCCCATCTTTCAGCGGATAAATCCTTTGACCCCTGTGCCATGCGACACTGTGGTCTTATGCGGTATTAGCATTCGTTTCCAAATGTTGTCCCCCACTGAAAGGCAGGTTGCTCACGTGTTACTCACCCGTTCGCCACTAAGCTGAACTCTCTTCCATCCGAAAACTTCAGAGAAAACAGCTCCGTTCGACTTGCATGTGTTAGGCGCGCCGCCAGCGTTCGTCCTGAGCCAGGATCAAACTCTTCATTAAATGGTATTTAAACCAGCTAATGCTGAATTCAAATCTCTGTAATCTCATTACGCAATCGCTTGCGTCCTGCATTACTGCTTTTTAAAAGGAATTTTTATAGTGTTTTCCACACTCTAAAAGGGTTCCGTTAAGCTTCTTGATATTGTTTAATTTTCAAGGTCCTGTGCGTCCCTCTCGCGAGGCAGCTTATTTATTATATCAGGTCCAGCCCTTTTTGTCAAGAACTTTTTTCTGATTTTTTTCGAGCCGCTTCGCTCTCTTTTTTTCGAGACAGCCTATTTATTATATCAGCTTCCGTCCTTCTTGTCAAGAACTTCTTTCTGACCTTTCTTTCGGCTTCTTCTCTTCTCTCAGGTCCGCTCCGTCCCCCTCGGGACAGCTTAGTTATATTATCATACTTATTTGCGAATGTCAACAAGTTTTTCCAAAAAACTTTTATTTTTCCTTTTCTCCTTTCTAATCTGTCAATTGTTCCCGCATGGCGGCAAGGATCTTCCGTTCCTTACGGGATATCTGTACCTGCGTGGTATGCAGCACCCGCGCTGTTTCACTTTGGGTTTTGTTCTTGAAAAAGCGCAGGTAGATGAGCGTGCGCTCCTCCTTTGTCAGCGTGCCCAACACACTTTTCAGGCTCAGCAAGTCGGATACGGTTTCCTCGCAGCTCTCCTCCGGGATATCGAACTCCCGGCTACCGTCTTCGTCGCTCACCGGCGTAAGAGACAGTGCGGGCATCGCGGCGCTCATTGCGTCCGCCACTTGTTCAGGCGTTACATCGAGGCGTTCGGCCAGCTGTGAAACAGTCGGTTCCTGCCCTGTTTCCTTTACGCAGCGCTCCCGCACCGCGCTGATCTTCAAGCTCAGCTCCTTCAACGAGCGGCTCACCTTCACGGTTCCGCCGTCCCGGAACAGTTTTTTGATCTCGCCTAAAATCACAGGCACTGCGTAAGTGGAAAAACAAAGGCCGCGGGAACCGTCAAAGCCGTCGTATGCTTTGACGAGCCCCATGCAGCCGGCGGAGAACAAATCGTCGTATTCAATCCCCCGCCCTTTGAAACGGCCGGCACAGGAATGAACAAGCCCCAGATTCTTTTCAATGAATTCGGCGCGCGGGCCGAGCACGACCGGTGTTGGCGGCATAACTTCCCTACTCTCTATATAATATGTATAAAGAGCGGCTCAACGAGTGCCCAGGCGCTTGCTCAGCGTAACGCGCGTGCCTTTGCCCGGGGCAGAGCGCACCTTGACGGAGTCCATAAAGCTTTCCATCACCGCAAAGCCCAGGCCCGCGCGTTCGGCGCCGCCCGTAGTGAACAGCGGCTCCATTGCCTTGGAGACATCCGGGATACCGCACCCCTTGTCCGCCACCGCCACGCGCAGCGTGCCGTCCTCATACAATGCGGCCGTCAGCGTGATCGGACCAATGGTGTTTGCATAGGCGTGCACGATGCAGTTCGTTACAGCCTCGGATACAGCCGTCTTAACGTCGGCCAGCTCGTCCAGCGTAGGGTCCGCCTGCGCGGCAAATGCCGAGAGCGCGCTGCGGGCAAAGCCCTCGTTCACGCTGCGGCTGGGGAATGTGATCTTTACCGTATTCAGTGCTTTCATTTGTTATAACTCCTTTTGGCGCGCGGCCTTAGTCTTTGGATTCGATGCCCGCGATGGACAGCATGCGCTTGATATCCTTCGGCGCTTTCTGTACCACCACCACGCCGCCCATGGCGCTGACGAGCTTGTGGCGGCCCAGAATCAGCCCGATGCCCGAGGAATCCATAAAAGTGACCGCCGAAAAATCAAGGATGAGGATGGCAGGCGCGGCCGCCGCGGCCCGCTCGTCGATTTTTTCGCGCAGGATGGCCGCCCAGTGATGGTCGATCTCGCCCGAAAGCAGCGCCGTAAGTGTTTTTCCGTCTTGCTTGAGTGTTACTTGTGTCATACCCGTTTTGTCTCCCGTTTTCTGAATATTGAAGCCGCGTGCCGCAATGGCACGCAAAAAAGAAAGGCATACAGTCTATGCATCTATCATAGACCGTATGCCTTGTATTTTTTGTTGATTTGCGTCGCCCTGTTTTACTTTGTGAGCAGCCCCCGCGCCTGTGCGGCAAGATACAGGCTGCCGCACACCACAAGCCCCTCCGGCGCGTCCCCCCGCGCCAGGCGCAGCGCCTGTTCCACGCTGTCACAGGCCGTCACCTGCGGGAAATGCCGCTTTGCCAGCGCCGCCAGCGCCTCGGCGGACAGCGCGCGCGGGCTGTCGGGCCGGACGGTATACACGCGGGCGAAACACGGGGCGAGCGCGGAGAGCATCTCCTCCGGCTGTTTGCCGTCCAGAATGCCGATCACCGCCGTCAGCCCCGAAAGCCCTGCGCCGCGCAGCGTCGCCGCCAGCGCCCGCGCACCGTCCGGGTTATGCGCGCCGTCCAGCACCACCAGAGGCCTGCGGGACAATACTTCGATACGCGCCGGAAAACGCGCGCCCGCAATTCCGCCCAAAATCGCCTCGTCCGAAATGTCAAAGCCTTTTTCGCACAGCGCCAACGCAGCCTCTACCACCACGGCGGCGTTATAGGCCTGATGAACGCCCGGGAACGGTACGACAAGGTCGTACCCGCCGTAGTTGACCCGGTTCTCGAAAGCCGGGGCTTTATAGATATGAAGGTCCTGCAGGTCGGGCGCCACAAGAGGGCAATGCGCTTTTGCCGCCCGCAGCGTGATCTCATCCATGGCCTCCTGCGGCTGCGCGGGGTAGCTTATCACCGTGCAGTTGTTTTTGAGGATACCGCACTTTTCCCCGGCAATGGCCGCATAAGTGTCGCCCAGCAGTTCGGTGTGGTCCCTTCCGATGCACATGATACAGGCCACCAACGTGTTTTCCACCGCATTGGTGGAATCCAGCCGCCCGCCAAGGCCCACTTCCAGACAGACGATGTCACAGCGCTCCCGCGCAAACCACAGCAGCGTGGCCGCCGTCACCGCGTCGAACTCCACCAGGCTGTCCCAGCCCTCCGCGCGCAGCCCTTCAGCGGCCGCGCGCACCTCTGTCAGGATCTGCGCCAGCGTTTCCCGGGAAATCATTTCTCCGTCCAGCAGAAAACGTTCGCGAAATTCCAGCACATAGGGGCTGACGCTGGCGCCCACGCGGTATCCCGCCCTGTGCAGCACAGAAGCCAGCATTACCGTTGCGCTGCCCTTGCCGTTGGTTCCCGCAACATGCACGAACCGGAGGCTTTTTTCCGGATTCCCCAGCTTTTCCAGCAGCCGCCGCGTATTTTCCACGCCCGGATGCGCGGCCAGCCGCGGCAGGCTGTGTACCCATTCCAGCGCCTGTTCATAATCCATAGCATCCACCCTCCTTCAAAGCCCACAGCAGAGGGCGGGCAACGGCAACCGCCGCCGCCCGCCCTGTATCTTTACATTATACCGGGGCCTATGCGTCCAGCTCCATCAACAAGGCGGCGTGGTATTGGCCGTTGATGCGAAAGAACCGTTCCAGCCGCCCCACCGTGCGAAAGCCCAGCTTTTCATACACATGAACGGCCGCCGCGTTATCCGCGCGCACCTCCAGCGTGAACGCTGTTACGCCGGCGCGCACGCCCGTCTCCAGCAGCTCCGCAAGCATGCGCGTGGCTATCCCATGGTTCCAGTGGCTTTTGCGCACGCTGGCGTCAATCTGCGCGCGATGGCTCATGCGCGGCCGCCGTGGCCTCGAAAGCCCGCACAGCGCCACGATCTCGTCCGCCTCTTGCGCCACGAGCATCAGCGCGTCGGGGTCGTTCTCCACCTGCCGGAGATATTGCCGTTCTTGCTCCTCCGTGATGGGCAGTCCCTCGGGGCCAAACGTCAGATTGTCGCTTTCTGCGCCGATTTGCCGCAGATACGCCAGTATCGCGGCCGCATCCTCACTGTGGGCAGGGCGAATCGTTAACTCTCCGCTCATTTTTCTTTCCCCTCTCCAAACAGCCAATGCAGCTCAGCCCAGGTTTCGGATGGATTCCTCGATCTTCGCCAGCTTCTCCGCCGCCGCGGCGTGCTTTTGACGCATGTCCTCGACGATGTGCGCGGGCGCCTTGTTCACAAAGCCCTCGTTTGACAGCTTCGCGGCCATAGACGCGATTTCCTTCTCGCACTGGGCCTTTTCCTTGGCCAGCCGTGCCTGCTCCTTTTCCCGGTCGATCAGCTCCATCATCGGGATAAACGCGCGGGCCGCGTGCGTCACCACCTGCGCCACACCCTTGGTGTCGCCGGTGTATTTTTCCGTAAAGGATACCTCGTTTGCAAAAGCGAATTTGGCAAGATACGCAGCCCCGTCCTCAAAAGGCGTTTTGTCCGCCGTCTCGATGATGAGCGACGTCCGTTTTGCCGGATGCACGCCCATGTCCGCGCGCAGCGTGCGCACGGCCTTGATGAGGTCCATCACCTTTTCAAAGCCCGCTTCTTCTTCCGCATAGTTCATCTGCGGTTCATACCCGGGCCATTTTTCCAGCATCAGTGTCTCAGACGCGCCGGGCAGCGCCGTGTAAATTTCCTCTGTGATGAACGGCATGAACGGGTGAAGCAACTTAAGCGCCTGCACCAGCACACTCACCAAAATCTGGCGCGCGCTGTCCGCCTCGGCCGCGTCCTCGCTGTTCAGGCGCAGCTTTGCAATCTCGATATACCAGTCGCAGTACACGTCCCAGATGAAGTCCTGCACTTTCTGCGCCGCAAGGCCCAGTTCGAACTTGTCGAGGTTTTCCGTGACGTTCTTCACCAGCGTGTTCAGCTGCGAAAGCACCCATTTGTCCGCCATCGTCAGCGAGGCGGGCAGGCCGGGCCGGAAGTCCTCCGGCAGGTTCATCATCACAAAGCGCGCGGCGTTCCACAGCTTGTTGGCAAAGTTGCGGCTGGCCTTTACCTTTTCGTCCGAGAAGCGCATGTCGTTGCCCGGCGTGGAGCCCACCACCAGCGTCAGGCGCAGCGCGTCCGCGCCGTACTGGTCGATGATTTCCAGCGGGTCGATGCCGTTGCCCAAAGATTTGGACATCTTGCGGCCCTGCGCGTCGCGCACCAGGCCGTGGATGAGCACGGTATCGAAAGGGGCTTTGTCCGTATACGTCAGCCCGGAGAAGATCATGCGGCTGACCCAGAACGTGATGATGTCATATCCCGTGACCAGCGTATTGGTTGGGTAAAAATATTTAAGGTCCTCGGTCTCTTCCGGCCATCCCAGCGTGGAGAACGGCCACAGGGCGCTGGAAAACCAGGTGTCCAGCGTGTCCTCGTCCTGGCGCACGGGCTTGCCGCACTTGGGGCACACGGTGAGCGGCGTGGCCGAAACGCTGATCTCGCCGCAGTCATCGCAGTAATAGGCCGGGATGCGGTGGCCCCACCAGAGCTGGCGGCTGATGCACCAGTCGCGCGTGTTCTCCATCCAGTTGTAATAGGGCTTGTCGAAACGCTCGGGCACGAACCGGATACGCCCGTCGCGCACGGCCTCGATGGCCGGGCCCGCCAGAGGCACCATCTTCACGAACCACTGCTTGCTCACCATGGGCTCCACGGTGGTGCCGCAGCGGTAACAGGTGCCCACATTGTGCTTGTGCGGCTCGATGGAAGCCAGATATCCGCCGGCTTCCAGGTCTGCCACAATGGCCTTGCGCGCCTCGTAACGGTCCATGCCCGCATATTTTCCGCAGTCCTGCGTCATGTGCGCGTCGTCCGTCAGCACCTTGACGACGGGCAGGCCGTGGCGCACGCCCACCTCGAAGTCGTTGGGGTCGTGCGCGGGAGTGATCTTCACCACGCCCGTGCCGAATTCCCGGTCCACATACGTGTCGCAGACAACGGGGATCTCCTTCCCCACCAGCGGCAGAATAACCTTTTTGCCGTGCAGATGGGTGTAGCGTTCGTCGTCCGGGTGCACGGCGATGGCCGTATCTCCCAGCATGGTCTCGGGGCGGGTAGTGGCAAGCTCCACGAATTCATCGCCGCCCGCCACCGGATATTTCAGATGCCAGAAAAAGCCGTCCTGCTCCTCGTACTCCACCTCCGCGTCGGAGATGGACGTTTTGCAGTGGGGGCACCAGTTGATGATGCGCTCCCCCCGGTAGATGAGGCCGTCGTCGTACAGCTTTTTGAAAACCTTCAAAACAGCCTTGCTGCAGCCCTCGTCCATGGTGAAACGCTCACGCTGCCAGTCGCAGGAACAGCCCAGCTTTTTCAGCTGCTCCACGATGCGCCCGCCGTACTGCTTTTTCCAGTCCCAAGCGCGCTCCAAAAACCTGTCGCGGCCGAGGTCCTGCTTCGTGAGGCCCTCTTCCTTCATCTTCGCCACGATCTTCGCCTCTGTGGCAATGGACGCATGGTCCGTGCCCGGCACCCACAGAGCGGCATAGCCCTGCATGCGCTTGTAGCGGATGAGGATATCCTGCCAGGTCTCGTCCATGGCGTGGCCCATGTGCAGCTGCCCCGTGATATTGGGCGGCGGCATCACAATGGTATAGGGCCTTTTGTCCGGGTCGCGCTCCGCGTGGAAATAGCCTGCATCCACCCATTTTTTGTAATGCTTGTCCTCCACGGACGAAGGGTCGTAAATTTTCTCCAGTTCTTTCATCCTTGTACTCCTTTCGGGGCGGAATGCAAACAAAAATGCCGCCCCACACAAATGTGCATGGGACGGCATCAAGATACCGCGGTACCACCCAAATTGCCCGCCGCCTGCGCGGCAAGCCACTTGAACGCCCTTAACGCGGGCCAACGAGAGCGGCTACTGCTGTTCCCCGCCCCTGCTCCAAAGCGACAGCGCTCCGCCCGCCCGCACCGGCTCCCACCTGCCCCGGCTCTCTTTCACGGACGTCCCGGCCCGGCCTGTGCCCGCGGCACAGCGGCCCGTTCTGCGGAACGCACTCTTTTTCACAGCATTTACCTATGATGGATTATAGCCGCTTTTGCGCGGTTTGTCAACGGGCGGCGCCTTTCACCCGAGGCTCACGCCCATGCGGCGCGCCACCGTGAGCATGTCGCAGGTTTCGGGCACCAGCTTCGTCTTGCCCGCAATGTCCTTGAGCGCGTTCTCCGTCACGATATTGTTCTTCATGGCGACGGCCACGCCGTAGTGGTCGGCCTCCACCAGCTTTGCCGCATAGGTGCCGAACTCGGTGGCCAGAACACGGTCGTATGCCGAAGGGCTGCCGCCGCGCTGCATGTGTCCGGGCACGCACACCCGGGTCTCAAAGCCCGTCGCTTCCTCGATCTGCCTTGCAATGCGGTTCGTGGCCGTGCGCTCGCCCGCAGCGGCCCGCGCCGCCGCCCGCTCCTTTTTCTTCATGGCCGCTTCGCCCACATCGTATACGCCCTCCGCCACAGCCAGGATGGAAAACGTCTTGCCCTGCTCGCTGCGCTTCTGGATGGCGGCGCAAACATTCTCGATATTGTAAGGCAGCTCGGGGATGAGGATGATATCCGCGCCGCCGGCGATGCCGGAATACAGCGTCAGCCATCCCGCTTTGTTGCCCATAATCTCGATGACCATGCAGCGGCGGTGGCTGGAGGCCGTTGTATGGATGCGGTCGATGACTTCCGTGGCAATATCCACAGCCGTGTGGAAGCCGAACGTCACGTCGGTGCCGTAAATATCGTTGTCGATGGTCTTGGGCAGGCCGATGATGTTCAGACCCTCCTCGCTGAGCAGGTTGGCCGTTTTATGCGTGCCGTTTCCGCCCAGGCACAGAAGGCAGTCCAGCTTCGCATCCTTATACGTTTTTTTCATGGCGGCAACTTTGTCGACCTTGTCGTCCTCCACGACGGTCATCATTTTAAACGGCGTGCGCTTGGTGCCAAGGATCGTGCCGCCCACCGTCAAAATGCCGGAAAATTCATACTGCTGCATTTCGCGCCATTCGCCCTTGATGAGGCCGTCGTAGCCGTTCTGAATGCCGACGATCTCCACCTCATCGCCGAAACGCTGGTACAGCGCCTTGGCCGCGCCGCGGATGGTGGCGTTCAGGCCGGGACAGTCCCCGCCGGAGGTAAGGATACCCACACGTTTTTTCATCGAAAAACCTTCTTTCTCTCAACCGTTCACGCCCGCCGCCGGGCGGCGCGTTATTTTGTCAGCCTGCGCGCCACGAACAGGAACACGCACGCCCCCACCACCGAAACAATGATGTTCGCAAACAGGCTGTGCGCCGAAAAGCCCAGCAGGCCGAACAGCAGCCCGCCCACACACGAACCGATGACGCCGACGGCGATGTTCCGCACAAGGCTCCCGCCGCCGCCCATTATTTTGCTTGCCAGCCAGCCGGCCACCGCGCCGACGAGCAGCGTTGAAAGAATTGCCCACAGCATTTTTATCTTCCCCTTCCAAAGGCGCATCCATGCGGCGCCCCTGCCGATTTTGTTTCTGTTTTCAGTATAGGATTTTCCCACCCGGTTGTCAAACCGGCAGCACCGCCAGCAGCAGCGTCATGATGGTGATGCTCAGCACCATGCTGATGGAATTGATGACGGCAGCCACCGTGCCGTCGCAGCCGTTTTCAATGGTGATCATCGGGGCGCAGCTCGCCACCGGCGCAAACAGCATCACCACCAGCGTGCGTGCCACTTCCCGCGGAACCGGCAGCCAAAGCCACAAAACCACAGCCGCCAGTGCGCACACCGTGTACCGCCCGGCCAGGACCCGGGCCACCGTGTCGCGGCCTTCCCGCGGGAACCGCACCTCAAACAGAATGCCGATGCACAGCATGGCAAGAAAGGAGTTTGCATTGCCCGCCATCACGGCCACGTTCATCGCAAAACCCGGCAGCTCCCAGTGCAGCAGGCTCAGGGCGACCATCGCCACATACACAAGAAAAGTGGGCGTGGTGAAAAGCTTTTTCAACACTGAACCGAGCCCCGCGCCCCTGCCCTTCCCGTCGCCCATGGCGCGCTGGGCCACGGCCGCGTTGGGCCCATACGTAAAAATCGCAGCGCCCACGTCAAACATGCACATAGCGGCAAAGGATTCCGAGCTCACCACGCCCGATAAAAACGGGATGGCAAAATTTCCGCAGTTGAATGTGTTGGTGTTCAGGATCGTCGTTCCCCGTTCCACTGCCGGACGCCCGCGGGAAAGCACCGCACCCGTGCAAACCAGCGTCAGGCTCACCAAAAAGGAAAACACGAACGTGAGCAACAGCACGCCGCTCAGCTCCACGCCTGCAAAGCCCTTGACGATAGCGGCCGGCAGCGTGATGTTCATAATGACCGCAGAGAGGAACCGCGCGTCCTGCACGCGGAACAGCCCCGCTCTTTTTAACAAATATCCTCCCGCCAACACAGCCAGATAGACCCCGCTGTTGGAAAAGCTGGCCCACAGGTCCATATACCGATGCCCCAATCCCGTTCAGGCGCCTGCGCGCAGGCGCCTTTGCTGTTTTTTCAGTATACCATGACGCCGCGAAGCGGCCCCAACAAAACCGCATTTGCTGCGGTTTTGCATGGTTCAATGTTCTCAAGCCCGTGCGCGAAAGCGCATCAGCGCACGAAGAGCGCGCGGCCGCGCAAGCGGCGGGCTTGAGGTTATTATACCACGCGCCCAAAGCCGGGTACACGGCAAATCTTGCGCAAGGGGATTTTATTTCGTGTGGATTTTCTTAAAAAAAGGTGTTGACATCGGGCGAATTTCTTCGTATAATAATAAAGCACTTCGGCGATACGCCGTGAATGCAATGCGGAATTGTGTAATGGTAGCACCTGCGACTCTGACTCGCATTGTGAGGGTTCGAATCCTTCTTCCGCAACCAAACGGCAGCATCTGCTGCCGTTTTCTTTCGGGGTATAGCGCAGTTGGTAGCGCGCTGCGTTCGGGACGCAGAGGCCTTGAGTTCAAATCTCAATACTCCGACCATTCGGAAAACCGCATTGTAGAGCCGAAAACGGCTTGACAATGCGGTTTTTTCGTATCATGAGCATTTCCGTTCTTTTCTCGCTTTTTCATGTTTTTGCACTTTATTGTGGACTAACTGTGGACTAAAATGTAGATTTAAGAGGGCAAAATTATGAGTACAGGGAAATAGACGATTGTTGCAAAGGATTTCTATAATATACCTTATTATATAGTGCTGTCTTACGCTGAAGAAACAGCGCGAAAAATGTTTGATAAGGCTAATACCGGAAAGATAATTGAGTATTGCTATCCAATGCTGAACGATATCACATATAGCGCGGCAAAACAAATTATACCCGATGTGTTTGAAGTAAAATGAAAGCGCCCCCGGCCAGGAGAGATCCTGAACCGGGGGCTTTGTTCATCCGTTTAACAGGTCATACAACTGCATCGCCTGATACTGGCTGTATCCGGCATCTACGAGGGCGGCAATTTTATTTTTCTTCGCGCTGCCGCTTATAGTCCTGTCCGTACCGGGAATTTTATCACCCTTAACATTGTAAGTAAGCGCATTCGCTTTCAAGATATCCGCAATGCCAGCCATCCAATCACCGTCGCCCCATTTCTCGGCGCGTTCAATATTGTTTTGCACTTCTTTGCTGGGTTCAATGCCAAGGGCTTCCTGCTTTGCAAATTCTGTTGCAACCGTATACGCTTTTTCCGTTGCATGCACCGCCTGCTGATCTGTCAAATCCTTATAGCCCGGCACAAGCACCTCAAGGATGTCATACGCTGTCTGGCCACGCTCCTTTGCGTAAGCAGTATATTGTTCTGCCGTCAAGTTATGTTTGATACCGTCTTTAGTGAAATTTTTTTGTGCATATGAGGGCAAAACCGAGCTTTCGCCTGTCCTGTCATAAAGCTGCTGAAGCCAATTATCCACCTGTGTAGGTTTATTTTTGGAGTAATAACCAGGAGAAAGCATATTGTATGCTAAGCGTCCTGCAAAGCTTCCTCCTGTATTCTCTTGTGTACGTCCCCACTGGTCAACATACGGCTGACTGGTTTGAGACAGGAACGGAATTTTGTTTTTGATTTTTTGAAGCGACTTGTCCTGCTGCGCCAACGGAGCACCCGTTTGTGTAAAAGTCGCGCGGCGCGTGTCATCTATCGACCGGGCTATCTGCCCAGCTAAAGTCGGTACCGCTTGTCCTGCGTACCCAACAGCGGCATTAAGCATTATATCCGGAACCGGATTGTCGCTGTATCCTGCGGTTTTAATCGCGCTATTGATGCCTTGAAGCAGTGTCAGGTTCATCATCGGTTCTGTAATGCTTGTCATGGTGTCAAGCACCCGCGCAAGAGAAAATTCACCATCCTCTTGAAAAGCATTCCAGGTTTCCACTCCAACAAATAAAGGCAGCGAGATAGGCGCAAGCCAATCAATTGTATATGAGCTATCCCCTATTTGCAAAGCGTAATTTTGAACGCCCTGCATGTCCTTAAACTGCTCCTCTTTTTTGTTATCTTCTCCTCCTCCTGTTAAAAATCCCATAGATGCAAGCGCAGCTCCAAGCGCCACAATTCCAGTGCCTGTAAGCCCGGATGCTAAATCTTCTACGACGTCCGTCGCTGTCATATTTCCTTTTTGAAGTTGATACAGGTCATAGGTTATAGCTTTCGCTATTCCAGCGGGACTGTACTCAATGCCACGCTTTGCAATATTGATTGGCGTAGTTGTAAATGGCATTGTGCCGCCAACAACAAGACGTGTTGCTGCGTTTGTATTTGCTAAATCGCTGATTTTTTTTGCCAATGCGCTTGCATCCCGATATGTTGCTTTTTGCGCCTGATTGATTGCATACGTTCTTGCCTGCTCCAATGTACGTCCGGTCATGTCGGCTTCCGTCAATCCACGTGCTTTCATAAACCCGGCCATACTGTCCACATAAGCATTTTTTGAAAAAACTGTATCTTCCCATTCAAGTGCAGCACTGTTCGCTTTTCGAAGCGTCTCGATAGGCTTCATCGCTTTTGATGTAAATACAGTCTGATTTTGCCGGATAACGCTTTCCGGATTTAGTTTCCCTGTACCCTGTACGACCGTTTTCATGCTTTGGTCAAAATCATTCTTAGCAAAACTCATTCTGGACTTGTCCGCGTCATTAAATGGATTTAGGATAGCCTTTGTTCTCTTTGCGGGTTCCCGAACAAACAATTGTTCCAGCCATGAACCTGTCATATTTTTGATTTGACGGGCAGGCCAGAAAATCGCATTGCCCGCAATATTTCGGATATGCGTTCGGACGTTTCCCAACATTGCAAGATACCGCCAAGAGTTCCATTTTGTGGCCCAATCCGCTGGAAGCTGATCGGCTACATTTTTCATAATTGCCGTAGAAGCGTCCGTAATCTCCGATTCAGTTTTGGCATTCAATAACTGTTCTGCAAGATAATTTGGGATTTCGACAGTTTTCTCACCGCTTTGTATTGCCCTTTTGGTTTTCCAATTTACTCCAATCCCTGTTCTGTTGCCAGCTTTGATATCTCTGTTCAAATTGTCTACAACACGGTTGACATAATACAATTGACCTTCTGGCGTCATTTTTTTCAACAGCCGCAGCGCTTGGACCGTCTGCCCCGCGCGAGTGCCCTCCGCCGCTACCTCCGCTGCAAGCTGCATGGCGAGTTCCGTATCCCCCGCTTTGGCGGCTTCCGCATAAAGCAACTGGCCCAATGTGATGTTTCCTTTTCCGGCAGGAGTTCGCCCTTCTACAACATCACGCCATTGTGCAAGTGCACCAGCCCAACCTTTGTCCGTGATTGTTCGAACCGCAGCATCCAAAGCCGGTTTATCCTTTTTGACATTGTAGGAAAACAACCCATCTTCCACATTTTGTTCGAAAAGTGGAATAAGTTCATCCGGTGTAGCTTTTGCCTCCATGGCAGTTCGAGTGAATTGGCGCACTTTATCTTTGCCGTTTGTACCCTTGGGCACGTCAACTACACGGGCGGGATTTTCGCCCGGTTTAATCGTACCGTAAGTGTTTTGAAGCGCGCTAAAGCTATGCTCGTTGCGTTCCGCCGCGCCTACTGTATTTTGTCCATACAACTCAGATGTGCGTTCCGCCAATGGTTTCGCTGAAACCGTCTCAGAGAGGGAGGTTCCCAATTGTCTCTGCGCACTCTGCGCATCAGCTTTTAATGCTGACAAGCTGGAATTTATCGCTTCCGCTACGCCGGTATAATCAAAAAACAAATCTCCAAATACTTCCTGCGCCTCATGCGGGTCATTTTGCAATCTTCCTGCAAGCTGTGCGGACAATTCGCGATACAGCGTTGTCAAATTTTCAAGAGGCAGATCACCGTCGTACTCTGCGGTGTAAACATTTAAATAGCTCTTCAGCAAAGGGTTGATTTCCCCATTTTGACCGATAGGGTTTATCCCGCTTTCCTGCATTGCCTCCAGCGCAGGCTCGTAAAGTTTTTTCTTTACGCGTTGCATATGGTGCATGGCCTCATGGGCTGCAATTTCACGCGCCGGGAGGGACGCGTCGTTTCTTAGCAGCACCGTACCATCGCGCAGCGTTTGCGCATCCCCGTTCATAAACGCATACGTGCCGTTCACTTTTAAAATGCCGGGGCCTTGAATAACTTCAGGTATTATCCCATATTCAGAGAAAAACTGCAGCGCATCCTTTGTCCCCTGCGTGTACTCTGCCTGCACTGCAGGTATCGTTTTTATTTCTGCCTCTCCAATTCTTCTAATTCTTGCAATGTCAGCATTTCTCCTGTCTTCGAATAGTGCCTTTGCTGTCTCATCCAGCCTTCGATGAGTTTTCGAACTCTCGCTTCCTTCTCCGGCGACAGTTCTACCGGCTGTTTCAGCTGCTCCGTCGTAAGATAAGGCACCAGCGAGGCCAAAACGTCCTCCTTGTCGCCCATCTTCTTGTTGTCCATTCAAAACACCTCCATTGCGTTTATTATCCGCTGATATCACTCCTGTGTCAACATCTGCCCTCCGGTTTGCCACAGGTTTTGCACCCTGTTCCAACAGGCTGTCACGGTAGGCCAGCGCCGCATCATAGTCCATCTCAGGCAATGCGTCAAGCTCGGGTTGCGTCCATTTGTGGAATCCGCCGTCCGATTCAGAAAAACCAAGTCGTGCCTTTACGCCGTCCGCATCCAAACCAT
>OFMJ01001845.1_pt1 | contig 14361 bp, 9 predicted proteins | sample 1541801 | NCBI WGS metagenome assembly OFMJ01 (sample SAMN04209234, study PRJEB22552) | human gut metagenome | biome: gut; material: feces | host: Homo sapiens | place: USA: Oklahoma
TGGGGGTTCTGCTGTTTTAGATAGCGGCCAACGCCCGTAATGGTGCCGCCGGTGCCGACGCCCGCCACAAACACATCCACCCGGCCTTCTGTATCCGTCCAGATCTCCGGCCCTGTTGTTTCGTAATGCACCGCGGGGTTGGCGGGATTGAGAAACTGGCCGGGTAAAAATGCACGGGGGAGCTCCTGTGCCAAGGCCTGTGCCTTTTCTATGGCGCCCTTCATGCCCTTAGCGCCTTCCGTCAAAACCAAGGCGGCGCCGTATGCCTTCATCAGCTTGCGGCGCTCTACGCTCATGGTCTCCGGCATGATGAGAATCGTCCGATAGCCGCGCGCCGCAGCCACAGCCGCTAGGCCAATGCCTGTATTGCCCGAGGTAGGCTCTATGATGACAGCGCCAGGGCCCAGCAGCCCTTTTCTCTCGGCTTCCTCTATCATGCGTTTTGCAATGCGGTCCTTGACAGACCCGGCGGGGTTAAAGTATTCCAGCTTTGCAACGATACGGGCATGCAGGCCGTACTCATTTTCCATATGTGTCAGCGCCAACAAGGGGGTATGCCCAATCAGCTGATCCATCGAAGTATATATTTTCCCCATATTGTTTCCTCCGTTCTTATTCATGCTTATGATGCAGCGGCGCCGGCTTTATATCGAGGCTGCTGTCATCGTGCAAGGCAGCTCATGGCTTATTTCCGACCTTTTTAGTAGGTTTATTGATATGATATTTCCATATTCCTAGTTTGTCAATAGGTTTTATTTGAAAATTAAACCGCCTAGTTATATCATGGGCGTATAGGAGGTGTTTTATACGGTGATGATTTCGGCCAAGGGGCGTACCTTAAGGGCTTATATGCCGCTTAAAGGAATCGCTCCATGGCAGTAGACCAGGGCTCTGCGGCAAAGGCGGCAGCTGACCATACCCCGGGTGCATACCGCGCAGGCGATATGCTGCGCCTAACCACGCGCGCCTTGACGCCTATGGCGTGTTTAGAGGAGGGAGCGCCGCCCTGCCCTTTGCAGGCGCAATGCCGTACGCTGCCGATGCGGAAAAATCTCTATGCCCCGCTCCGCTGCGCCGGCTTGCAGCCAAGCCATGTGATATAGTACAATCTATATATCTCAAAGAAAAAGGAGACGCTATGATGGATCAAACTGTATTGTCCTACGTGGAAGAAAAAACAAGAGCACTGATCGAATCGCCGACATGCAGCCAAGAAACCAAGGCGGCCGCGCAAAGCTGGCTTGCGGCCAAAGGCACTGAAGCGCAGGCCGCAGAGACCAAGCGGTATCTGGAAGAGCTGGAAGCAGACATCATGCCCATTGATACGCTGATCGGCTTTGCACAATCTGAAGAAGGGAAAGCCTACTTTGGAGAAGAGACAGCTGCCGGTATTGTGAGCCATGCGCAGGAAATCAAGGCGGACGGCGCCAAATACTGCGACTGCCCTGCCTGCGCCCTTGTTGCCGAGATCTTAGAGAAAAAGGCGGATATGCTGAAATAACAATGAAAAGCACCGGCTCCTGTCCCGGTGCTTTTCTATGTCTTGTCTTACGCTGTATGGGGCCTATATGACGCAAGGCCTGTTTGATGAGAAAAGCAAAAAGCCGGCTGCCTTTACAGGCTACCGGCTTTTTTGTGGTCTGGGTAAGAAGATTCGAACTTCCGGCCTCTTGAACCCCATTCAAGCGCGCTACCAAACTGCGCCATACCCAGACGGCATCCAATGATTTGGTGCAGAGATAATATTACCATCCAGCGGGCCGGTTGTCAACCGCTTTGCGCCGAATCCCTCAGTTGGCTTTCCGTCCCTTTTTTCAGGAAGCTCAGCTTTGTTTCCGAAACGATCATGGCCAGCAGGATGAGCAGGCCGCCCACCGCCATACGCCAGCTCATCGGCTCACCGAGAAGCACAATGCCGGATAGGCAGCCAAACAGCGCTTCGGTGCTCATCAGGAGCGCGGCATGGGAGGGCTGCACATGCTTGATGCCTACATTCATCATGGTAAGCGCCAAAAGGGTCGCAAAGATCCCCAAATACCCCATAGAAAGCACCGAACCCACAGACCACTGTACCGGGAACGGTTCAAACGCTGCGCCGCCTACCCAGGCGAACAGCGCGGCAAATAAAAATTGCAGCCACGTAACGCGCATTACATCATGGTTGTCTGTAAAAAAGCTGACCGCCACAATATGGATGCCGTAAAACACGCCGCCTACCAGGGTAAGAAGATCGCCGATGTTGATGGAAAAGTCCCCCTCCAGCGACAAAATCCCGATGCCTGCCAAGCACAGCACCGCAGCCGATACATTGAATTTATCCGGGCGGATACGGCGTACGCCCCACAGCATAAACGGTACCAGCACCACATATACAGCCGTCAAAAATGCGTTCTTTCCGGCCGTAGTATACTGCAGGCCGATGGTCTGCGTTAGATACGCAGCATACAGCAAGCCGCCCAGCACGAGGCCGGCGAGCCATTCCTTCTTGGAAAGCCTGCGAAGCCTTTTCCATAAAAACAGCCCCATAAACAAAGAAGCAATCGTAAAGCGAAAGGCCAGAATATAGCTGGGGGCAATGGCGCCCAAGGTATCCTTCATCACGGCAAAGGCGCTGCCCCAAACCACGCAGGCTGCCAGCATCATGAGTTCCGCCATCCATGTTTTCATACCATAACCCCCCATTCTTTATTGATACAATAACCGTATTATTATATCATAAAGATTATAGGTCTCCAAGCAAGCAGAAAAGAGGAAACGCGGATGCGTTTCCTCTTTCTTTCTGTCCGTATTCGGATTAGGCCTTCCTCTGTTTGCGCCGCAGGCACACGGCCCCCGCGCCCGCAGAGAGCGCCAGCAGCGCCGCATACAGCGCCCATTGGCTGCCGTCTCCCGTCTGAACAGCTTGGCCCGGCTGCGGCCCTGTCTGGCCGCCCATGGGTTGGCTGCCGGCCCCGTCCTGCGGAAGGGCTGTTTCCGGCAGGGGCTCTTCTACGAGATCACCATAGACCAAAGCAAAGGTGGAAAAGCGCTGTGTTTCAAAGGTGACAATGCCGCTTTCATAGCTTGCGGGCAGCTCATAGGCCTGCCCATCGTGCAAAGCCAGCACTTTATACACGCGCCCGGTGCGCTGCATCTGCGTCGGTACAGCGATGCTGAACCGCACAGGCGCCGACAGCTCGGACAGCTTGCCCAGCACTGTGGAATCAGCCCGGACGATTGCGCTGATGTCTACCACGCTGCCGGCCTCAAACCGATAGCTGCCCTGATTCAGCATCTCCAAAGCCTGCCGGAGCCAGGCAGCCTGTGCCCGGCCTTGCTTGAGCCGGTCGATGGATAGCTGCACGGTGACCTGCTTGCCTTCCTGCAAGGCCTTTTGGATGCTTGCTACAAGCTGGGCGTCGTTTCCATCGATCAACGCAATATTTTGTATGGTATCCGCCAGCGTTTGCTGCGCCTGCTGCCGATCCGTTTCCTGCATACCGACAATGACCTCTTTGTCATCCGGCTGCGTAACGACAGGCAGCGTTTCCTCTATTTTTTGCCAAACAGCCGTCAGCGTCATGTCTTTGGCTGTGTTTTGGATGACAGACGGAACATCGGCCCCGGTTTCATCCTGCCATCCCAAAAAGTCGTAACCTGCCCGATAGGGCGCTTCAAGGGCGATACTGTCCTCCACGGTAAATTCGATGGGGGCCCTGTCCACGTTGGCAAAGGTGACGGTATACCGATTGAGCGTCCAGTTTGCATACAAGGCTCCCGCCGTCATGACCGGCTGCGTCACATCTACGCGGTGCTCCGGCTGATAGGTGGGTTCTGAATACCAGCCTTCCAGCGTATAGCCCTCCCTTTGAGGCGCCAGGCCTTCCGGCAGAAGCTCCCCTTGGCCCACGGCCATATCGTAAGCAGGTCTTACGCCGTCATGAATGGTGACAGACACTACATTCCGGCTCCATACCGCATACAGGCGAATCTGTTTGCCCGGTTCTGTGGTCAGGTTGCGGATCTCTGCCTGGTCTGGGTACACAACGGGTCCCTCCGGCTCTGTTGCCCATCCGGTAAAGGTATGGTTGGCTTTGGTAAACTGGTTCTGCGGCAGCGCCTGGGTCTTGTCATATTCCATGGACAGGCTTGATGTGGCCTCCTCGGCATTGTCCGCTCCATTGCCATCCAGTATGACCGTATATTGAATGGGCGCAAAGTCTGCCGTCAGCGTCATATCCTGCATCACAGGATCGTCCTGCTGCCACAGCGTATCCGTTCCCTCCTGCTTCCAGCCGCGGAACGTATAGCCGGTTTTTTCCAACACGGGCAGCGTTAGCACATCGCCCTGGTTCAGTGTCTTTTGCTCCGTCTGTTCTCCGTTTTTCAACGTGACCGTTACAGTATTCTGCTGCCATACGGCATAGAGGTCCAGGACGGCGCCTTCGGTATCCGCCGCCTCTACGACATTGGCCCTGTCGATATAGGCGACTTCACCGCCCGCCTCTGTCGACCAGCCCGCAAAGGTATGGTACGGCTTGGTAAACGCATTTTGCGGGAGCAGCCCTTCCTGGTTGAATTTTAAGGTTAGGCCACTTTGCTGCATGGCGGTTTCGTTTTCTGCGCCATTGCCGTGAAATGCGATGGAATAGGAGATGGGCTCATACTTGGCATACAGGGTCGTTGCTTGGGAGACAGTGTCCTGTGCTTCCCACTTTCTGCCCTCCTCTGTATACCAGCCGTCAAAGGTATACCCTCTTTTTTGCGGCGTTTCCGGGAACTCGATGGCATCGCCATGCGCCACGGTCTGCGTTTGGCTTTCTATGCCGTTGACAAGGGTGACATTGTACGTCTGTTTTTCCCAAACAGCATAGAGTTCCAAGGCTTCTCCGTTGAGATGCTCCGGGTGCTGGATGAGCACAGAGGCCCCATCTTCATAGACAGCCTGCCCGCCGCTTGCCAAAGCCCAGCCGGCAAACCGGTAGTTCTCTTTTTCAAGCGAATGGGCCGGCAGCGTATAAGCCGTGCCGTATACGGCATCGTGTAAGGTGGTATCTCCGCCTGTGCCGCCGTTGGCATGCAGGTTGACGGTATACGCTTCGCCGGTATAATCGCGCTCCGTCCAGGTGGCGGTCAGGGGAATCGTTTTGTCCTTTTGAGATGTCAGATTGTTTACCTGCTGGCCGTCGGTCAGGATTTTGCCGTTTGGCATTTTCCAGCCTGCAAAGGTATGGTGTTCCTTGGTAAATGCGTTGGGGCGAAGCGCCTGTGCCTGGTCATAGGTAAAGATCTGCGGTTCCATCGTGCCGCTGCCGCCGCCCGGCTGAAACTGCACGGTATACTGGATAGGCTGATAGTCCGCGTACAGCGTCTGCCCCTCTAAGCGCAAGGTAGGCGTTTGGCTGGGATCCAGCGCCTGGGTGCGCTGAGGATCGGTATACCAAACGGTTTGGTAGCCGCTTCCCTTTCCTTTCGGAAAGGACTGCTCTGCCAAAAACTCCGTCCACTCGTACGTTTGGCCGTTGTTTGGCAGCTTTACGCTTTCCAAAAAATTATAGGAAGCGATGAAGCGAATCCCCACCGGATTTTGGCTAAGATCCAGCGTGGTAAGCAGGTTGTCTCCTGCGGAAAGGAAATCCAGGGCACGGAGGTTTGTCAAGTCCAGTGTGGTAAGCTGGTTGGCGAAAACGTCCAAATGCCGCAGGGTATCGTTGGCCTGCTGGTTCGGCAGGATCAGGCTGGTCAGCTCATTGTTGCCTGCGTAAAGCGCGCTGAGTTTTTTATTTTGCGAAACGTCCAGCGTGCTGAGGCGGTTGAGCTCGACATGCAGCGTTTTCAGGTTGGGAAAATGCTCGATGCCGGTTAGGTCTCTAATCCCTTCGTAGTTGAGATACAGATAGGTCACAGCGTCTGCCTCTTCTGTGCTAAGGGTGTTGTCATCATTTTTATCCATGTTTTCTTTGATATAGGTTCTGAATTTTTCGTCCGGGAAATGGGTGTCATTGATTTCAATGCCTTGCGGCGCGCTGCTCTGCGCAAGCGCCAAGGGTACGTTCCCTACGAGTAAGAAGCATCCCGCGAGAACCGCTGAAAAAAGTTGCTGCAGTTTGTGTTTCAAACTCATTCCTCCTTTGTTGATGGTGATATAATATCATATTTTTCATAGTAAATAAATAGGAAATTGTATGGCAGTTTTTGACTGGAAGCCATTGGCAGCTGCAAAAGAAAAAAGCCCGCGGCTGCGGGCAAAAAAAGCGTCTTAGTCCTCAAAATATTGGGCCAGGCGCGCGGCAAACGGCGCCAGCAGCCCTATGTCAAACAAGATCTGCAGCAAGCCATAGCGGTTGCGCAGCTCCTTGGCATAGAGTACGCCGTCTTCGATTTGCTGGGCAGAAATGCCCACCTCATGCGGGTTGACCGGCGCGCCGTATTGGGCAAGCATTTTGCGGATCTCTTCGCTTTTGGGCAGCCACGACCGGGCAAAGGCCTTCATCTCCGCAAAATGCGCCTCGATGGCGTCGATACGGCGCAGCACGCCCTCTGTGCTGTTCTTTCCAGTTTCCTGCTCCAGCGCCAGCACGCCCTCCGCTGCATCCGGATAGGCCCGGCGAATCTCCTTGGCCCATGCCTCATACGAGCGGGCCTGAGCCAGCCGCCGTGCAGCATCAAAATCTACCGGCGTTTCCCAAAGCCAATCGTACATCTTGGATACCGCTACGGTGCCGATGCCCACCTTGGTGCCGTGAAGCACGGCCTTTTTGCCCTCGTGCAGGAACATCATCTCCCAGTAATGCGAGATATGGTGCTCGCTCCCCGAGGCCGGCCGGGAATTTCCCACAAAGCTCATGGCAATCCCGGTCAGCACAAGCGCCTCCATGATCTTGCCCACGGTCTGCTCATCCCGGGCCGCGGCCTTCTCTATATTCTCCGCCACGGACTGCAGCGAGGTGCGCACCATCTGCACAATGCTCTCGCAATAATACTCGCCATTGATGATTTGCGCCATTTTCCAGTCCGTCAGGCAGGTATACTTGCCGAGAATATCTGCAATGCCTGCCAGAATCATGGGCATGGGCGCTTGGCTTAAAATTTTTGTATCGCCGATGATCGCATCCGCCACGCCGACTTCATAGGTGGTTTTCAGATTGCCGACGATCAACGGCGCCACAGAGGAAGCAAAGCCATCCATACTGGGGGCCGTCGCTACAATGCAGTATGGCAGCTTGGTCTTAAAGGCGGTAAATTTACACAAATCGTTGAGGGAACCTGTGCCCACGCCGATGAGAAGGTCGCAGGCAGGATCCAGCGCGATGAGCAGCCGCCCCAGCGCGTATTCATCCGGTACCAGCTCCTCGTCCGGGAATACATAGGAAGACACGCCAAGCCCCGCTGCCGCAAGCAGCGCTTCCAGCCGTTCTGCCGCCCTATGCGTGTGGACATCCGATACCACAAATACCTTTTTGGCGCCCAGCGACCTCGCCACATCCGGCGCTTTTTGCAGCGCGTCCGGCTCAATGACCACGTGCTTTAGCGAGGTACGGTGTGTTTTGCCGCAGCCGCAGGCAAACGAACGGTCCAAATACGCCTGGATGGAACATGTATCGGGTTGTATTTTCATCGCAAACTCATCTCCTATCTGTATCATAGACTGCGCTTGGCGCAGGGTCAAGCGTGCAGCAAACAAAAGCGCCGGGACTTTTTCAGCCTGGCGCTTTTGCTTTGTCTTTTGTTTATACGTTGGTCATCGCCGCATGCGCTTCCTTGAGGCGCTGGATGATGGGAATATGCTGCGGGCATTTCTTTTCGCAGGCCCCGCACTGCACGCAATGGTCGGCAGAGTTGCCGGAATCAATGCGGCGCTGGTAGCGTTCTTTGATGGTTTCATATCCGCCGTACATCGCGCCGTCGTTATACAGCTCAAATACGCTGGGGATATTCACGCCCTTAGGACAGGGCACACAGTACGAGCATCCGGTACACGGCACTTTGATGAGCTTTTTGTACGTTTCGCGCACGGTATCGATCATCTTGAGCTCATCCTCGCTCATGCTGTTGGGCTGGGCGTCCTCAAAGATACGGATGTTATCCTGCAGCTGTTCCATGGTGGACACACCGGACAGAATACAAGAAACTTCCGGGAAATTGTACATAAACCGAAGCGCCCATTCCACCGGGCTGCGCTTGTCCGGATAGCTGCGGTAGATTTCCTGGATGGGCTCCGGCGGATTGGCCAGCCCGCCGCCGCGCAGCGGTTCCATGATGACGATGGCCATGCCCTTGGAGGCCGCGTACTTCATGCCCTCCACCGTGGCCTGGTTGTTTACGTCCAGGATATTCATCTGAATCTGGCTCATATCCCAGGGATAATAGTCGATGACTTCTTTATAGGTCTCAAAATCATCATGGAACGAGCAGGCAATGGCTTTGATCTTGCCCTGTGCCTTGGCCTTTTCCATCATCGCGACCATATTGATTTTTTTCAGCTGGGCAAAGGATTCCTTGCCAAGGTTGTGCGCCAGCAACACATCGAGGTGGTCGGTTTGCAGCTTTTCCAGCATACCGTCCAAAATGCGGAAAAATTCCTCCTCGCTATTGACCTTGCCCGGCGGGATCTTGCTGACGACCTTGACCTTTTCGCGGTACCCGCCGGCCAGCGCCTCGCCCAAAAGCTTATCGCAGTCGCCGTCAAAGTACATCAGGGCAGAGTCAAAATAATTGACGCCGTGATCCGCCGCATAGCGAATCATTTTGATGGCCTCTTCCCGATGGATGGTCTTGTTGCCCTTTTCGTCTACACTGCTGGGCAGGCGCATACAGCCCATGCCAAAGGCCGATACCTTGTACCCCAGCTTACCGTATTCACGGTATTGCATGTTTGTGTCCCCCTTTTGTCTAAAATACCTCTTACCATGCTTCGGCCGCAAGCAGCAGCCGAGACACGGAAAAATTCGTTATTGGCCGGCGCCTGTGATCGCTTCATGCGCCTTTTGCAGGTTTTCCATGATATGGATATGCTGAGGACATTTCTTTTCACAGGCCCCGCATTTGACACATTCCAGCGGCGACGCATTGCTGCTCAGTACACGGCTGTAATTATCCTGTACGACGTTAGCAAAGTCATTGTACATGCTGCCATTGTTATATAGGTAGAAAATGCGCGGGATGTCCACCCCTTTCGGACATGGGATGCAGTATCCGCAGCCCGTGCAGGGCACCTTAATCAGCTTGTTGTACGCCTCGCGCACACGGCCGATCATGGCCAAATCCTCTTCACTCATAACATCCGGCTCTGCCTGTTCAAAGATGCGGATATTGTCCTTTAACTGCTCCATGGTAGATACGCCGGACAGCACACAGGAAACCTCCGGGAAATTGTACACAAAGCGCAAAGCCCATTCCACAGCGCTGCGTTTTTCCGGATATTCGTCGTAAATTTTTTGTACAGGGGCGGGCGCATTGGCCAACCCGCCGCCGCGCAGCGGCTCCATGATAACGATGGCCAGGCCCTTGGACGCCGCATACTTCATGCCCTCTACCGTGGCCTGGTAGTTTACGTCCAGGATATTCATCTGGATCTGCGCCATGGCCCAGGGGTAGGCATCCACCATTTCGCGGAACAGCTCCACATCGTCATGGAAGGAAAACGCAATGGCGTTGATTTTCCCGGCCGCCTTGGCTTTTTCCATCATGGCATACATATCCATTTCCTGAAACTTTTTCCAGGCTTCCCGGTTCATATCGTGCGCCAGCAGCACATCGAGATGGTCAGTTTGCAGCTTTTCCAGCATGCCGTCCAGGGTCTTGTTGAATTCCTCTTCGTTGTTGATAAAGCGCGGCGGGATCTTGCTGACGACCTTGACCTTTTCGCGGTACCCGCCGGCCAGCGCTTCGCCCAAAAGAGCGTCGCAGTCGCCGTCAAAATACATCAGGGCAGAGTCGAAATACGTGACCCCATGGTCGGCTGCATAGCGGATCATCTTGATGGCCTCTTCGCGCTGGATGATCTTGTTGCCATGCTCATCCTTCACGTGCGGGACACGCATGCAGCCCATGCCAAAGGCCGATACCTTGTACCCCTGCCTGCCATACTCGCGATACTGCATAAATTTTCCTCCTCTTACATAAAACTTTCTATTTCTATATTACAGCAAATAAATGTTTTTTACTACCCTTTTTGTTTGTGTCTTTCTGCCGGGGAGGTTGTCCCCTTTTGCGGCAGGCAAAAGGCGGCCGGGTACAAGGCCGCCTTTGCCGGTTCAGGAAGGTCAAAACAGGATACAGATTAGATTGCTGCGTCCTTCGTTGATAATGCGCTGGAGTGTCATCTGCATCTTGGCCTGCGCCTCTTCCGGCATGCGTGTCAGCTTGTTGGAAAGGCCTTCCTTGACCAGCTCATGCAGGGATTTCCCGAAGATATTTGTACTCCAGATCTGTGTCGGGTCGTTTTCAAATTCGCTGAGCAGATAATGCAACAGCTCCTCGCTCTGCCGTTCGCTGCCCACAATGGGCGATACCTCCGTCTCGATATCCACCCGCATCAAATGCAGGCTGGGCGCGCTGGCCTTCAGGCGCACGCCAAACCGATTGCCCTGGCGGACGATTTCCGGCTCTTCCAGCGTCAATTCATCCATGGAGGGCTGCACGACGCCATAGCCTGTTTCGCGCACTGCCTGCATGGCGTCCGCCACGCGGTCGTATTCCTTTTTCGCCTCTACCAGCTCTTTGAGCAGCGCAATGAGATGATATTCCCCCTCGATGGGCGTGCCGCATTCATCGCCCAGCACCTGATAAAACAGCTTGGGCTGCGTAGACGCCTCGATTTCAGCCATGCCCTGCCCCAGCTGCAGCTGCACCAGGCGCGGCTGGTTCAGCGATTCACAATCCTCCAGGCACTGCATCATCTTGGGATAATCGCGTACACATTCGATTTGATCCGTGGCCTTTTCCACGCTTTCCATCACGCTTTGCACCAGCCAATGATCCTCTGAAAGCGCAAAGATCCATTCCGGCATGGCGATGCGGATCTCTCTCATCGGAAATTCAAACAAAATGCTGCGCAGCAAGGCTTCCATATCCCGGGCCGACATTTCCAGGATATTGCACAGGATGACAGGGACGCCGTATTTTTCCTGCAAGGCCTTTTGCAGCTGCTGGGTCTCAGGCAGCGCGGTATCCTTGCAGTTTACGATGACGACAAACGGCTTGCCCAGCGCCTTCAACTCGGACACCACCCGCTCCTCGCTGGAAACATAATTGGCGCGCGGGATGTCGGTGATGCTGCCGTCGGTGGTCACGACCACGCCGATGGTGCTGTGCTCGCTGATGACGCGCTTGGTGCCGATCTCCGCCGCCTCGGCAAAGGGAATGTCCTCCTCCGACCAGGGGGTGCGGACCATGCGCGGCCCGTCGTCATCCATTTGCCCGGTAGCGCCGTCGACCAGATACCCTACGCAGTCCACCAGCCGTACTTTGGCGGATACGGAATCCTCCAGGGTGCACTCCACCGCCTCATTGGGCACAAAGTTCGGCTGCATGGTCATAATGCCTCTCCCCGCGCCGGACTGCGGCATCTCATCCATGATGCGTTCCTTTTTATACGGGTTTTCTACATTTGGCAGCACCATCATATCCAAAAACTTTTTGATGAATGTGCTTTTGCCGGTGCGTACCGGCCCTACCACCCCGATGTAGATTTCGCCGCCGGTGCGCTGTGCAATATCGTTATAGAGATCAAACTGTTCCATCCGCTGTTATCCTCCCATCCACATATGTATCACAATATATGCGCAAAAATGGGCAAGCAGAACCGATGACACCCCGAAAAAACAGGGATTTTTTGTTTTTCTCCCTTTTATCGGGCCGTTGGGGCGAAAAAGCCCCCGTATAGCAATCAAAAACGGCCCGCCAAGGGGCCGCTTTGCCTTTTCCACATATTCTATTTTTCTTTTTCTCCCCCTATCAGCGATTTTGGCAGGCTTGCTACCATGGTATACAGGGGGTTGACCATCTGCCCCAGGTACATCTGCCCGGCCTGCGTGACGGCCTGGTACGCATCCAGCACATCCCAGCCAAAATCGGCGGCCATCCATTCGATCAGCGCCCGGTACGCCATGCGGGCCGCGCTTTCCAGCGGCTTAGCGGAGGCTATCGTCATCAGGTGCGTCGGGGTTTCGATGCGCGGGCCTTCCATGCGCTTTTGCGGCAGCACACGGCAGCGCAGCGTCACCTCGGCTGCCATTTCCAGCGCTGTGCCGCAAAATTCCCCGTCGCCCTGGCAGGCATGGGCATCGCCTGCATACAGCTTTGCGCCATCCGCATACACCGGCAGATAGACAGTATGCCCCGGACAAACGTCCCTGACATCCAGATTGCCGCCATGCGGGCCTGGCACAACAGAGGCAATGCGCTCATACCGCGGCGCCGTGCCCAGTGTGCCCAAAAAGGGCCGGTAAGCAAAGCGCAGGCGTTGGTTTTCCCGGCAGACAAACTCCTGTCCCTGCTGCACATAATGATAGTCTCGTTCCATAGGGGGCGCGCCCAAAAGCGGCGTGTCCTCCGTGGGCGACAGCGCGCCCACACCGTTTTCAATGCGGCTGACCGCTGTGCCGTCATACGGTCGGATCTCCAAAATATCGACAGCCAGGGCGTCCCCCGCCTTGGCGCCCTCCACATAGACAGGGCCTGTCAGCGGGTTAAAATATCCTTCTTCAGCATCCAACGCACTTTCGGTAAACAGCGTAAACACCTCGCCCTGCGCCACGCTGGCAAGGGGCGCAGCCAGCGCATCCATGGCATAGGTCTTTTGCTTTGGTATGATGATGGGCATTTTTTCTCCTTTCAGCAAAAAAGCGCACAGAGGCGCTTTGCTTTTTATTTGGAACCAAACCTGTTTTCCGTACCGTTTTTCAATCGCCGGATGTTGGCCTTATGCTGTACGAAGGCCGCCAGCACCAGCACCGAGCACAGCACCACCAAATAGGTATCCGTAAAATGCAGGGCAAGCACCAGCACCCAGATCAGCCCCAGGCATACCAGCGAGCCGAGAGAAAAATACCGGCTTACAACCAGCACCGCCACAAAACAGACCATGGCAATCAACGTGATATACGGCACGAACGCAAGCATAACGCCTACGGTGGTTGCAACGCCTTTGCCGCCCTTGAATTTTAGGTAAATCGGCCAATTATGGCCTGCTACGGCGCACAGCGCGCCGAAATATGCCCCCAAAGGCCCCATGATCCACTGCCCCAGATACACCGCGCCAAAGCCCTTTGCCATATCGAACAGCAGCACCAGCAGGCCGTATTTGATGCCGAAGGCGCGCGTCATATTGCTGGTGCCGGGGTTGCCGCTGCCGTATCGGCGCACATCCTTATGCAGCATACCGCGGCTGAAAAGCACGCTGAACGGCACCGCGCCCAACAGGTAACAAACGATACATCCCAATACATAGCTCATACGTTTTTGTCCTCCCTGCGGCGAATATACAGGCGGATGGGCGTGCCCTCAAACCCAAAGGTATGCCTGAGCTGGTTTTCCAAATACCGCTTATAGGAAAAATGCATCAGCTCCGGGTCGTTGACAAACAGCACGAATGTCGGCGGCTGCACGGCCACCTGCGTGGCATAGAGGATATTCAGCCGACGGCCCTTATCCGTCGGGGGCTGTACAGTGGCGGTGGCCTGGTTGACAGCCTCGTTCAATAGGCCCGTGGAAATGCGCAGCATGCTCTGCTCATACACATGGCCGATGAGCTGAAAGATCTTATCCACGCGCTGACCTGTTACTGCGGAAGTAAACAGCGTCGGCGCATAGGAAACGAATTGCAGCTCGCGGGCGATGTCCTTTTTGAATTGGTTCATGGTATGGGTATCTTTTTCGACCAGATCCCATTTATTGACAACGACGATGCACGCTTTCCCTTCCTCATGGGCAAAGCCTGCGATTTTGGTGTCCTGCTCTGTTACGCCCTTGGTCGCGTCGATGACAAGCAGCACGACATCCGCCCGCCGGATTGCTGCCAGCGCGCGCACCACGCCATAGCGCTCGATGCTGTTTTCCCCGATGGCGCGCTTTCTCCTAAGCCCGGCGGTATCAATGAGAATATAATCCTGCCCGTCACGGGTAAAGGGCGTATCAATGGCGTCGCGCGTGGTGCCCGGCATATCCTCCACGATGACGCGGGTGGTGCCCAGCATATAATTGACCAGCGAGCTTTTGCCCACATTGGGCTTACCGATGACGGCGATTTCCAGCGGCTTTTCGCCCTGCTCCTCCGGCTCCTGTACGGGCAGGTGCGAGACGATCTCATCCAGCACATCACCGATGCCGATGCCCAGGGTTGCGGAAATGGGGAATGGGTCGCCCATGCCCAGGGCATAG
>OFMJ01001848.1_pt1 | contig 14336 bp, 18 predicted proteins | sample 1541801 | NCBI WGS metagenome assembly OFMJ01 (sample SAMN04209234, study PRJEB22552) | human gut metagenome | biome: gut; material: feces | host: Homo sapiens | place: USA: Oklahoma
CGGAAAGCTCCGACTCCCGGCGATTCCATACCTGTCTGGGCTCTTTTCCATCATGCCCCGGACGCCTGCAGAATAATCGGTTCCCGGGCCTCCTTCTGAAGGGCCCTGCAACAGATGTGTTCGATGCTCTCCTCCGAGAGCGCGAACAGGCAGGACACCGCGTCCCGGCGGGCGATCTGATCGTCTACACCCAGCTCCTGAAGGAAAAATGCCTCTAACAGCGCCGCTTTTGTATAGAGCCGGTTTGCCGTCCGAATCCCTTCCCCGGTGAGCTGGACCTGTCCATAGCGGCGCTTCCGGACAAAGCCGCCCTGAGACAGCACGCCCATCATATGGACCACGCTGGCCGGAGAGACCTCCATCATCCGCGCAATGTCCACGGAGCGCACAGCGCTTCCACCGTCGCTCAACTCATAAACCGCAACCAGATAGCGCAGGGCCGCATTGGAAAATTCCATCTCAGGACCGTCCTTTCTCAGAATCCGGCGAACCCGCCGCCGAAGCTTCTGCACTGCTCCAGGCCGGCGTCGTCCGGGGTCTCATTGATGATCAGCCCCTCGTCGCCGTACAGCTTGGCGCCATCCTTCCCCGCGCGGTCCCACCAGTCCCGCATCCACTGCCCGTCGCCCCAGCCATAGGAGCCGAAGAGGGCCACCTTCTTCCCCGAGAGGCTTCCCTCGATACTCTCGAAGAAGGGCTCGAACTCGGACTCCTCCAGCACTTCGGCACCCATGGCCGGACATCCCAGGGCCAGCAGGTCGCAGTCCTGCACATCGCTCCCCGAGGCCTGAGAGACCTCCAGCACCTTCACCTCCGCGCCGGCGGCCTGAGCGCCCTCCGCGACGGCGCGGGCCATGGCCTCGGTGTTACCGGTCTGGGACCAGTAGATAACAGACATCTTGCTCATAACATTACCCTCCACAATATATTGTTCATCTTGGGAAACTCACATTTTTTCAGGCCGCCAGAAATACCTCGGACAGGGTCATGCCCCGGGCAACCCGCCTGCACAGAACCTCCCGGCATCGGTCATAGAGCCGGAAAAGCACCCGCGCCCGGTCCACATCGGAATAGACCTTCCAGTATCCGCACAGCTTGCAGTTTTGCCCCCGGTAGCGCTGGAAGCCCAGCACATCTTCCGGCGGATAACCCAGAAACAGCCCGATCTCGTGGGGAAATTCCTTCCCCATCCGCAGCCGTGTACTCAGCAGCTCCAGCAGGCGTTCCACGTCCGCTCCCTCGGGATATCCATCCCTCCGCAGCAGCTCTGCCGCCAGCGGCTCCCTGAGCTGCCGTGCAAGCTGCTCCTCCCGATACACCAGGAGCAGCGCCCGTTTCCCGCACCCGCACAGCAGCCGGAATGATACGCCCTTTCCCTGAAACAGCCTGTTGTACTTCGCCGCCGTCTCCCGCAGCTCCGGAAACTCTTCCAGGGAAAGGGAGACGAGATTTGCCGCCTTCACTCCCGCCAGCGCGGGCCCGCAGTGATAGGCCAATACCTGGTCCAATTCTCTGTACATTCTGTTCCCTCATTTCTATTTCCGCATCAGTTAGTGGCAGCTAACTGATGCGGAAATATAGAAGGGATTAAAATCCCCTTTGGTTAGCTTTCGCTAACTTGCATATATGCTACCATGTCGCTGGGTCATTGTCAAGAGAATTTTTGCGCGGGAGGGCGCCTCCTCCTCACACTTTGCCCCGAAGTCCATTCCGGACGCTATCTCTTCCTCAGCTTGCTGAGGGGGCGCCGCCGTCAGGCGCCGCCCCCTTTTCCCTCATTTTTTGCGATGTGTTCCTTCAGCCTCAGAAACGTCTCTTCGCTGATATCATGTTCGATCCGGCAGGCGTCCTCAGCCGCCACCTCCGGCGAGACGCCCAGCTCGGAGAGCCATCGGGTGAGCAGCCTGTGGCGCTCATAAATCCGGGAGGCGATGGTCATGCCCGCCTCTGTCAGGGTCAGAAAGCCCTCCTTGTCCATCTCGACATAGCCGTTTTCACGCAGCAGGCTCATCGCCCGGCTCACACTGGGTTTGGAATATCCCATATGATGCACCACATCGATGGAGCGCACCAAGCCTTTTTTCTCCTTCAAGATCAAGATAGACTCCAGATAGTCCTCGGCGGATTCCTGAACCTTCACGGACTTCCCTCCATTCCTTCCAAAAATATACGCCTGATGGGCGACTGCTTTTTTGCTATTTTAGCACAAAAAACGGAGATACACAAGGGGCCCGTTTTTTGCCAAATGGGGATTGACAGAAATGGTTAGCCGTGGTAAACTACCAACGTTAAGAGGGGTTAGAAATAGCTAACCCCATATTATACGGGCACTGGTTAGCATTTTCTAACTTTCCTGCCCTGCTATTTTTTAAGAGAGGTGGTCGTTATCATGCCGTTGACTATGGCGCCTTCCGGGACTGTAACCACGGTAAAAAAGATCCACGGGAAGGACGAAACCCGCCGCTTCTTGGAAAGTCTGGGTTTTGTAGAGGGCGGAAAAGTCACCGTCGTGTCCGAAATGGGCGGGAACCTTATCGTCAACATCAAGGACGCCCGCATCGCCCTGAGCAAGAGCATGGCCGGTCGCATTATGGTCTGACCGGCCTGGAAAGGAGGAAGGAATCGATGAGCACACTGCGAAATGCAAAGATCGGACAAACCGTCACAGTCACCCGCCTGAACGGCGAGGGGGCGCTGCGCCGCCGCATCATGGATATGGGGATCACCAAAGGCACCCCCATTTACGTCCGCAAGGTCGCTCCCCTGGGGGATCCCGTGGAGGTCACGGTCCGCGGCTACGAGCTCTCCATCCGTAAGGGTGACGCCGAGAGCATCGAGGTCCAGTGATGGTTTCTTTGCAGTCAAGAGTTAGCCTAAAATAACCAGCCTTCAAAGACTGATTTTTGTCAGCGGGACCTCCATCCCGCAGAGGAGGAAATGAAAAAATGTCCATAACCATTGCCCTTGCGGGCAACCCGAACTGTGGCAAGACCACCATGTTCAACGCCCTCACCGGGTCCAATCAGTTTGTCGGAAACTGGCCCGGCGTTACAGTGGAAAAAAAGGAAGGCCGTTTGAAGGGGCACAAGGATGTCTCCATCATGGATCTTCCCGGTATCTACTCCCTGTCCCCCTACACCCTGGAAGAGGTCGTGGCCCGGAACTATCTGCTGCATGAAAGTCCCGATGTCATCTTGAACCTGGTGGACGCCTCCAACATCGAGCGGAACCTGTACCTCACTACACAGCTTCTGGAGCTGGGGCTTCCGGTCGTGATCGCCCTCAACATGATGGATGTGGTGAAGAAAAACGGTGACAAGATCGACACCGCCAAGCTCTCGGCCTCCTTGGGCTGCCCGGTGGTGGAGACCTCCGCCGTGAGGGGTGAAGGCTGTATCGCCGCGGCCGAAAAGGCTGCGGAGCTGGCCCGTTCCGGAAAGAACTCCGTTCCCCTGCATACCTTCTGCCAGAGCGTGGAGACCGCCCTCTCCACCATTGGGGATCTGGTAAAGGACGTGGTTCCTCAGGAGTCCGCCCGGTGGTTCGCCATCAAGCTCTTTGAACGGGACGAAAAGGTGATGGAGGGCTTTACCCTCTCCGCAGATGTAAAGGATCGTCTGGAATCCGCCATCCGCGTCTGTGAAGAGACAATGGACGACGACAGTGAAGGCATTATCACCGGTGAGCGATATGAGTACATCTCTAAGTTGGTGGGCCACTGCGTCCGGAAGGGCAAGACAGGGCTTTCCACCTCGGATAAGATCGACCGCATCGTCACCAACCGCTGGCTGGCGCTTCCCATCTTTGCCGTGGTCATGACGCTGGTTTATTACATCTCTGTCTCCACCATCGGCGACATCGTCACCGGCTTTACCAACAACACCTTCTTCGGCGAGTGGATCTCCCCTGCCGTCGAAAATTTCCTGGTCGGCATCGGCTGCGCTGACTGGCTCACCGGCCTCATTGTAGAAGGCATCGTGGGCGGCGTGGGCGCCGTCATCGGCTTCGTGCCCCAGATGTTGGTCCTCTTCCTCATGCTGTGCATCCTGGAGGACTGCGGCTACATGGCCCGCGTTGCTTTCATCATGGACCGCATCTTCCGCCGTTTCGGCCTCTCCGGCAAGAGCTTCATCCCCATGCTCATCGGCTCCGGCTGCGGCGTCCCCGGCATTATGGCCTCCCGTACCATCGAGCAGGACCGCGACCGCAAGATGACCATCATGACCACCACCTTTATTCCCTGCGGCGCCAAGATGCCCATTGTGGCGCTGATCGCCGGCGCCTTCTTCGGCGGCGAGTGGTGGGTGGCCCCCTCCGCATACTTCATTGGCGTGGCCGCCATCGTGGTCTCCGGCATTTTGCTGAAAAAGACCAAGCGATTTGCCGGTGAGCCCGCCCCCTTCGTCATGGAGCTGCCCCCCTATCATGCCCCCAAAGCCGTCAATATCCTCCGCGGCACCTGGGAGAGGGGCTGGTCCTTCATCAAGCGCGCCGGCACCGTCATTGTCCTGGCCTCTATCTTTGTCTGGTTCACCTCCAGCTTCGGCTTTGTGGACGGCCATTTCACCATTCTTACAGAAGATGCTCTGGCCGCCATCAACCCCACACTTCTGGACGACACCACCGATTTTATGGATCTGTCCATCCTGGCCACCATTGGCTCCGCCATCGCCATTATCTTCCAGCCCCTGGGCTTCGGCAACTGGCAGGCCAGCGTGGCGACTTTCCTGGGCCTGGTGGCCAAGGAAGAGGTTGTTGGCTGCTTCGGTACACTGTTCGGCGTGGCCGGAGACGCGCTGGAGCTGGTGGATGCCGGTGAATTTGAGGCGCTTACCCCCATCGCAGCGGCTTTTGGCGGGTCTTCTCTGGCCGCTTACTCCTTCCTGGTCTTCAATCTGCTCTGCGCTCCCTGTTTCGCCGCCATCGGCGCCATCAAGCGGGAGATGAACAACGCCGGCTGGACGCTCTTCGCCATTGCCTATCAGTGCGTCTTTGCCTATGCCTGCTCCCTCATGGTCTTCCAGTTTGGCAGCCTCTTCCTTGGCGGACGGTTCACCGTCGGTACCGTGGCCGCCATCATCGTTCTGGTCGCCATGCTCTATCTCCTGTTCCGCAAAGGATATCAGGGCGAGGGCTCCAAGCTCCGTGCCGTGGACGCTGTCCACGCGTAAGAAAGGAAATCACCCCATATGGCAACTTACATCGTCGGCGGCATTCTGCTGGTCGTGGTGGCGCTCATTGTCTACCATCAGTGGAAGAGCCGGAAAAAAGGCGGCTGCTCCGCCTGCGGCGGCGGCTGCGATCACTGCAGCGGCGGCTGTCACTGACCCTTTAACTGAAATTGCCCCTCCTTTGAAAGGAGGGGCAATTTTTCATGCTTGCCGGATGCTTTAAGTCTCCCGTTCCTCCCGCTCCACAGCGGACATGGCGTTTTCTGCGATCCGGTACAGCAGCGTCCGCGCCATTTCGGCCTCTTCCGGCGTCATGCCGCGGGTCAGGTACTCGTTCCACTGTTTTCTCGCCTCATTCACCGCCTTGGCGATGGGCTCCACCATATCGGTGGTATACAGCCGCCGCACTCGTTTGTCCCGTTCATCCGGTACACAGCGTACATATCCCTGTTCTTCCAGCTTCTGAACGGCCCGTGTGACGGTCCCTTTGTCGAACCGCCCCATCCGGGCCAGGTCGTACATACTGATCCCCTGGTTCTCATAGATTCTCAGGAGGAAGAACTGTTGTCCGCAGCCGATTTGATAGGGCGAGAGCACCCGGTCATAAAACCGGTTGCTCAGACGATAGGCGATGGAAATATTTCGCCCCAAATATGTGGACTCGCTCATGACCGTCCGCCTCCTTACGATCCGATGTTTTTTGTATTTTGGGGACCTGCTTGAAAATTTCCGGCCCCTAGAATACCACAGTATGCTGGGATGGGTCAACCAAAATGTGGGGCTCTCCGACCATCCCCTACCCCGAATGCTCCGCGAAATAAATCAGATTGTGCTGGTAAGCGGGGTCCTCCGGCTTGTACTGTCCAGCCCGCAGGTTATACGCCTCGGCCAACTCCCGCCGGCCCAGACGATCGTAGCAGACACACAGCTGAATACAGGGCAGATAGCCGTAGCAGTCCGGCTGGACGAAGGCCCCGCTCCTGTCCTCCCGTTCCCTGGTAAGGGCCAGCTCATACCAGAACGCCGCGCGGCGGTATTCTCCCCGGTCGAGAAAGTGTTTCCCCAGGTCACAGCAGGTCTCCGCCCGGGGATCATCGAAGCGGAAGCTCTCCAGCAGAGCCTGGAGCGCCTCATCCTGTTTTCCCATCTGATATGCGCAGTAGGCCAAGAACCGGCAGGCCTCGATCTCATTCTCTACCCAGCCTCCGCCCTCGTCCAGAAAGGTGCGAAGCTCCCGTTCCGCCGCCTCATACCGGCCATGGTAGTAGAGCTCCCGGGCATAGTAAAACCGCTCTCTCGGCTCCGGATGGAGCCCTGCGGCCCGTCGCGCCTCAAAGATGCGCAGATTCCGGTCCGGGTCACCGGCGCCCTCCTTTTTGTGGGTCACCGCTACATCGGACCAGACCACCTGGCCAAAGGGCGGAATCACTTCATGGACCGCTCCCACCCACATGGGCCGTCCCGTATTTCGGATGATGCGCTCCCGATAATAAGAAAACGTAGGATTCCCGGCCCTGTCGAAAGCGGTGTGATACTTCATCATGACCACGTCCACAGAGGCCGGGAGAGATCGCTTCAGGTCCAGAAACTTTTCCCGGTCCTGCATCAGCAGTACATCGTCGGCATCCAGCCACATGCAGTATTCCATGCTCGCCTGGGCGAAAGCAAAGTTCCGCGCCGCCGCGAAGTCGTCTATCCAGGCAAACTCGCATACCCGGTCCGCATATCGCGTCGCGATCTCACGGGTGGCGTCGGTGCTCCCCGTATCCACCACCACAATCTCGTCTACCAGCCCCGCAGCGCTGTCTAGGCATCGCCCCAGTACCGCCTCTTCGTTTTTGACGATCATACACAGGCTGATCGTAGCCATCCGGCACTCCCCCTTTTCCGCCATCCTATGTGTGGGAGAGGTCGGATGTGAAAGGGCCGCGCCCAGACAGGGGCACGGTCCTTCTGTCTTTTACCGTTCCATACGGGAGAGGCCTATGACCTCATCCACCGGCAGAGAGAAGAGCACGCCGTGGCTCTCGGTGGCGATCCCCGCCTCGCGGTTCACCGCCTCCATAATGGGCTGGCGCAGTTCTCTGGGGGCCAGGATCGCCACGATATCTTTTTCAGGCCGGACGCCGCTGCCGCCAGGCTTCTCACCTTCCGCCCCCAGTCTGCGGCCGTGGAGGATCGTGCCCCCCCTGGCCCCCGCGGACTTGGCGGCGGACATCACTGCGTCATCGCATCCGCTATTGACCACGACCACGATCAGGTCGTCTTTTTCCTTCTGCTGCATCGGTTCCTCCTTTTCCGCTCCGGTCCTCTGGACCTCTCGGTTCACAATTTGGGCAACCGCCCCACTCACCGCGGACAGGGGCATTGTAAAGAGTATCCCCTTGCCGGGCGTTGCCAGTTCCAGCTCCTTCCCCGCCGCCGCAAGCAGGGGCGGGACGGCATGCTCGGGCAGGAGGGTAAGGAGCACGTCCTTTTCCGTCTCCCCCAAACCCAGATAGTCCAATATATCCGAATTGGCGGTCCCCCTGCCCGGCGTGGCGTAATGCTGCCGGAGTCCTGCGCCCGCAAAGAGCTCCACCGCCCGTGCGCCCCGGCCCCGGTCCAGGATGGTGACCATCAGCTTGATTCTCGACTGTTCTTTCATCAGGCGTCCTCCAGGCGGACTGTCTCCTGGTCCGCGTCGTCATAGATGATGATCTCGTCCGCTTCCACCGCGGTCAAAAGGGCGCGCTCCGCCTCCAGGGCGGATTTCTTCTGGTAGACCAGACCCAGGACCTGGATGGCTACCAGAGGGGTCATGGCTACCATGGCCACGATGCCGAAAGCATCGGTCAGCACGTTGCCCCCCAGCGCCTCACAGGCGCCCATGGCGAAGGGCAGCAGAAAGGTCGCCGTCATGGGGCCGGAGGCCACGCCGCCGGAGTCGAAGGCAATGGCGGTAAAGACCTTGGGCACCTGAAAGGAGAGGCTCAGGGCCAGCACATATCCGGGGACCAGGAACCAGAGGATGGAGATCCCTGTCAGCACCCGCACCATGGCCAGGCCCAGCGCCGCCGCCATACCCAGGGAGAGGGCCAGCCCCATGGCCTTTTGAGACACGGCACCGCCGGTGAGGTCCTCCACCTGCTGGTTCAGCACGTGGACGGCGGGCTCCGCCGCCACAATAAAGTAACCCACCACCATCCCGATGGGGATGAGGACCCAGTGATAGGGCAGCTTGGCGATCTGCGCGCCCAGGAAATGCCCCGCGGGCATGAAGCCCACGTTGACCCCCGTGAGGAAAAGCACCAATCCCACATATGTATAAAGCATCCCCACGATGATCTTGATGAGCTGCCGCTGGCGCAGATGGAGAGAAACGATCTGAAACACGGTGAAAAAGGCGACGATGGGCAGCAGCCCCAAGGCCACCTCCTTAATATAGGTAGGGAACCCAGATGCAAAATAGGCCCCCACATCGGCGGTGGTCTCCAGGTCCGGGATGGAAAAGGGTGTATAACTCAAGTCCGGGGCGTTGTAGCACAGTCCCAGGATCATAACAGCCAGAATGGGCCCGATGCTGCACAGCGCCACCACGCCGAAGCTGTCCGCCTCCGAGTCCTTATGGCTGCGCAGGGCGGTCAGCCCGGCACCCATGGCCATAATAAAGGGCACGGTAATCGGCCCCGTGGTAACGCCGCCGGAATCAAAAGCCACGGCCAAAAATTCCTTGGGCACCAGAAAGGCCAGCAGAAAAACCAGAGCGTAAAAGCCAATTAGCAGCTTATTGAGGGGCCACCCGAAGCGGGAACGCAGCAGCGCCACCGCCAGGAAAATGCCCACGCCCGCCGCCACGGTAAGGATGATCACCATGTCCGGCACAGCGGGAACCTGGTGGGCCAGCACTTGGAGGTCCGGCTCCGCAATGGTGACAAACACCCCGATGACAAAACACAACGGCACCATGGCCCACAATTTGCTCCCTCTGGCCACCTGCTCACCGATCCCATCTCCGATGGGCATCATCGCCATGTCCACGCCCAGAGAAAAAAAACCTACTCCCACAATGAGGAGCAGGGCCCCGACCAGGAAAAGGATCAGAGAGGCCACAGGCATGGGCGCCATCGTAAAGCTGAGCAGCAGGACGATGGCTGTGATCGGTACGACCGAGGAGAGGGCTTCCATTACTTTTTCCTTCAGTTTCTTATTCATTGACGCCTCCTTCAAAAAGTATATTATTTTCCCGTTTTATTTTACCAGATTTTTGCTGAGCTGTAAATCTATTTTTCGCTAAGAATACGCTAAGAATGTGAAAAGCATGTGGAAGAAGCCAGCCTCTCCCACATGCTTTTCACATCTCTCTTCCCGTATTCACCTCAGCGGCCGGCCGCACGGTCCTCCTGGATCAACCGCTTCAGGGCCTCCACCCCCACCTCGATGGCAGCGGCGAGGTCATGGCTCTCCTTCTGGTCCAGCCCTGCCGCCTCCCGCTCCTGGTTCCAAATGACATGGAAGCAAGAGCCGCATCGGACCCCCAGAGCGCTGGCGCAGCAGAAGAGCGCGGCAGATTCCATTTCGGAGGCCAGGACCCCCAGACGTTTCCATGCCTCCCACTTGTTCTGAAGCTCATAGCTCACCGGCATCCGCCTCGGGTCATGCTGTCCGTAAAAAGAGTCCTTGCATTGGACGACACCCGCGTGCCACGGCTTTCCCAGCGCCTTTGCCGCAGCCACAAGCGCCTCCTGTACATGGTAATCCGACACCGCCGGAAATTCGATGGGAGCATATTCCCGGCTGGCCCCCTCATGTCGGACCGCTCCGGTGGCGATCACCACATCGTCGCTCTGGACCTGCAATGCGATACCGCCGCAGGTCCCCACCCGAATAAAGGTATCCGCCCCTATGGCGGCAAGCTCCTCCATGGCGATGACGGCGGAGGGCCCGCCGATCCCGGTGGAGCAGACCGAAACCTTTTCCCCAAGCAGCGTCCCTGTATAGGTGGTGTATTCCCGATTGGACTGCACCTTCACGGGATCGTCAAAGTAGGCGGCAATCTTCTCGCACCGCCCCGGATCGCCGGGGAGGATGCAGTACCGCCCTACATCGCCCTCTTTACATTTGATATGGAATTGCAATTCATGCTTCTGCATTGGCTCACCTCCAAAATAACCGATAGCCATTTTTATTATAGCGCCTCTTCAGGCTTTTTGCAAGGAATCCGGCATATCTTGGTTTGTAACCATTTGTTCTTGCAATTTGTATTGCCCTTGAGTAGAATAGCTACAGATCAGGCTCTGATTTGGAAAGGAGGCGGCCATGAAAAAAAATGCACCGCTCTGTGTCCTCTGCCTGCTGCTGGGCTGCCTCGCCGGTCTCGCGCTCAACTTCTCCCTCTGGGACGGTGGCGGACTGTTCTCCGCTTACATTCCCTCCGGGGCCGCTGTCCCCGGCGCGGAGGCCCCGTCCCCGGAGTCATCCACGGATACCTGTGACCCCACCGACAACGCTCCCCTGCTGGAGGCCGGAGACGCCGTGCTGGAGGCCCTCAAAAGAGGGGATATCCAAGTCCTTGCCGCTCTCATCGACACAGAGCGCGGGGTGACCTTTACTCCCTACTCCACCGTGGACCCCCGCAGCGATCTCACCTTTTTGCCCGACCAGTTCACCGAGGCCGGCATCAACGGCACACGCTATGTCTGGGGCGCCACCCAGGGAAAGGGGGACCCCATCGAGCTCACACTTCCCGAATATCTGAAACGCTATGTCTATAACGCGGAATATACCCGGGCTCCGGTCATCGGCGTGGATCATGTGTTCTCCTCCGGAAATTCTCTGGAGAATGTGGCCGAGGCCTATCCCGACGCCCGCTTCCTGGAGTATTATTTCCCCGGGGTGGATCCGTCCAACAACGGCTTTGACTGGTGTGCGCTCAAACTGGTCTTTCTCCCCAGAGACGAGGGGTATCGACTGGTCGGCATCATCCACAGCGAATGGACCATATAGAGATTTCAGGCATCATCCCCACGCCCCGGTGGAGCCGGTGATGTTATGCGCTCATGCCATCCAAAAGAAATCTCGGCAAATTTCAGTAGGCCCTTGTCGATGCTGCCTCCGGTAGACATCCAAAATTTCCGGCCCGCATCCTGCTCCCGGGAACCCAGGCGTTTTCGAGAGCGTAGAGGGGTGACGGGAGATACGGGATCGAGTGTGTTTGACAAAAAAGGCGTGGCCCATTTTTGAGCATAAATATGCGGGGCATCCATAAGCGGATACTCAGATCCTCTATAAAGGACGCTCCGCGGTAAACACAGCGAGACTGAATGTGGCGAACGCAGTCATTTCAAGGCTTCAGACAGGGTGTTGTTCAATGAGAGCAACACCCTGTTCTATTGCTTTTTACGCTCATTCTGGTATGGATTCAATAAGACAGAGTCATGGTAAATTGAACCTATGGTCAAACAATTTTTTCATGCGTTTTATAACTAGCAATATGTTAAGAAAAATTATAAGTGCCAGATAATACATTAGTATACTAACTATAAATAGCCAGACACTCAATGAGTATTGATTTATAAATAATATAACAAATGATACTATTAAAAGGAAAACTCCCAATATACACTCTATCATTACTACGTTAAAGGTTTCTTTTAATACTAAATTATATCTCCCATTATCTTTGGGCGAAAAACTGCAAAGGATACTGAGAAGGGCAAAAAACATAGAAATTAGGATGGACAAAACGATATTTAAGTTATTAATTATATCCTTGTCAACTAACTTGACTTTTGTTATTCCAACTGCCATGAAAATAGGTGCCACAAAAAAAGCTAATTTCTGAAGTGGTGCCTTATTAAATAAAGAAAAGTATTGCGTAAATATGGAACCTATATTTAAAAAGTTATTGTTTTTTCTGGTAAAACCCAGAAACAATATTATTCCTGATAATAAAAAAAGAACCCATGTAGGAGGAATACGATCAAGAACTACCTGTAACATCATTCTCCTCCGTTCATGCTACTTTTCAATGCTCAAGACCATTTCACTAAGATACTCATTAGATACATTCTCAAAATGCTTTAAAAGCAACTCTTTATCAGGGAGACCGTCAGCCATTTTTATCTCATCGGGGATTCCCTCGATTATACTTAAATTTTCTATATTATGCACATCAACTATGCGTGTCCTGTCCCCAATGGTTACTAAAACTTTTAGATGGTCATAGGTAATATTCTCAAATTCAAAAAGATTATATCTTCCCTTCGTACAATATTGAATTTTATCTAAAATCTGTTTCCATTTTGACTCAGTAAACGTAAAGTCAGAAATAGTTCTAGTCTCTACACCATACCCTACACCAATATGATCTGAATTATCGTTGGATAAATGGTTTTTGACCATAGTCAACTTTTTAATTTTACCCTGAGTGAGAATCTTCCTTATAAAAAGGTCTGCAGCAATAGTGCTCCATCGTAACGTTAAACTATAATGCTCTGAAAAATATTGTATCATTTTATTCGTGGTTATGGTTTTTATGCCGAATGGACCAATATTCTGAAATAAAAGCATCCCCTTTTGGACTTTAACATCCTCACTATCTTTTGGTATAACTATGTATAAGTAAAACGGACGTTCATCAGCTTCATTAGTTCTCTTTTTGTGTTTAATTTTTCTGGTCGTAATGTCTCGAATTTCTGAGGCACTACCGTACAAGCCTGAATAAATCACTGTGTAAAGATAGCGATAATCCTTAGTCTCGCCTTGATATGTATCTTTAAACTCACATGAAAAGGTTTTTTGTGCTATATTATCGTTTATAGCAGTTGAATACTTTTCAAAAAACCCCTTAAAGCAATCTATGATGGTTGAATTTTGTACAACTTTAGACTCTTTATCTTCTATCAGAATAACATCGTTTAAATTAATAGGGGGAATATGATTACGCGTATTTTGTATTCTAATGTGAAAACTGCAAGCTGTAAGACTTAAGTTAAACATTGACACAAGCAGCCCCCTTTAATCGTTAAGCGTATTATAACCAGCTACTGACAAAAAGTCTATTAAAACGGCAAACTTTTCAAGTTATCTCATTAGTCACTATCATATTCAACAATATCTTCGACCCGACACTGAAGCACATAACAAATTCTTACTAAAATATCTGAGTCAATTTTTTCAACTTGGTCACTGTACCATTTATCTACAACTTCGAATCGAGCATCAATTTTGCGGGCAAGAAAATTTCTTGTCATTCCTCGGGCATCTAACTGTTCTCTAAGTTTCAACCTAATTCGACCATATTCTTTGCGTTGTAGTACCGAATTTGCATCTTTCATAGTAGTATCACCTCAAAAGTATACTACTTTTAAAGTTACCTCTTGACGATATACATATTTATAGTTACTATATAAATAGTAATATACATGAGTTGGGAGGCAACTTAAATGAAACAAAGTGGAATAGCTCGAAAATTGGATAAGCTTGGGCGAATTGTTGTACCTATTGAAGCTCGTAGAGTATTAGGGTGGGAAGATACTACACCTATTGAAATTAGTCTCTTTGGACATTACATTCTTTTGCATAAGTATGAAGATAGTAGTGCTGCATCCATTGAATTAAAACAAGGTGGACCTATATTAAGCGAATTATACGAAGCACTAAACAACCTTTCAGACAAAGACGCACTGATGGTATTAGAACTTTTGAGGCGATTCACGACGCCAAAAAACAATAATTAAAATAAGCGAAGTCCAAACTGGACCAAGTTGCAATGATACATCTCAAATTGAGACATATTTCGCCAACGTGTCCCAACTTAGGACGCAATTCGATGGTCAAAGATTACAACGGGGGAGCCTGCCGGATGGCAGGCTCCCCCGTTACCCGCCGCCACAAGGACGGCGCAAGCTGTTGTTTGAGGTAAATGGCGTGGGACGCTGTATTTTGCGTCCCGCCCAAGTCAGACAGCAAAGCGCGGTCGGAAATCTGTTTGCCGTCCCTCTGCGGACCTCAGTAAGGTTACCGGTGCGCTCTAAAATCATTCAGCAACAGATTTGCAGTAGCATGATTTTCAGCAAGATTTTAAAAGCCAAGATAAAATAAAAAGTGCTGAGAAATTTGAAAAACTCCAAATTTCTCAGCACTTTTTGGTCCGAGTGACTGGATTCGAACCAGCGGCCTCTT
>OFMJ01001850.1_pt1 | contig 14330 bp, 10 predicted proteins | sample 1541801 | NCBI WGS metagenome assembly OFMJ01 (sample SAMN04209234, study PRJEB22552) | human gut metagenome | biome: gut; material: feces | host: Homo sapiens | place: USA: Oklahoma
CTGCAAAAATACCACCTGATAATTTTCTTTTTCCAATTTTTAAAAATTGTTTTTTGTACATACCCATTCTCCTTTCATTCGCACTCTTAAATTTGTTTTTCCTTATTCTAGCACCATCTTTTCCCCCCACTTCCTTAAATATTGTTCTTCACTTTCTAACTACTTTCACTTTAGTACTTTCTTTTTTATTGTTCAAGATTTCGTCCACTATACGCACTTTTTAGACCTTAGATGGTAAATCTATTTTAGATAACCAAATATTCATTCTATAATGATCGTAAGCGCTTAGTTTCGGGGTAGATATAAAAAAGAAATCCTAGCATCTACGACTGGACGCTAGGAAAACAAGCATTTTACTCCATTTATTTACACAGCTCCTAAACATGTTCGTTCCAAGGAGCAAGATTTTCGAATTCTTCGTCTGACATACCCTTGTTTGGACGATGTTCAAACAGGAACTTCAGATAATCGTATAAATTTAAGTTATAGGTTTTAGCCATTTCAACAATTGTAAGGTACAGAGCGTTTGCCTTTGCACCTTCGGCTGTGTCAGAAAACAGCCAGTTCTTACGACCTACAGTTACTGGACGGATGGCATTCTCGCTGAGATTGTTGCTCAAACTACAGCGTCCATCTTCAAGATAAGTCATCAGATATTCCTGACAGTTCTTGATATAGGTAATGGCTTTCTTCAGTTTGCCGTTGCTTCCAGGATTCACTTGCTTAAGCCACGACAAAAAGCCCTCAATCATAGGTTTCTGATCTTTGAGGCGTCGGTTTTCAATCTGTTTGTATGAAAGCCCCATCTCTTTATAGGTACGTTCATACTCAAAAAGTTTATTGCAGTACAACACACCTTGTACTGCAGAATTACTGTAATCCTTTTCCATTCCTTGGGGAATGGTTTCTAAAAGGTATCTGCGAACATGCGCCCAACAACAGCAGCGATTGGCCTCTTTTAGTTTATTGTATCCACGATAACCATCGGTCATAAAATAAAAGCCAGGTGCGATACCCGTTAGGAATTTTTTGATGTTTTCACCAGCTCTGGTTGGTGTGTAATTATAAAGAATGATTGGATTCAGTTCATCTTCTCCGGTACGGATTACCCAGAAGTAAGATTTCGTTTTAGCTCTGCGTCCATCTTCCTTTAATACCTGAGTTGGTGTTTCATCCATCATTAGGAATCTGTTCCATAGGAAAACCAGAGTCATGTTTTTTCGTGTTGCCATGAGCTCTGCATCTGCTTCATAGTCTGGATACTCTATATTTTCATTACGACCTCCAGATCCAGGTACGGAACCATATACAAGCTCAGCGATTCCATAATTCGTGATACCTGGTGGAAGGGGATAGGAAAGTGACTCGCATTTATCAAATGCTCTTAAGAAGTCATTCACCCCCGATTTGCTTGCACCCAGCTGTCTGGCAATTCCGCTTCCTGAAAGAGAAAGCGCATAATGTTTGATAATGATGTTCTTGTAGTCTAGCATACATTATTCTCCTGTAATAAATGTATTTTCATCCAATGGATGAATACACTTATTATCTCTGAGACTGTGCCAATAATCAAAGATGATGCGACCGTTCAGCTTCGCAAACTCGGCCGTTTGGATGTGCCATATGCATATAGAAGTTTTATGTTGTTACTTAACTCCTAAATACATCTGCTTGAGCCGAGTATATTTTGTAAAACTCTCCCTTTAACGCCATAAGGTTATCAAAACTCCCAATCTCTTTTATCTCTCCATCCTTAAGAAGAATAATGCAATCAGCGATTTTAACACTTGCCAAATGATGTGTAACTAAAATCGCTGTTTTATCTTTAAGTTCTTGTCTGAAAAGTGTATAATAATAATCTTCTTTAATTGGATCAATTGCTGCTGTTGGTTCATCAAGAACCAACAAAGTGGCATCTCTGTAAAATCCTCTTGCAATAGCAAGACTTTGCCATTGTCCTCCAGAGAGCTCCATATTTCCAAATTCCCTTCCAAGAATTGTCTGTAAATCAACCTTAATATCTTTAGAAAATAAATCAATTTTTGACTGAGCGCTTTCCATCTTATCAAAATCTGATATTCTAACATTTTCTTCTACGGATAACTTATATTTTGCATATTCTTGAAAAATGGCTGTTCTTCTATCTTCACTTGAAACTGTTTTACTCTTTTCTGTTATTACTTCTCCCTTATCCGGTTTATAGAGCCCCAGAATCAATTTACTCAACGTCGATTTCCCTGAACCGTTAACACCGACTAAAGCTACTTTTTCTCCCCTATTTATTTCAAAACTGATATTATCCAATGCACATTTTTTCTGATTAGGATATGTAAAACTGACATTCCGAAAGATAATCTTTGAAAAGTCTGTATAGTCATTATAAATATTAGGTACATCTTTTTCATTAATTAGCTCTATAGTGGCTTCAACCGTACCAATATTTTCAACAACTTCTCCAAAGTGGACTGAAATTAATTCATCCATCATTGAGAACATCCGCTTTAAGGTTGCAAGTATTGCTCCGAAAACACCTATAGTAATCTTCCCATGAATCATTTCTACTGATAAAAATGCAATAATCAATACCATTCCAATGAAAGTTATCAGTTTTCCAGTAATATCCCTTATCATACCCTGTGTATTTGTAGAAAAGATTTTATCCTGAAACTTCTTAAGAGATTCATAAAATTTATTAGAGAAAAAAACTTCAGCATTAAGAAATTTTAATTCTCGAACATATCTAACATTTGTAAAACACGAAATGAAGTGATTCATCTGAAGTTTATATACTGAATTTTCCTCATCCATGTCTGAGAACATCTTAATTTTTGAGAAATGAGACAACATGACCGGAAGAAAAATCAGCGGAAGAAGTATAATCATTTTCTTATCAATATTGAAGAAATACATCCCAAGAAACAAAAAATAAAGTCCATAAAATGTTACCGCATCTCCGAGAACTAGTACTAATTCAATAAGATTACCAGCACCTTTGCAGGCTCTCTCAATTTTGGATAATTCATTCAAATCGTCCAACTTAATTCTCTCTATGTTATTTATTTTCTTATGTAAACAGTCTGTTAAATTATTTACCCCTTTATCAATATAATATCCATAGAGATAATTCTGGTATCCGTTGGTTATTTCCGACAATAAAATCATAATAGCCAGTGCTACAATCGAAAAAACAATTTTTAAGTTGTTATCTCTCCCTATTGAATCGCTAAGGGTATCAATAAAAAACTGCATCAAAACAGTGCTACCAACGATTGCCATTGTCTGTAAAATACCAATAGTAAAATTCTTAATATATGTTTTCTTGTCAAGCTTGAACATGAGTTTTGTTGCTGCAACTGAAGTTTTAAAAACACCACTGTTATGCATCCTGATACCACCCTTTTTGTTTGTTATACATTTCCCTGTACAAATCACTGTTTCTCATGAGTTTCTCATGCGAACCGTGCATCTTAACCTGTCCTTCTTCCAAAAGATAAATGTCTTCCGAAGACTTCACAGAACCAAGTCTATGACTTATCAGTATACTCATTCTATTTCTGCTTAAATCTAATATTTGGTCATAAACTCTCTGTTCTGCCAAAGGATCGAGTGATGCTGTAGGTTCATCGAAGATTAGAAGTGATGCTTCGGATAAAAGTGCTCTACTGATTGCAAGCTTCTGCCATTCTCCGAGTGATAAATCTATGTTTTCTGGATATATTTTCCCAATTTTGCTGTTCAAGTTAATATCATTTGTTAGCTTATTAAAATTAAGCTTTTCAAACATATCTAGAATTTTTGTATTATCCTCGATTTCATGCTTTCTTCCAAGATTGATATTTTCCAAAAATGAAACTTGAAATTTAGAAAAATCTTGACTTACAACAGCAACTTCTGTAGAAAAATTTTCTGCTGAGAACTCCCGCAGATTGATGTCATTAATTAAAATAGTCCCTTCATAATCGCAATATAAACCTTTTATGAGCTTCACAATAGTCGATTTGCCAGCTCCATTTATTCCGATCAGTGCATACTTTCTATTTCCTTCCATTCTAAAACTACAATTCTTTAAGACATATTTTTCTGTCCCAGGATATTTAAAACTCACATTCCGAAATTGAATTGAGTTGATTGTCTCTAATGCTCTGTCTCCATATGTAACCTTTTTTACAACAGAAAGATCCTGTAATCTCCAAAAATCTTTCACATACCCTATTTCTTCATAAATTTTACTTAATGCATCCGCAAATATTCTCGAAACCATATTGGATAAGTTGAATGTAGCATTTACAAATGCAATCATGAATCCAATCGTTATACGGCCATTTTTAACTGGTCCTACTAGAAGAAGAATAATAACAAAAGATATGATATAAAGTACAATACTTGCTGTTTTTTCTTGAGCAAAAATTATCTTGTTGAGTTTTGCCTGCTGTTCGATTAACCCCGTTGCTTTCTTTTTCCATTTGTTGTTTATTTTCTTAAAAAAAGAAAACAATATCCTCTCGTCAGCAAATTCTTTATCCATAATCATACTATCAAAGTAGTCTACTCGCCTCTTTTCTCCAGAGTTTTCCACTTCCAAATCATATACTCGCTTCCCTCCTTTTTTTGCTACTACTGCAACTAATATGGATGCGATAATTATGATAAAAGACTTAATTCCAATCTGATTGAAAAGTAACACAAACAAACTGCCAATTGTTACTGCATATTTCAGTAACGTAAGGCTATTTTTTATCAGCCTTGATAGATGAATCTCTGGTGTTTTGAAAACTCTCATCACTAGATCTTGATTTGCTGCTTCTTCTAGGTTTTTAAAAGCAACATTTTTTACTGCTGAAAACATCATTTTATAGATGTTCCTTCTGATACTTTCTTTGTTGACAATGAAAAAATACTTATTGACAATAGCCACAAGCCACTCAAGTAAAAGAACAAAAGCGAATAAAAAAAATTGAACAATAATAGCTTGAACATTTATTGTGCTTGTAAATGCTACCACAGTATTGATAAAATCTTCTTCCACTATTACAAGTAGTCCCGGTAGCAAACCACTAATTATTGTCAAAACCAACAGTAAAATAGTACTGGGGGCTGCAATACGAAGTATCAGCTTTATGGTAGACAAAAGATTCTTGTATTTACACATCATTTATCATTCTCCAATAACAACACATTGATTTATCAAATTCTTAATCGTATTTACTCTTTTAACATTATTGTATTGTGCGTCTGGATTTAACGCAAATTCTAGCTCTGGAATAAGCACTTTTACACAATGCGTGTGAAGCTCCTGACGACTAATATCGACTACGATTATTTCATTCACTGCTATTGCAAGTTCTTTCTTCAGGTATTCTAGTTCATTTTCGGTTTCAATAACTGGAATATCGCTGAGCTTAATTGTTTTTTCATTAAATGTAAATGGATACTCCAGATTAAACGTTGGATGGTAGATTTCACCTTCCTCCATATCACAATTTTTGTACTTCTCGAACCACAAAGCAGCAGACTGTTCACATTCTGTCAGCGCTCGTCTCGTTGCCATAACAGGATCTAAACTACATCCGATCCCAGCCACCTTATAGTTTTCAAAACCTGGCATATTCTCATAAGTAACTAATACAGGATAAACATTAAATGGTGAAGTAAGCAATCGAACTGTACATTTTACCCCTTTCGATTCAGCGGCTCTTCTGATATCAAATAATTCCTTTTGCCTATCATCAATTTCAATAAGATAACAAGGTAAACCTGTATTTAGGAACAGGCTAATAGTATCATGTTCAAGAATTTCAAAAATCGCATGAATAACAGCATCTTCAAACGAAACTCCCGAGGCAAGACCAATCGTTCCATTAAATCCACCCCCTAATTCAGGGGGGAATTTAACAGCATCCAGTGGAAGTGTAACAAACGATCCATTCAAAATATTTTTTCCAGAGCAAACTCTTCTGATTCCGTAACGCTCAAAGCTTTCAGAAATCAGATTATGCTTTTCACCTTCTACCATTGCAAATGAACGACCTTCAAATTTTTCAGCCGAACACCTTTCAATCATTTCATAAAAGGCTGACAAAAATGCATTCTGTACGGTTAGCCCTTTACCACAGTCACATACTAAATTATTATATTCATCTCTTCTCTTTATAAAGAAGACCGGTGAGCTTATAAAATCACATTCCGATTTATATATGCCCTCTATTCTATTGTCCTGTATAATCGAGGATAGCAGTGTGAAATCCGCAATATTTAAACCTTTTTCCATAATAACCTCACTAACGTATTTTTAAAACACCAATAAAAGATAATAATAATATCATTTGTGCAGTGTTTTGAATATCAATCTCTTTTTCTACCAACATCTGATTTGAGATTTCAGAGAAATTGGTTGTTTTACATTGAATTATATCTATTAGTTTTGCCATATTCTGATTACTGTACAATTTTTCATCAATGTCCTCACAGATTATTTCAAACATCTTGTTTTTTGAGATCCACGCTTCCACCAAAACATCAATATTTTGAATTAGCCTTCCAAACAAATTGGAGTTCAAAAGATTCATGTCTCTATCCCATAAACCATAAATTTGCTTTACTAGCTCCATCTTGTTTATCTCTTTATATTTTTCTTTCTGCATGTCTATTGCATAATCAGGAATTTTTTCAACGATGTTCCGAATATCTTTTGGAATTGTTCTATCCGTTATCTTATGAAACTTTTTCTCAAATCTATCATCGTTGATTACATCAAAATACATTTTTGATGGGTAATTCAATGTCAGCGTGCCAACTGGTATTTTCTGTACGATTACTCCGTTCTTCCTCATACTCTCCGTAAAGTACTTCCAACATGATATGGCGTTTTTTACATCTTCATATCTTTCATAAGGATAGCATATAAGACTGTTCAGTTGAATATCGAGTCCTACATCATACAATTTTTTACAATTTTTTACAGCTGTTTCAGTATAATTGCCCCCTCCTTTCCCCATAAGTTCTATTGTTTTGGGATTTAGGGATTCAACTCCTATAATAACACTAATAAAATTAGAATCCCTCAACCCATTACAGAAGTCAGCTGTCACGATATCAGCTCTTGATGTACATGCATACAGCATATTAATCTCTTTAAGAACCCTGAATAGTTCGGGGTTTTGAGCGGCATAATTCATTGTACAATCACAGAAACTAATAAATGAAATTCCAAACACTTCTTTCACCATTATTAGATCTGCTTTCACCTGTTCTACTGTTTTACATTCTGCAAGAGAGCTTCGATAAATTCTCTTGCCATTCCAATTCATGGAAATTGAACAGAAATTACATCTATATGGACATACCTTACAAACTGAATATGAAATATTCCGCATTCCCCATGTTTCTGGATAACAATCCAACTCAAAATCTTCGACTGCTAAATGACTATAAGCATTCTTTTCGTTAAGTTCAGCCTTTACTAAAAAATCTTCGTTTGTAATTTCTGAAAACAAATCAAGCTTTTCTATCAACTGCTTGACATGCGGCGTCGTAGCATGTTTGCCTATAAGAATGCCTTCACATTCCTTATTTTGCAGTTTAAGGAAATGCATAGTGAGTATTGATGAAAATACTGCAGCAGGCCGCTCACAAACAACATATACACGCTCATAACTCTTCAATTCATTTGCTGTTTGCTTAAAGAATTCATTAAGTTTTTCAAAGCACTCACAACAGATGTTATAATCTAATCCCATTTTTTCTGTTATTTTTTTTATTTCATCATTATAGCCTTCCTTAAATATTATTGCAATTAATAACTCAACTGAATATAAATCTTCAAATGGTATTATATTAAAAGGCACTCGTGCTGTAAAAGGATAACTGAATGTCATCCCACCAGAAAGATATAGCAAATGATTATACGCTTCAAGGTTATAATCAAGAAATTTATATAAAGCACCATCCATATCTTTGAATTTATCACAGCCCAAATAATATTTGTAAAAAGAATACTTAATAGCAATAATCGGAGGACCTGCATCAAAAGTAAACGGCGCTTCAATAAGACATTTTTTCATTTTAATCTCCATTCCGCCGCCCTTCAATTGGCGGCACAAATAGTAATGACAGTATTAAGTATTCCAACTTCTACTCTTTGATGTAAAATAGTTTGTAAGAAGCTACGCTACAAAGCACAGGATGAGAAGTTGTAATAACTTTCTTTGTTTTAGACAGCATTTTAATCAGTGTAAATTCTACCTTCTCAAGCACAAATAAGTGGTGCTACGAGTCCATACACTAAGAACTCTTTAAACACTTTTTTAATTGTGCGACAGTTCAGTCAATGTACAGAAAATCTTGGCATCAATATAGCACTTCAACAAAGTGGCTGAAAGATTTTCGCGAATCTAGCGATATCTCTGTTCGTGGTTCTGGTAATTATTCTTCCGATGATCAGAAAGAAACCTCTCTTCTCAAACGTAAATCACGTGATTTACAAGATGCTCATGTGAACTTCTGTGAAAATTAACTCTATGAGGAATTATATAAAATTCACTGTAAACGGCTGAAATAAACCATTTTTAGAAAATGAGAGTTAATTTTTCAGGAAGTTCACAAAAAAACAATCAACATTCTGAATAACAGAAGTCATTTATCTCAAATTGTCTGAGAAGATAGAAACTGCCAAGGAGACTAAACACCGGATTTCCGTTTTCAGAATGTTGAATTTTTTAGGTATTTCACGCTCAAGATATCTCGCATGACTCCATCACATGCCTTCTAATACAGAAAAAGATTGTAAAGTTGTAAAAACAAAATGTAGAATATTTATAATGATTCTAAACAAAACTATGGTGCTCCGAAAATCACTGTAGAACTGCGCAAAATCAATGAAATTATTTTTGAAAGAACTATTAGCGCATATATGCGCCAAACGGTCATCCATTCAATGTCCTATGTCAAAAAAACTTAGACAATCACCACAAAAGATCTTGATTTTCAGCACTGAATTACAAATTTTGTTAATGAACAGTTTAATCCTGACCATCCCAATGCTGTCTGATGTTAGGATAGACCTGCATCCGGACAATAAATGGATTCGTCTAACTGACCAGTATTATAAATTTATTTTCCACAAAAATAATAAGCATTTGTGATGTCATCCTCTATTCACTTTTTATCATATATCCTTAGTAATATAGCATACTGAATCTAATTTTATTTTCCTTGAGATGCTTTACGTATAGATTCGTCGCGCTAGCAAGATCCACTCTGCTCATGCCTCTTTTATAAAAGGCAGAACCGAAAACTCCTGGTTTAAAAAAGTTAAATGAGGAATCTTTTAAGTTCATTCCTTCATAACTATTCTTCCACTCAATTCCGTATTCATCATAAACATTTGGTTGTAGTTTCTGAATATGACCTGCATGGTAAAACTCTATTTCAATAATTTCTATGTCTGCGTGTTCCTTTATTTTTACCAGTAGTTCCACTGTTGATGAAAGATTAATTAAGTTTTCAGTTGGAAAACCGATGATCAAAAACAACATAAGTGAAATACCATTGTTAGAAATCTTCTCAAGGAGACTCAGCATCTTAGATAAGTTCTGTTTCTTGTTCATAGATTTAAGAACATCCTCATCGCCATTCTCAATACCCAAAGCGATTACAGAACATCCTGTCCGTTTAAGTAATCTGATAAGTTCGTCACATGTTTCCTGAGTTCTGAGATTTCCTTGATATTCAATATCTAATCCTTGGCTGTCAATAGCTTTAAGCACTTCTAACATATATTGTTGATTATTATTCAAAGCGCAGTCTATCACAGTAAATCTTTTAAAACCATAAGTTTTGATATGTTTAATCATTTTAACTATATAATCTGGAGAATGGTACTTTATTTCTCGTCTCATCATACGGGTTCTCTCACAAAATACACATTCAAAAGTACACCCCCTTTGAAATTCTATGTCTGCAAATTCGTATATATCATTCATATCTGAATAATCTGGGAATGGAAGAGTATCCAATTCTACTCTTTCCGATTGGACAATACTACATTTTCTTCCATTTGGACTTTCAAATATTACCTCATTTAACTTATACGAAGGAAGAATTTCTTCTGAATTAAATTTTTTTCTAAGATAATCATAACCCTCGCCGACTACAACAGTATCTATCATTTCGCTCATATGTTCTTCCAACAGAGTAGCAAGTGGATCAAACTCTTGAAATATTTTTATTTCATTTCCAGTTATGTCCTTGTGCGTATATACAGACTGCAGATATGGTGTAACAGGTTCAAAAGTAAATTGATCCATTACTATTATTTCAGTATTTTTCTTATACTTTTGAATAAACTTTGTAAGAATAAATAGTAACGATACATTGTTGGCAGCATAGAGAATTATAGAATCAAAACTTCCCCTCTTAATTATTTCAAGCTGTTTGGAAAAAGCATATCTGGCAGCCTCTACAAGTTTTTTTACATCACTTTCTGGTATGTTAAGATAATTACTAAGTCCTATATCAACTCCCATCATTTCTTCCAATATAATTCTAATTATCGCATCTAGAGACTCATATTTTTGAAAAGTACTGAAATACTTATCTTTATAAGCATCAATATATTCGTATATTAACGCCGAGAAAACGCGAAATTCTTCAAAATTATAATCTATGTATTCCACATAGCCAACATCCTTACACTCATTCCTTAAAATTGCTATGGAATGCCCTATATGCAAACTTGCTGCACCTTCCTTAAAACTCGATAACTTATAAGGAACATTAATAACTGCTACTTTTTTCATTTTAATCCTTCCAATTCTATAAGATTCAAAATATCAAATAATAAGACCTCAGTTACGAAATCTTTGATTTCATTTTCATTTAATGAAAACTGATTTATTTTCATGGAATTTTCATAAATTTCATTTACATGATATTTATGAAAAGCATTTACGACTGTACTTTTTTCTTGTGTATTACTAAAACTCATTATGATGTCATCGGATTTCCATTTTTTATAAAAAAGCTTCCAATGCCCCGATAACAACGCTACTGTATGAAACACAATTGAATCGATCGATTCTGTGTTCTCTAGAACTGAAGATATCAGAGTATTTTTAGACTGTTCACGTTCTTTTTCAGGATAGCACGCCCTAAATGGAATCTCTTTCAGAATTTTTGAAGAATGATATTCTATAATCACCTCTGCATCGTCCATTATATTAAAGTAATTGTAAGAAGGATAATTAATCACCATTTCTCCAACATTCAATTTAGGGACTATTACACCTGTATTTCTTGCTCTTGCAACAAAATCTTGAACCTCGATAATTGATTGTTTGACATCTTCATATGACTCATTCGGATGAAATAACACGATATTAATCTGCGTAACTATATTATTTTCATACAGCTTCTTCACAGCCTCCACAGCTGTATCCCCGTAGTATTCATCACCTTTATTAAAAATTTTTATAGAATTTTTATTTAGAGTTTCTAACCCTATTAGAATTGCTGTACAATTCATTTCACGTAAATTTTTAATATATTCATCATTGATTAAATCGATTCTGCTACTTGCAGAAAAGAATAAATCATTTTCTTTTATAAGTTCTCCAATTTTCACGAAAATTGGTATTCTCAAATCAAATGTACAATCGTTAAACGTTAAGCCTCCCACCTTACACTCATTAACAAGATACTCTATCTCCGATTTACATGTATCATAATCAAATATTACTAAATCGTCCTTCACCAAACCTGTTTTATCCCATAACATTCTTTCGGTGCAAAAATTACATTTTGAAGAGCATCCAAAACTAATCTGATAAGGTATTATCCTTATTCCATAGTATAGTGGATATTTTTTTATAATCTCTTTTAATTCAATAGCTCTGAACAATTCCAATCTCGAGATCTTCTTCTTATGAAAAAAACTTGGTTGTTCTATTCTATCTAGTATTTGTAAATCAATTGCTAACCTGGCAACATAAGGAACATTTATCTGATTACCAATTGCTGTGATAGCTACCGCAGGATTCTTTCTCTTAATTTTCGAACATAACCATAACCCTGTGAAAACAGAGGCAACAGAACACATATTTATAAGAATACTGTCATTCTCCTCCACAATCATATCACTTATATCTTCAAAAGCCTTGTCATATTTTTTTATTACTGAGTCAGCCTCTATAAAGTTGCTACCTAGCATGATACACAATTTTTGCAAACTGTTTGAATAATCACTTTGCACAATGAGGTCTAATAGCAACTCTGCATTGCACATTGTTTCAAAGTAATAAACATTAAATGGTATTTCGCTAGCATTAGCATAAGAGTTTACATAGGCTCCCGCCAACCCTTTCATAAAATTATATGGCCTATAACTTTTTAAATTATTGTAAACCATTATATTTATATCAAAAAAACTATTATGTTTATCAATATCAAAGTAATAGGTTAAATCTTCAAAAAACTCCATCGGTAACTGTGGTACACCCGCGTCCTGGGTATACATAGAATTTAAATAAAGAATATTAATACATCTCCTTCCTATAATTAATGTCAAACCCTAAAATATTGAATTTATAAAGTTTTTCTTTCAACAATTTACTCTTAAAACAGATCTAAAAGTGCATGACAGTCATTATATCTTGTACTTATGTGAACTTCTGTGAAAATTAACTCTCGATTGCAACAACTGCGTGTTTTCAATGTTTTCATCGGATTTAAAGTGAAATCTCGAGAGTTAATTAACTCTATGAGGAATTATATAAAATTCACTGTAAACGGCTGAAATAAACCATTTTTAGAAAATGAGAGTTAATTTTTCAGGAAGTTCACAACTTAACACCCAAAAGAAGATACCGTTTATAGAGTAGCATCCACTTGTTTCGCTTTATAAAGGCTAATTACACAAAGAACTGATTATCAGTGGACACTTTGCCTTGCTTCACTTAGTTGTAGTCTTGTTAATAATCGCTGATGTAATGCCTTACACACTTTATCGTTACAGATTTTTCTCAGAACCCTGTTCAATTTCAGATATTTCTGCACCCCAACAAAGGTCTAGATTATTTTTCCATTTTGCTTTCCCTCTTATGCCACTAGTCTTTCTTTTTTCATAAAACATTTTATGGCCATTAGCATCTTCTTCGGATCATAAACAATTTTCTTTGTTAGTATAGTGTAAAGCATTCAAAGTAGCTTGCAGGCAATTACTACCAATGATTGTATCTTTCTCCATAGATTTTCTGAAGAGTTTAAATTTCTTAGTCTTGCAAGAGTACATATGCTTGATTATCTCTAACACCTCAAAGGATTTCTCGTCCCATCTGCTAATAATTCTCTAGGGTACCTTGGTAATATTATCAATTCCACTTTTTAAAACCATCATCCATGATGCTCCAATCAAAAAAATTTTTCTTGCAAGCTACAAAAAATATTCATCGTAAAGTAATAGAAAGAAGCCAAAACACACGTGGGAATCTCTACTTAGACTTATGAGCTCCACTTTGATGGAACATAACAAGATATTATCCTCTCCATCAAAAACCTATCAGGAATTCATAGCAACGGACGTTTTGAAGAAACTATTAGAACTCGCTGAGAATCAACACTGCATGAACAGGTCGCGTATCCTTTGAAATCAGTCAATGAAACTCTCTTCGTCCCCATTGACCGATTTCATGGATGTACGGCTTGACAATTAAAAGGTTGTAAGACTTCCTTTTAATTATTATATCTCGTGACCCAAAGACAATCTTTGAATTTACACCGAGTTTAGATATGGGTCGTCCCCTTGTGCCAAGCACTAAGATACGTATTCTGTTCAAGTGGTAAGTCTGTCTTTACCTGCAAATTTAATTCTTTACAGATTGCCATAATTTTTTCTACTGACTTATTTTCCATGATTTTTTCTGTTGACTTATTTTCCATGATTTTTTCTGTTGACTTGCCTGCCATTGTTTTCCCTCCTTCCTATAATTTAACTTTAGTGCTTTCTTTTCCATTTTTCAATATTGTGTCCCTTATATACACTTTTTTGCCCCTGAACTGTAGCGAAATCAAATTGATTCTATATGACTCTCAGTAGTATTTATATCATGTAAACGTTTATAAAGTATCCCGCCACACCCATTCATAAATCCAACATTTATTTGTTCTTGCGGTAATAAATGGACAACTTGTTCTTCCAACTCACTTTTCAATAACTCGACATCCCACTCTCCTTCAATTGATATCCCATATTCTTTCATTTTTTCCTGGGTGATTCTCAAAGTCCACAAATTCCCGCTATTACCATGGCACAGACAATCACTATCTCTTTTCCAATA
>OFMJ01001851.1_pt1 | contig 14328 bp, 11 predicted proteins | sample 1541801 | NCBI WGS metagenome assembly OFMJ01 (sample SAMN04209234, study PRJEB22552) | human gut metagenome | biome: gut; material: feces | host: Homo sapiens | place: USA: Oklahoma
AGCGTATCTGGATGCTCTTCTCCTAATACTTTACAGCGCTTCTCGTACACTTCCTCATGCAATTCCAGCGACGTTTCACATTTCCCCAAACCATTATATGTCACCGCCAAATTATTTAAACTTGTTAGCGTATCTGGATGCTCTTCTCCTAATACTTTACAGCGCTTCTCGTACACTTCCTTATTCAATTCCAGTGTCTTTTCATATCTCCCCAACTCACTATACACCCCTGCCAAATTATTTAAACTCATCAACGTAAATGGAGCCTCTTCCCACAATATTTTACAGCTCTTCTCATATACCTCTTTTTGCAGTTTCAATTCTTTTTTGTAATTTCCAATATGTCCATACGCCACTGCCAGACCATTTAAATTCATCAACGTTTCCGGGTGCTCTTCTCCCAACATTTTACAGCTCTTCTCATATACTTCCTTATGTAATTCCAAGCCTTTTTCATAATTTCCCACTTCTCCATACGCCACTGCCAAATTATTTAAACTCATCAACGTAAATGGAGCCTCTTCCCACAATATTTTACAGCTCTTCTCATATACCTCTTTTTGCAGTTTCAATTCTTTTTTGTAATTTCCAATATGTCCATACGCCACTGCCAAATTATTTAAACTCATCAACGTTTCCGGGTGCTCTTCTCCCAATATTTTACAACTCCTCTCATATACTTCCTTATGTAATTCCAAACCTTTTTCATAATTTCCCACTTCTCCATACGTTGCTGCCAAATTATTTAAACTCGTCAACGTATCTGAGTGCTCTTCTCCCAATATTTTACATCTTCTCTCATATACTTTCTTATGTAGTTCCACTTTTTTTTCGTAACTCCCCAATTCCCCATACATCTCTGCCAAATTATTTAAACTCGTCAACGTATCTGAGTGCTCTTCTCCCAATATCCTACATCTCTTTTCATATGCCTCCTTATGCAGTTCCAGCGACTTTTCATAGTTCCCTACATATCCATACATTGATGCCCGATTATTTAAACTCGTCAACGTTTCCGGGGCATCTTCCCCATATTCTTCCTTGCAAATCTCATATGCCCTTTCTCTCCAAAAAAGTTCCTCCTGCCAATCCAGCCTCACACCACGACCTTCATGGTACATTGTGCCCAGCTGCTTAATCGCCTCCAACACACCTGCCTGCGCTGCCTTTGTAATCAATTCCACTGCCCTCTCTGTATCTACCTCTACATCAATTCCATTCAAATAGGCAAGACCGATCAGATATGTATGGACCGGATCATTCTCATTTTCCAAAAGTGCCAGATGACGTAAACTTTCCAGGAGTCTCTCTCTGAAAGCTGTCTCATCCTCCGCTTCCACACAGTCCGGGACATCTGCATACTGTTTTTTAAACTCTTCCATGTCAAGCTGTTCCATTTCCACAGGCAGTATCTGCTTTTTGGTGCTTTGTGCCATGGGGTATTCCACACTATGTATATAATTTTCCTCATTGATCAGGTTCGGAGTCACAAGCAAGGTGAACAATTCACTCTTTTCCAACGCCTTTTCAATTTCTTGGTTAAAACTTTCCCCCGGTGTCAAAAATTCGTCATACCAGATGGCAATGTCCCTGCATTGCGGGTTTTTATGAATCAGTCTCATAAGCTGATTTGCGTAATTCCGGTCTTTTTTTCGGTAACTCAGAAAAACATAGGCATCAAAAGCAGCACGGATCCTCTCTGCGGTCTTATCGTCGATTAGAACCGAATCCAGATATCTTTTTAACTTCTCTTCATAAGGGATAGCAGTCATGTCATTCTCATAGGGACTCAAATACTGCAATTCCCCAAATTTATCCGGTGCGCTGTAAAAAGAGTCTATTCCGCTCTCAAACATAATGGGCAACACGGCAATATGATGTTCCTTTGCAAAAGCAAAATCCTCATCCATCGCACGGTTTGGCGTGTGTAACAGTCGGAAAGTTACCGGAATAACAAACAGGTTCATACGTCCAAGATCTGTTTCCCTGTTTTCTTCCGGAAAAGATTCCCTCATATTTTCCGTATAATAAATAGCGCAGTTGTGTGTTTTTAAAATATCGCTGCACACTTTTTCAAAAGTTCTGTCAAAATCCTCTGGATGACAGGTAAAATATACTCTCGGTTTTCCATTTGGTGTACCGTTTGACCGTACTTGTAAATAACTCATAAACACCCTCCTCGTTCAACTTTTCTTTCGCAGCTTTGTTCAACAGCAAAACCCTATCTGATCATTTTCACAATGTCCTTGCATAATCTTTCCTTCTCCCAAAGAGTCTCTGTTCCCCACAGTCTCACGCCCATTTGTTTCGCACGCTCCATAAAAGCAGTCTTACTTTTATTTGTGTAATCTGTGACCAATGCCAAAACCCCTGTTGACTGAAAATGCTCTGACACAGCTTTAATCTCATAGATCCACTGTATATTACCACTATCTGATGTTTTACAAGATACCATGATTGCATTCATTCCTTTTAAAGCAATGATATCAATCTCATTTTTTACAGATTGTCCTCCTCTGAACTCCATTCTTTGAAAAAGTTCTGTCCGCGCTTTTATGTATACGCTATATCCAAATGTTTTTGAAGCATCGGTTGCTTCCATTAACATCTGTTCAGGCAGAGTATCTTCTGTATCCCAGGCAATCTTTACCCCGGTCTCCACATCGTCAAACTGACCGGATTCCCGCATGAGATAATACACAACAAGTTCAAACACTGCCCCCTGGATTTTCATAAGATGCATAATTGCCTCATCTTTAAAAGCAAAGGATACGGTATCATCTGCATTTACACTTAGGTTCTTGATATAACCTCTTTGCAGTAATTCCTGTAAAAATTTCAGTTTCACTTTTCTGTGCGCCTCTGTTTCCTCTGGTTTTAATATTGGCACATTCCGAACAAGACGATTAGAAATCTTTAATCCACCGCTTAGGGGAATAAATTTTAAAGACTTATAGGTATCTTCTTCTGTAATCTTTCCCTGTTCAAAATTTTGCAGCAGATCCCCTATTTCCGGGTTTACATAATCAAAGTCAACCCACACCGTATCTTGCTTTTCATATTCACAATAATTCTGTATGATCCTATAATTCTGCAGTTGACTTACTGTATTTTCAATCAGGGAATTTTTAAATACATCTTTCGTAAATTTACCGGAATAATGCCGTTCTTCTCCTTCTGCTTCTAATTTTAAACCTTTCTCAAGTTCTTTATCCTTCCCAATATGGGAAAGAAATTCTGTCACACAGGTCCATGTATTAAAACTGCCTGTTTTCCCATTAGATTTGGTATATCTGGTAGGTTCACAATAACTTCGAAAGAGTTCCACCAAAGCTTCATACTCTTGACTGTTGTAAAGATTCTTATATTCATTCGTCACTCTTCCCCCCATAAGCCCGATATATTCTGACAGGGAAAAACTTTTGTTATCCAGGCCAACCCCAATGTTCTTATCTGCACAAAAGGATACAATTCCTTTCTCAGGGATATATTGCACTGCATTGATTTCCCCGGGATATTTTTCAATCAGTCTTCCGACTGCCAGGGCTGCATCGCATCCTTTATTTGGTACACAGTTTATGACTAGATCATGATGCCCGTACTTTTCTATCTGCTGTTCCAGACTTTCATAAAGGATATCCATATCCATTACAGGCAGGGAAATAAATTGGGAATGGGTATTGCCTCCCCTATGCTCAAAATAGGTTGTAATGGCTTTCTGATATCTCTTACTATTGACTGCTTTCCCCATAAATATAGCATCTTGGGCGCAAAACAGGGTTGGAACAATTACATCGTGAGTAGTCGTGGACATTCCATCACTGATTGTTATCACAGTTCTGTATTTCTTTTCATACCAAAGTGCAAAGGGAAGCATTTCCAACAGCTGCTCGTCCAAACTAAAGAAATCCATTCTGGCATTTCTTATTTTAACCGGTGCAAGTATCCTGTCTATTTCCTTCAGTTTGACAAGCTCTTCTTCTGAAACCGAAACTGCATAGTTTTGGGCTTCCTCCAGGGATTTCTCATAAAGAACAAGGGAATTCTCCTCATCATTGAGCAGTTTTAATACTGCCCGCCGCAAATTAATATATTCCATTGCATTTCCCTTTATCTTTTCAAATACTGCTTCTTCCTGTATCTGCTGTGTCAATTTTTTCGTGATCTGATGCGCCCTCAAACTTGCTCTGTCAAGTTCAGATGGAAAATCTGCCGGACATTTCTTTGCCTTCCATAAAGCATACTGATGGTCAAAATTATTTTTCAACGCGGATTGTTCCCCGCAGTCACACAAACAGAGGTGTAAGCGATGTTGTTTATCCTGATGTGTGTTCCCGTTTTGATATAGCATGCACTCTTCTTCCTGTAAAGACGGCGCCCGGAAGCCGCGCATTACCATATAGGCATTCCAGCGGCGATGTTCAAGGGCAACTAATCTCCAGTAAAGTCTGTTTTTCTTCTGAATTGCCTCTTTTAAAACAGTAAGCGGATCTTTTTCCCGATCCTCCTCCTGGCACATAGCCAGTTTGACCGGAATATGTACTGCGGATGCAAACGAACTGTCAGCTGCATATGCTGCTCCCAAAAAATTGGCTGCCACACTGACATCTCCAATTTCATAATCCAGAGGGGCTTCTGCAAATTCAGCAATCCTACTTTCTTCAAACTGCCTGTCTGCCTTCTCCTTAGGAATACGCTGGTCATATTTCATGGCATAGCTGAAATTCACATTTCGGGCAATCCTCTCCAATTCACTTCCGGTAATGGACCGGCTTCCAAAAAAATGAACCTCTATCCCATTCTCTTTTCCATGCTCAGAAAGCAATTCCCACTCCTCTTCGTCAATGCAGTCTGAAAATTCATCAAACACATTGACAAGAACCTTATCTTCCGAAAATCCTCTTCCTGAATGTGCCTCGCTTATCTGCGTGATTAGTTCAGACGCAGCCAGCCAGTTGTTCTGTGCATTTCCCAGAGCAACAATAATATAAGTATATCTGTTCGCTGCAAAATCCAGGGGTGTCAGACCAACCGCATCTACCCCCTCTTTAATATCTAGGTTGACAAATTTCAGGTTTGCATAATGCTTCTGCTGTGTATATTTCTTTAATGCCGGCAGGTACGCTCCCGGTTTTGTGGAAAGTACCTGTTTTTTATAGTCCAGTGCATTCTGGGACGCCACAGTAATATTCAGTTCAGTATCTAATGCCTGCCCTGCCCAAAATGCCGCTTTAAATGCTTCATTGCCAGTCCACCCTGTTCCAAGTATCAAAACATTGCTCTGCTTCTTTTTTTCTGCTATGACTGTATATTCACAGATTGGTTTTTCATAAAGCAGATCAAATATTCTCAGTCTGTATTCTCCTATTTTTGCCATACGATATCCCCCAGTTCCTCTCATCACAAATTATAAAGTGAGTATACTCACCTAATCCAAAATTCTGTAAGTATCTGCAAAATCTCTTTTTGAGATTACATACATATCCTCCGGATCTGTCACGTTAATATATCCTCCGCAATCCACATTCCATTCCTCTCCCCACTGCTGAATATGGATGGCTTCGCTTAATTTAACAAACCGCTGTGGTTTGCCAACCGGTTTATACAATCCGGAATGTACTTGATCCGTCTCATATTTCTGCTGAAATACAATATTGGCGATAATCCACTGATTTTCATGCCCGTTTTGATCTATAATAACATTTCCTCTCTCATCCACTTTAGTTACAACCCAATCTGGGATTCCAGTTTCTGCATCTGCTGAGACTACAGCCTCTTTCTCCATTAAAGGCGCTCCCTGGGCATCTGCAGACCAAGAAATGATCTTTTCTCCCGGCACTCCGGGTCTGGCAGAGATTCTTGCTGTTTTCTCTGCCACCAAAATCTGCTCCCCCTTCTTTCTCATCTCCTGGACATATACCTGAAGATTCTCAATCTTTCTATATTGTGTTATGTCATTTCTATTTTCAACCATATTTTTTTCACTCCTGTTCTCAAATTTTGTGCGTTGTGTCCTACAACTGCCTCTATGGCAAATTATACTATACTTATTACCAACTATCCATAAATCTTATTAGTTCTCTGATCCAAAAAGCTCGTCAAAACGTCTTTCTAATTCTTTCTGCAAATTTATTTCCTCCTGAGTATTTTCTCTTTCGTATCCATCAGATTTAGTATTTGCTTTTTTTGTCTGATATTCCGGCTTTATTTTAATCTTTTCCAAAAATTCTCTGTGCTTATTTTGCATAACTCCTCCTTTTGCATTTTTCCTCTTCGGATTCTTCTCTAGAAATCTGTTTTTCATATGCTGCCGTTATCTGTTTATACATCTCGTTTTCCATAATATTGTATCGTTTCGTAAAAATAGGTTTCTGCCCGCGGCGGAATAAAATTTCTGATCCAAGAGGCATATATAAAATATCCTCCAATGGTCTATTGGAACGCATAGATATGTTTTTTCCAGTCTCCAAATCCATAGACCCAAGATACACAATCGTATCACAATTATTTATAATTGTTGTAGCCTTTTCCTGTCCGTAGATAGAACGCAACTGTGACTCTGACTGAATTAAAAGTGTAGCAGACAATCCTTTCTCCCTGAAAATAGAAATATACTGGTCAAACATATTGACAGGACAACCTGTGGCAAAATCATCTGCCAGAACATCTACATAAACCGGAAGCTCTCCCTTTGGCTGCTCCTCTGCAAATTCAAACAATTCTTTAAAAGCAGTTCCGTAAAACATGCTGATAAAATTGTTTAGATATGGATTCACCGGACTGGAAGTAACAAACAATACTGTTTTATGGCTTGCAAGTTCCTCAAAATCCACCATCTGATCCATATCAAACATCCCCCTGATCTCAGGAGTAAAAACAGAATCTATGGTAGTATTAAGGGACGAGAATATACACCCCGCTGTCCTTACAGGCAACTGTCCAAAACTTTTCCAACAATTCACGGCAAAACAAGATGGAGCCTGTTCCTCGAGATACTCAAATTTTTCATCATAGTTAGTAGTAATAATTCCCCTGTTTTCCTCAAATAACAAATTATTATGAAAATCAAGCACATCGCCAAAGGTTGGCTCATCCTTTGTCATCATAACATAGGCAATCTCTGCCGACAAAAGGCTAACAGCCCCATCATCCCAATAAGGATCCGCATTTGATCTTTCTTTTTGAGGATTGGCAAGTACAATACTTCTAGCCAGAAATGTGATATCTGCATAACTGGAAATATGTCTTAAGGGTTCAAACCCCACGTTGCCTCCTGCAGGATCTACAAAATTCAGATCCCACACCCGGTATCCCCGCTTCTGCATCACAGGTGTGTATTTTCGGACAATTCTCCGTTTTGTTACAGTAGCTATCAAACTCCTGTGAAAGGTTTCTAAAAATCTCGCTTCAATGATAGAAACCGTCTTTCCACTTCCCGGTGCTCCTTCTACAAGCGCATTATTATTTAATCCGGTAACTTTGGAATCTACACTGTAAATACAGTTTTCCCCTTCTCCAAGGATCATTCTATCAGCACTGCCCATTTTCAGTCCTCCATCATTTCTTTAAAACTTTTGATCCCATCTGCCAACCCGAAATCCACAGCCTCCTGCGCTGTAAAATAATGGTCAAAGGCTGTCGCCTGATTCATTTCCTGTTCTGTCTTTCCGGTATGCAAAGCGAGTATCTTATTTAACCGTATCCTGGTTTTTAGAAGACTGTCGGAAACAGACTTGATCGAGTCAGCGTTTCCGCCAATCGGCTCTGCCAAAAGCGGCTGATGGAGCATGATTTCGCTGTTCGGCAGTATATAACGCTCTCTGGCGCAGGCAAAAAGCACTGCGCCCATGCTGTGTGCTCTGCCAGTACAGTACATATGGATTGGCGCTTCTGAATCCATTATGACATCGTACATAAGCATTCCATTATTTATCTCACCTCCGGAACTATTGATAAAGACTGAAATTGGAGAATCACTATCTTCTGTATTCAGATACATCACCTGTTTCATAAAATCCGAAGCCGAATCTTCTGTTATATCTCCAATGATAAATAGCCGGCGTTTACTCATATGTTCTGCTTCCATGGAAACTTGTGAAATCCCACTGCTTCCCTTCAGCAATACAGGAATACTCATGAAGGCTCACCTCCTTCTGTCTGGAAAGGATTCCGCTTGATATGCGGTTGTTCTGCCTCTCCTGCTTCTTCTCCCCGTAATGTTTCCATAATATATGGGACGCATTCGTCAGCAATCTCTGCGCAAAAATCCAACATACAAAGTACAAGTTCCCCAAATCCATCTTCCTCACCAAAGATTGGAAAATCATAAGTTGCACACACAGTACCACTCTCGTCAAGACTCAGAGTAATATAATGATAGTTGTTATGCAAATGATTGCACTCTTCTATAATATCCATTCTCTTCTTTTCCGGTACATTTCTTGCAATATAAAATTTAAATTCGAAATCCCCCTTATTGTTAATTAGCAACTTAACAGATAAACTCGATACATTTTTCGCAGCCACGGACAGAATAAAAATTGCCTCATCTTCGCAGTCTATTCTTATAAATCGGAAATCCATGTTTTTCAATAATTCTTCTATCTTATCTGCATACTTGTTTTCATCTTTCTTTTCCATAAACATCTCTTTTTCCTCCCTTTTTTCTGTGTATTTTGACTCATTTCTCATATGTTTCCCCTTTCTGAAAGACTCTGTGTCCCCCTATACGCTTCTTCCATGTCTGTAACACTTGCCTTTAACATTTGTAATCCCTCCTCTATAAGCCATTGTTTATCATTGCATGTACAGTATCCCATATTTCCATTGTTTCTCCCTCAAATGTATTCTGTCAAAATTACAACTTTAAATGACAAAATGCCTAAAATTTTGAAACAATGAATACTCCCTGTGAAGTAATTATGATATAATCACATTATACAAGCATGCTTATCCTCATTATAGAAAGAAAGGATGAAAACATTATGGAAGCTTTACAGATTACTTGGGAAAAACTCTTTGACAAAAACTTTCAATCTCTGCTGATCAAAAAAATGGATGAAAACTTATTAAACAAATATATACATCCAGAAGATGGAAAAACAGAGGACGGAAAGCCCAGTATACGAAAACAGAAGATTATTGTTCGAATGATTCTGCCAGAAAAATATCGTTTAATGCCTTCTGGAAAAGATTTTACAGATGAAATGACCCCTAGCGAGTTCTCTCGTTACTTTAAATATTCTCATAATTATGGCTTCAAATATTATGAGTTTGTAAAAAATAAGATTCTTACGGATGGACAATCTGGAAAGTATAATTTTTATTCTCTTCCATTTATAAAGGATTTAAAAGAAAATCTGAAGCAGCTATTATCCCCATTATCAAATAATGAATTTAATAACTATAAAAGCAAGATTACAGATTATATGAATAATCTCAATACATATGTGAAAGATTTAAGTAAATCCGAACAATTACAGCCCCTTTGGCATACATTGGATTTTAATGATCAACTTGCCTGTCTCACGGCAATTGCTGCAACTCGATATTGTCTGGATTGTTCTGACAACACTCCAAAAGACTTAATTCACTTTTTAGTTCCTTTCTCAGAAGTAGACTCGAAAAATACAGAGTGGACTGAAAAATACATTTCTAATCAGGAAAAGGAAGCAAAAAATAAATTTAACGACGCTGAAGAAGCATTTAAAAACGGCAATTTTTCGGATGCGATTTCCATGTTTCAAAAAGTGACTGAATATAATTTTGCAAAGGACAATATCCTGGGTAAAGCATATTATTATTTGGCATTATGCTATTTGGAACATAAGAACTCCCTCAAAGACCATTCAGATACTAAAAATCGTTTAAATGCTGCCAGTAAAAAATCTCCAAAGGAGTTATTTAAAAAAGCTGCAGACTATGGAAATCAAGACGCTGCTATTTATCTTAAAAAAATGTTTGGAAAGCCAGAGCTTCTCAGATTGCTACGTCCCATATCAGAAACCCATGGAACAGCACGAATTGTCACAAATTGTATGAATAAATATGTAGATGAATTAATAAAAACTCTCCCCAAAGAAATGAAAAAAAAAGAAGTCAGAGAGGAAATGTTTGTTACAGCTAACACCCAAAAGGCTTTTGAAGATATTCTACAAGCTAATAGGAACAGTGACTGTCGATTTTTACTTTTTGATGAGTCCTCAGAAAAAAATTTTCAGGACTTATTATTTATATTGGATAAAATTTTACTGACACCTGTAGAAAATGATTCTACCACATCACTTCATTGGTTCGAAACAGTTATCTATATTAGAGTATCTGAGGATAGATATTCAGCATTGATAGACACTGCATTAAAACGATTAGGCGATTACACGGTAAGAGTTTTTATCATTGATGATAACAAATGGCCTGTACAATATCTGCTTAATAAGCACCCCCTTTTTGAACCAATTCTGCGTATTCCTGCCAGCAGGCTAAACAACAGACCTATTATTATGAATCTTACAGTTATCAGCCACAACAGCGAAGCATTCGCGCAGTGGGTAATCCGTGAAGCTTATTGGTTAGGCTGCTTCCACTATGCCAGCCTTAAATTATCCCTCAATCTGATTTCCCCTGATGCAGAAAAGATAGAAAACAAACTCCGATTTGATTGTCCCGGAATATTTGACAACCTATCAGAATCTGATTGTAAGCCGATTGTTTTAAATAACAATAACTTTAAAACAGTTCCTGATCTTTCTTCTCCCACTGCACTTGCGGAGATAGAAACTTTATATGAAAAACCAAATACATATAATTATTTTATTATTCATACAGGAAATGATATCGATAATCTTAATTATGGTATAAAACTCCGCGAGTGGAGTATTAAAAAAATTTTGGACTCAGGCAAAACGCCGCAAAAATACAATTTGCCTCTGATTGCATTTTATTGCCAGAATTCTGACATCGCATACTTATCCGAGCGTCTTGTTGTACAAGCTGTGGACTGCGGCAATCAATGGTTTAATAACTACAATTTGATTCCTTTTGGAACGTTATGCGACCGTTATTCCTGGACTACCCTAGATGGCGGATATTTGGAAAAAGTTGCTCAATCCACTCACCTGCAATACTGTGGCGCTGATATCCATGCCCCACTGGAGGAAAAAATCAGACATTTAAAGGACTATTTTTCACGCTGTTATAATCGGGATTCTTCCATGGCGGTTGCCCTTTCAATGCCTTATCGTTTATATCAGACAGCATACGGACCAAACGGGCATATTATCCCTTCACCTCCATACACCTATGATTTGTTATCACCAGACAGCATCAGGGAAATGGCTGAAAAATTCGAAGAAGTTAAACTATACTCGGAGAATAAAGAAAATTTGCTGAAATATGAACACTCGCGTTGGATGTTCTGGGCTATTTCCAGAGGTTGGATAAAGGCAGATCCCCAAACAGTATTATCCTATATGAAAGCCGGTAGCCCCAAACATCTGCTTTATATTGCCCGAATGCATGGCTGTATTACTTCTCGTGATGGTCTGGAAAATTTAGCTACTGCTATGTCTGAATATGCCTCTGAAGCCAGCGCAGACGAAGCGGAAAAATATACAGATGAAAAAGCGCCAAAGGATTTCATAGCATACGACAAAAAAAGCATTGATCAGACCGCAGACATTATTACTACTGCCTGGTTCGAAGATTTCATATCACAAAAAGAGCCTGAAAAATAAACAGGCTCTGAAAATGAAAACTGTCCCGGAATAGCATTACCCCTCCTTTCCGGGACAATCTTTTTCATAATTTCTTCTATTTCATAATATCTCATAAAAGTGTTTTTCTTATGCTGCCATCTCCATGTCACTCTCATAAACTACAGAATCTACATTTACTAAAATATCCTTATTTTCCTTTGCCCAACGCTTAATGGAACAGAATACTTTTGTTCCCTTCGCTACTCTGCCTGTCCAATAACCAAATACAGGAATAGTTTCCTTATATTCATTAGCCATGTCCTTCCCAATTTTCAGTTCAATGTATAATCCAGATCCGTTCTGTCCCTTTACAGTTCCTTCCAGAGAATCTCTCAGATTCATTGTTTCCTCGTTATACCCATAATCCCACATATCTTTTACCTCCCTTTTGTGTGTTATTCTTTAATATGAAATAAGTATCTCATAGCTAAATATTTTCTTCACCTCTGGAGGTATCTTAGTTTTGAAACATTTGCGAAACTTATAGCTGGCTGTTTCATACATAAAAAGGACAGAACTGCGGAAACTCAAGTCTGAATTAATCTTCCCCGATGATTACAAATATAGTATAATATTATTAATATTCTAGCTTATAGGAATTAGTTGGTTTTTTACAGCAAATTGTTAAATATAGGAAGTGATAATCCTTACAAAATAATATGTAGTTATATTTTAAAAAGGAAGTGTAGGTGAATTTTAAATGAACAATTTGTCTAAAAGATATGAGGTTTTTATTTCATATAAAAATACAAATAATGGGATTCGGACAGAGGATGCTACAATGGCAAAAGAACTCTATGAAATTTTATCAGATGCCGGAATTAAAACTTTTTTTCAGGTCAATCATTAGCGGTTCTAGGGGCTGATAGATATAAGGAGATGATTGACAATGCGCTAGATGATTGTAGTGTCTTAATTGTTGTGGGGACAAGTTTGGGAAATATACAATCAAGTTGGGTAAGGTACGAGTGGGATAGCTTTTACAATGATATTTTAATGGAGAAAAAGAAAGGACGAATGTTTTCGTATATAGAAAATATTAATCCACATGATTTGCCTAGAACATTAAGGAACTTGCAATGTTTTGAAAAAAAATATTCTTCATTAGAGGATATATTAAATTATGTAAAAAATGCTTTGGCGTCAGTTAAAGAGAATAAAGAAGAGCCAGTAATAATTAAACATGATAAAAATTCATTTAATAGAAATGTCAATAAGTTATTGCAATTTGCAAATATGATATCTTGCGGTGATACAAGTGGGCAATATATAAATCCGTACATTTCTGATGAAATGGCCGATTTGATTGCCAAAAATATAGGCGAATTGACAGAATATAATGCAGAAAAATGTATGAATCAAGGGATAAATCCTGTTATCTATGAAGTTTTTCTTGCACAAAAAATAGCTAGAATTAATAAACCGGAAAGTTGCATAAAAACATATAATATTTTACATCAAGTCATAAATAGTTGGCACGTTTTTTTGAATGAAAATTATCAAGTTGTCTCCTATTGGATTTTTGTTGCTTTAAGCGACAAGGCTTATAGTCGAATAAAGACAGGGCAAGTAGATGAAAGGGATATTTGCTTAGAGGATATACGATTTATAGATATGCCTGGAAGATACAAAGGATATTTACTTCTTTCCGGAACGATAGAGGAGTGCAGAACTCCATTAGTGGTAAAAAATTTATACTCATCTTGGTTATGCTATATACAAACATTAGCAGAAGATGGAATATTTTTCGATGAAATAGCGTCAATGGTGGGTTCGGTAGCAGGAAACTCATCTTTAAAAAATATCGGTATGCAATATTATGCGGAATATATATCCGGAGGGAAAATGTATAAATATGAAATGACAGATATTAAGAAAATTCCTTACTTAAAAAGGAATTTCCCATTAATGACACAGTTATATAAAAAAGAGTATACGAGGGAGAAACAATATGGAAATCAAAATGGCGGATTTCAAAGATATTGATGATGTTACCGATTTAAGAATGTATTATTTAAAAGAAACATATAGTAGACTTTCAACATATAATGAAAATAAAATAAGAGAGAACAATATTACATATTTAAAAAGACAATTAAATAATAACTGTTTTATTGCATTTGTGAAAGAAAATGGACGAATTTGTTCATGTGCATATCTTAATATTATAGAAAAAGCTGCCAATTTGCGTTTTATGAACGGACTTTATGGCGAGATATATGGTGTCTTTACACTACGAGAATACAGAAAACAGGGAATGGCAACAAAATTGATAAAGCTTTTAGTGGAAAAAGGAAAAGAATTACAATTATCATTTATTAAGTTAGATGCATCAATAGATGGATACGAATTATATAAAAAAGTAGGATTTCAAGAGTTTAATTCCGAGTATAGAGAAATGAAATATCTCTATGTCGAAACGGAATAACTATAAAAGATTTAATGAAAGGAAGCCACCTTATTATGTAAAATATCGTGACTTATAAATGAAAAATCTGCCCGTTTTTTTGACTTTTATTAGTAAGCGCAAAATATTGCTACGCTGCCCATGAATCACGCTTGCACCAAAATGATA
>OFMJ01001856.1_pt1 | contig 14285 bp, 17 predicted proteins | sample 1541801 | NCBI WGS metagenome assembly OFMJ01 (sample SAMN04209234, study PRJEB22552) | human gut metagenome | biome: gut; material: feces | host: Homo sapiens | place: USA: Oklahoma
GACCGTGCCGCGCTCGCGGGTAACGAGCGTCAAAATGCGGTCATGATCGCGGTAATTCACGGCTTGCGCCACTACGGCAAATACGGTTTGTTGCATGTAGGTTCCTCGATGGGTTTGGTTTTTCTATACAGTAAATAATCCACTACGCGCCCGGTGCGGCAAAACTGCTGCCAGCGGGCAAGCTCGGCCTGCTTCAATCCTATGCACCTCCCCGGCCAAATAGGCTTTTGGTTAGCTTGCCCGGGAAGGGGCGGCGCGTCTATGGCAATGCCTTGCAGATTTGCCAATCGCTGGCAGATCCTGCGGCAGGAAACAACACATTCAAAAAGGCTGCAAAATGGGAAGAAAACAAAAAGGAAGGCTTATTCGTAGCCCAGGTCCTTGAGGGCGGAGGGGGAATTTCGCCAATTCTCCCGTACCTTGACAAAGAGCTGTAAAAATACCCTTGCCCCAAAAAAATCTTCCAGTTCCTCGCGTGCTTGGCTGCCAATGTGCTTTAGCATCGCGCCCCGATGGCCGATGACAATGCCCTTATGGCTCTGCCGTTCGCAATAGATCAGCGCGTGGATCTCCACCACGCCGTCCTCACGCTCCATGAATTTTTCCAGCTCTACCCCAATGCCATGGGGCACCTCGTCTCTGACGTTGTGCAGGAGCTTTTCACGGATGATTTCGCAGCAAAGGAACGATTCCGGCATATCCGAAGCAACGTCGGTCGGAAAATAAGCCGGGCCGGGCGGCAGCAGCGCCCGCAGCGTATGCAAAAGGTCCGCCAGCCCCGCGCCGGTCTTTGCCGATACCGGGCACACATGGCTTACGCCTGGGTAGGCGGCAAGCCGGGCCGACAGGGAGCGGATTTGTTCAGGCTGCGCTAAGTCTATCTTGTTGAGCGCAGCGATGACGGGCACGCCGCAGTGCGTGGCCCGAAACAGCGCTTCCTCGTCGCGGCTGCCCAAGCCTTTGGCGCCGTCCACAACGACCAGCACTGCTTCAATGTCCGTTAAGCTATGGCGCACCGCCCCTTCCATATAGCGCCCCAGCTTGTTTTTCGGCTTTTGGATGCCGGGCGTATCCAGCACAACGAGCTGGTACCCTGCCCCGTTGACCACGCCCATGATACGGTTGCGCGTGGTTTGTGGTTTATCGGAAACAATGGCGACCTTTTCCCCTACCATTGTATTGATCAAAGAGGATTTGCCCACATTGGGCCGGCCGATCACGGCCGCGAATCCTGAAACGAATTGGCTCATACAGAGTCTCCTATTGGTTTTATCTTAGCATAAACGGCGCAAAGATACAATGAATCAATCGCGGAAAATGCCCAAGCTGCTCAAAATTTTTTGTGCAATGCTCTGCATGTGCGCCTCGTCCTCCGGGGTCATATGGTCATAGCCCAAAAGGTGCAGCGCGCCATGCACGGCCAAAAAACAGACCTCCCGCATCAGGCTGTGGCCATAGGCCTCCGCCTGCTCCACCGCGCGGTGCATGGAAATGACGATATCCCCCATGAGGATGCGCCCGGTTTCCATATTCACCATCGGCGGCTGCGCCAAGGTGGTAAAATCGCCGGGCACGGCGCCCGCCCAATCCTGGTACGGAAAGCTGAGCACATCCGTTTCGCGGTCTATATTCCGGCTTTCGCGGTTCAGCCGGCGCATGGCGCGCGGGCCAACCAGCGAAATCTGCACCTCCAGCGGGGCCGTGACGCCCTTGGCGGTATAAAACACCGCCTGCACCGCCTGCGTCATATTGCCTCTCATCTGGGCATCAAACGGCACGGTACGCTGTAAATTATCGATCTGCACTTGCTTCATTGGCCATTGTCCTCCTCTATGCGGGCACGTTTGAGCTGTACGTCGGGGTACTGGATCCGATGATGGTACATGCCGCGCAGCACCGATTCAAACGCACGGGCAATGGTGTTGAGGTCCTGGAAGGTAAGATCCACCAGATCCAGCTGCCCGTCGTCATAGCGCTGCTGGATGATCTTCTCCATCGTGCGCTTATAATCGCCCGCAGCGCCGCCGGCGCGGGTGGCAGCCTCGGTGGCATCCGCCAGCATGATCAGCGCCGCCTCGCGGGTGGTGGGCTTGCCGCCGTTATGGCGGAAAAGCCCGGGGTCTATATCGGGATCGTTTTCCCTGGCTTTGTTGTAAAAATAATACATCAGCGTCGTGCCGTGGTGCTGAAGGGCGATGCGCGCGATCTCCGGCGCAATGCCGGCCTCCAGAATCATGCGTTCGCCGTCCGTGGTATGGTTGCGGATGATGCGCGCGCTTTCCAGCGGGGTCAGCTTATCGTGCGGGTTGGGCAGGTCCTGTACCTGGTTTTCCGCATAAAAGGCCGGGGCCTTTAGCTTGCCGACATCGTGATAGTAGGCCGCCGCCCGGGCCAGCAGCGGGTCCGCGCCCACCGCCTCCGCCGCCGCCTCTGCCAAATTGCCCACCATGATGGAATGATGGTAGGTGCCGGGCGCCTCCATCGAAAGCCGGTGCAGCAAGGGGTTGGTGGGATTGCAAAGCTCCATGAGCTTCATGGGCGTTAAAATCTTAAAGCCCTGCTCCCAAATGGGGGTAGAGCCCAGGCACACCATGGACGCCACCAGCGCCACGGCCATTGATACCAATACGGACTGCAAAATCGCCAAAAACGTATGGCCCATCAAAAGGCCCATGCAGATGTACACCGCGCCGCCCGAAGCGCCGGCTACCAGGCCGCAGCCCAAAATGCGCACGCGGCTTTTGCAGCGGTCCGCCAGCTTGGCGCAGGCCGTGCTGCCCGCCATGCCGCTGAGCAGCACGGCAAACGCCACCTGCGAGGTAGCGCCGCCGATGAGCGCCATCACGCCGACGAGCGCGCTGGTCAAATTGCCCAGCACCATGCCGGTATGGGCATTCATCACCATGCTCATCGTGATTGCAACAAAGCACACCGGCACATAGCCGGGGTTGGTGCGGACGACAAGCAGCGCGGCCAGCAGCACGAACACAATGCAGATGCCGCCCATCAAAAGCGTTTTGGTCTCAATATCCGGGTCTTTCTCTCGAATGAGGTACACGCCCATGACCGTGAGCAGCAGCACCACCAGCAGCGCGCCGATATACAGCGGCGCATTGAAGCCGCCGGCGACCATGCCCAGCGCTTGCAGCACGGCAAACTGGTCCTCCGTGACCTCCTCGCCCGCTTTTACGATGACCTGCCCTTTTTTGTATACCACCGGCGTCACGTCGTTTTCCGCCTTGTCGCGGGCGTCCTCGGTGGCGTCCTCATCATACAATAGGTTGGCGTTTAGGTATTTTTCAATGGGCTTCATCGCCATTTGCTTGCAGACGTCCGGTACGGCAAGCGCTTCGAGCTGCTTTTGCACCCCGTCGCGCGAAAGCGCTACGGCGTCTTCGCCCACACCGTTTTCAAACGCCGCGTCGGAGGATTCTATCGCCTGGTTTTTGGCCTCCTGCCATTGCGCGTCGGTCGCCAGCAGCAGCTGGTGCAGGGTCTCATTGTCCACCTGCTCCGGCATCAGCTGGTTCAGCTCCTGGTAAAATGCCTCTGTCAGCACCGTCTCAATGGTAGGGGCGGGGCCGATCTGGCCGGCCGCCTCCCACTGGGAGCTGACGGCGTCCAACTGTACAAAGGCATGGTTCCTTACCTGGTCGATTTCATCATAATATGCCTGGATCTGCTCCTGCATGGCCACGGTCTCCGCTCCGTCCTTGGAATATACGGGCGAAACGGCTTCACGGGCGCGTTTTTTCAGGGCTTCGGTGGCGGCGGTATCCTCCGCCTCGCGCGGGGCGGTGATGTTTTCCTCCGGTACGCTGCCGATCTCCAGGTCATAGCTTTTGGGCGTAATGGCAATGGCAACGATTCCAAACACGCAAAGGACAAGAATCGCCAGCGCGGCCTTTCGGCTCAGGCCTTTGCCCAGCCTGTCCCCCAATGTCATAACGACGCCTCCTTAAGTCTGTCCCGCTGCAAAAAAGCAAGCGGCTTGTTTTATACATTGTACGCCCATTTTGCAAACATTTATACAAAATCCGGGGCATTCCCTTTTTTTCTTAGATTATAGCAGAAGCGCATGGCAAAGTCACTGCTAACCAAGGCGCGAAAAAAGCCGGCCCCTGAAAGGGCCGGCACCATGCTGCCGTTTATTTTCTGTTTTTGGCGTGCTGCTCAGCCTGGCGCTCGTATTTTTCAAACGCCTTGATGATCTCCTTGACCAGCTTATGCCGCACCACGTCGCGGTTGGATAAGCGCACCACGCCGATCCCCTCGATGCCGGAAAGCATCTCCGCGCATTTTTTCAGCCCGGACCTTTGCCCGCCGGACAGGTCGATCTGCGTAATATCGCCGGTAAGCACCACCTTAGAGCCTTCGCCAAAGCGCGTCAGCACCATTTTCAGCGTTTCCAGCGTGGCGTTTTGCCCTTCATCCAGCACCAAAAATGCGTCGTTGAGCGTGCGTCCGCGCATGTACGCGATGGGCGCCACCTCGATGACGCCTTTTTCCAGGCTGCGGCTGAATTGCTCCTGCCCCAAAAAATCAAACAGCGCATCGTACAAGGGGCGCAGGTAGGGGTCTACCTTGCTTTGCAGATCGCCGGGCAGAAAGCCGAGCTTTTCCCCCGCCTCCACGGCCGGGCGGGTCAGGATGATGCGGCTGACCTCCTTGCGCTTGAGTGCCGCAACCGCCATGGCGATGGCCAGGTACGTTTTGCCGGTGCCGGCCGGGCCGATGCAGATGGTCACGGTATTGTCCCGGATGGCCTGGATATACTGCTTTTGCCCCAGCGTCTTGCATTTGACCGGCTTGCCCTGGTATGTTACGGCCACGGCATCGCGCGTGGCGGCCATGACCTCCTCGGTTTGGCCGCTGGCGGTCATCTCGATGGCCTGGCTGACGGCCCAGTCATTGATAGACTCGCCCTCGGCCGCCATTCTCTGCAGGGTCCTCAGCGTCTGGGCAGCAGCCCGGCGCGCTTCCAAAGCGCCGCGCACCTCCACCTGCTTATCGCGGGCGTTGATGGACACATCCAGCGCGCGTTCCATCAGGCTGACATTGGCATCGTACGGGCCAAAGACCGTCATCAATTCATCCAGGGTGGCAAACTCCACCAATTCTATCTCCTTTTTTTCCGTTTCCAAGCCACTGCTCCTCTGCATTTTTTCCGTGCTGTGCACGGCATGTTTGTTTTATTATATGCCCCAAAAACCCAACTTTCAAGCATGGCATGCAAGGGCGGGGCGCACAAAGGAAATTGAACAAACAAAGCAAGTGTGGTATACTTTTCATAATACCAAAAAACGGGCAGGCACAGCGGCCCCGGCCAAGGAGGCGAGCAGGTGAAGATCCAAGAATCCGCAGAAAACTATTTGGAAACGATCCTTATTTTAAGCAAACGCAAGGGAGCGGTTCGCTCTATCGACATTGCCAATGAGCTCGGGTTCACCAAGCCCAGCGTCAGCGTGGCCATGAAAAACCTGCGCGAAAACGGGTATGCCAAAACGGATGAGGACGGTATGATCACGCTCACGGACAAGGGCCGCGAAATTGCGGAGACCATCTATGAGCGGCACACGTTTTTGTCGGATTGGCTGTCGGCGCTGGGGGTAGAGGAAGCGACGGCCGTGGAGGATGCATGCCGCATCGAGCACGTCATCAGCGCAGAGAGCTTTGAGGCGCTCAAGCGCCATGTACAGCAGCATACCAAGCCGCAGCGATAACAACGCAGCAAAAGCCGGGCCAAGGCCCGGTTTTTTTGATGCAGCGGGCATACAGGCGCCTGCCCGCCGACCCGATACAGGCAGGCTGAAAAAGCGCTGCCTGGCATGTCCGCATACGGCGGCTTGGCACACCTGCCCTCTCCCGATGACGGCCTCATCGTCTCGATGCGCTTTCCTTCGGCGGCCCGCCGGGCGCACACAGCAAAACCGTCCGAGAGGGGCTAGGTATCTTGGCAGACAGGCCTTCCGATGTGCTTTACAGCCCTGTGCCCGGCGCACACAGCAAAAGCGCTGCTTAGTTCCCCCGCGGTATGCGGCCTGGCGCGGCGGCCCAGGCCGGAACAGTGCCGGCCGCCCCCTCCCCCGGGAAAAAGCGGCTTCCTTATGCAAAATCTATGCGATGGGCCCCGCACAGGCAGGGCATAAAAAAGAACGGGTGTGGGCCCGTTCTTTTTTTATACAATGGGGGAAAGCGAAGAGGCATTCAAGACATGTAGGGGATTCCCTTTCGGGAATTTTCGACGAAGGAATGGTTTGTTTTAAGCAAGCGCTTTCCCCAGAGACTGGCAATTTTCGTTGGCGTCGTCATCCGGCGCTTCGTTGCAGATAACGGGATCGGCCACCAGCACAGCGCTGTCGCCGCGGCAGACCTCTTCCCAATCGCGCATCCATTGGCCGTCGCCCCAGCCATAGGAGCCAAATAAGGCAATCTTTTTGCCGTTCAGCTTGGCCCTGCAATCCTGGAACATCGGGTCAAATTCGCTTTCTTCCAGTTGCTCGCTGCCCATGGAGGGACAGCCAAACGCTACGGCGTCATACGCATCCATCTGGTCTGCGCCAAACTCCGCAGAGGAAAACAGCGACACCTCCGCGCCGGCCTGCTTGGCCCCCTCGGCCACCTGCTGGGCCATTTGCTCGGTGTTGCCCGTACCGGACCAATAAACAACTGCTACTTTACTCATGATACACCCTACTTTCTTTAGGATAATATTTTAGACAGCTACGGTAAGCTGCCAAATAGAAGCTCCCTTTGCATGGCAGCGTGCATAAACATCGGCGCACTTTTTATACTTGGCAAACAGCGCCAGCGCCGCCTGCTCATCGCCATACACCTGCCAGTATCCGCTGAGCTTGCTGTGCCTGCCGGCATCGTGCAGAAAGCCCAGCACATCACAGGGCGGATAGCCCAAAAACAAGCCGATTTCGTGCGGGAACTGCGCGGACTGCGCAAGGCGGCGCTTTAAGCGCATCAGGCAGCTTTGCACCGACGTGCTGCGGTACCCGCAGGCGCGCAATATGCCGCGGCTGTCCTGTGCGGATAGGTCTTGCTGCAAGCGGTGCGGCCGGCAGACATATACCATCGCCCGCCCGCAGGATACCCCCAGCAGCCATACGCATACGCCCTTTTTGCACAGCTTTGTATGCACTGCCGCCACCTGCTCCCTCAGCGCATGATAGGAGACATAGCGCACGGTAAACAGGTTCGCGGTTTTCAGCCCGGCCAGCGTTGGCGCCGCATGGCGGGCCAGCAGCGCCTCAAGCATTTTGCGCCTGCCCTACATGGTCTTGCAGCAGGCGATGCAGCGCCGCGCTGGAGGCGGAATGAGTCCTCGCTACGGGGATGCGGTTCTTTTTCGCCTCGCCCACAGCGGAAATGACCATCTTATGCGACACGGTATTGGTGAAGAGGATCAGCAGATCCGGCACGCCCATTTTGCGCTTCAACGAACCGCTTTCCTTGCAAAACACCTTGGCCTTGCAGCCATAACATCGGCAAATCTCTTCATATTGGGCGGCCATACGCTCATTGCCGCCCACGATGACTACACTCACGATGCACCTCGCTCAACAATCTTTTGGTTAGTATATACTAACTATGGTGGAAAAAAGGAACGGGCACAGCCCGTATGGAATCATTTTTTGGTTAGTGTTTACTAACTGCTGATAGAATATCACAGGTTTCGGATACTGTCAATGGTTTCCAAAAAATATTTATAGGGGATGTTCCCCTCTTCCCGTCCTGCCGTGCCTTGTATGCACAGCAGCCTTCCTGCCCCGGGGGCGGTACGGCCCGCCCTGCTGCCCTACGTGCCGGCCGGTGTCTGCGAGGGCACAGGGGCCAGCGCGCCCGGCTCGCCAATCTGCCGCTCTACCTGCAGGATGGCATATACCGTCATCTGAGATCCATCCTCATTGAGGTTGGTCTGCAGGACGACATTGTTCGCCTGTTCCCCTTCGGATAGCTGGGCCTCGGCATTTTTTGCGGCGATTTCGGCGGCGGCCTGCTCCGCCTCGGCAAAGGCGCGCGGGGCGGTCTGCACCGCGACCGGCTGCCAGCGCTGCGTGATGACCCGCGCAGGCAGATACAGCCCGCTGAGCTGCGTTACCCGGGTTTCCAGCAGCATGGCGTCCCCCTCCGCAGGCGCACTTTCCAGCGGCACCTGCCAGCCAGCCAACTGCAAAACGCGGGTGGTGTAGGCGTCGCCCTGCGGGACGGGCTCTTCTGTGACCATAGGAACGGTATGGCTGCCCGTGATATTGACGGTGGCCATGACTTCGCCGCGGGCCTGTACGGCACGGTTCTCCCCTTCCTCACGGATGATATTGCCGGAGATGAGCACATCGCCCTTTTTCACCGTTTGCCCGGCCTGCACCTTGGCAACGCCCTCCAGCGCGGTCACGGAAAGGATGACGCCGTCCTCCTTGGCGACAATATCGCACGGCTCGCCGGGGGTAAACAGCTCGGGGGCAGGCACGGCAGGGATGACCTCCAGCTCCAGCGTCGTGCCGGTACGGTTGGCGACCAGGCCGGCGGCATCCGGCATTTGCAAAATCAACTGACGCTCTATTTCTTTGAGCTCCAGGGTATGCCACCATGTGCCCGGGCCGTAGCCGTTGTCGTCGATGAGCTGGCGGATCTCCTGGATGCGCTGCGGGTCGTCCACGCCCTTGATCTCTACCCGCCAAACAAACTGTACGGAAACCAGGCTGCCCACCACCAGCAGCGCCAGGCCGGCCATGAGGACGCGGCGCTGGAGCAAGTGATGCACAAAGCCGGGCAAGCCATGCTCACTGCGCCAGGCCGCCTGGCAGGATAGCTCTGCCGCGGCTTTTCTGCACAAGCGCTTTTGCTGCATGGGCACGCGGCAGGTGATGGTCAGCCGGTCTACCCGGCGGATATGCCAGAGCGTGACGCCTGCGCGTTCCAACTGGGTCAGGGCGCGTTCCAGGCCCATGCCTTTGAGCTCCACCTCGCCATAGCCGAGGAAAAGCTGCCAAAGATTACGCATCGGGCTGTTCCCCTCCTTCCAGCGCAATGGCCAGGACGCGTCCGCCGATGCGCACGGCGCCGCTGGCCATACAGTCTAATGTCAGGCGTGTGCCGGTGATGGTCAAAAGCCCCTCTCCGGTTTGAAATTGGATGCGCTTTGTCGTATAGGCAAGCAGGCCGCCGTGGTTTTCCACAAACACCGGGCCGCTGCCCACCAGCGTTACGCGGGGCTGTCCGACCCGAAGCTCTATGGGCAGATCCATCCAATGCGGTTTTCGGTTTGGTTTGGCTTGCTTTTTGGTACGTGCCACCCGGCACCACCTCCCCTTTGAGGGCATGAACCAAGGCGGCATTTCATACCTGGCGGCGCAGTCGCCGCAGGCGTTTCCGGCCAAGGCTTTGGGGCAAAGTCGCACCACGGCGCCCCGGGGATGGGCCGGGGGGCTGTTCTTCCCATATTTTGCTATGGCGGCGAAGCCGCCGCAGGCTTTTCCGGCCGGGGGCTGGCGCGGGGCCTATCGTCGTGGCGCGGGGGCGTCCTTGGCCCTGCCGCCCGGCGTTTGGCGGGGGCGGCGTTTTTTGCAGGCAAACAAAAAAGGCCCCAAAGGGGGCCTTTTTTCAGCCAAAAGCTTCGGCTTAGTGCTTGTAGATGTTGTAGAACGCGGATTTGCCCGGGAACACAGCCACATCGCCCAGCTCTTCCTCGATGCGGATCAGCTGGTTGTACTTGGCAATACGGTCCGTTCTGGACATAGAGCCGGTCTTGATCTGGCCTGCGTTGAACGCCACGGCGATGTCTGCGATGGTGGTGTCCTCGGTTTCGCCGGAGCGATGGGAAACAACCGCCGTGTAGCCGTGCTTTTTGGCCAGCTCCATCGCGTCGAAGGTTTCGGTCAGGGTGCCGATCTGGTTGACCTTGATGAGGATGGCGTTGGCGGTATCCTTGTCGATGCCCTCCTGGAGGATCTCAGGATTGGTAACAAACAGGTCGTCGCCCACGAGCTGGATCTTCTTGCCGAGGTGCTCGGTCAGCTTCTTCCAGCCGTCCCAATCGCGTTCGCCCAGGCCGTCCTCGATGGAGATGATGGGGTATTTTTCCACCAGCTCATCGAACCAGGCGATCATCTCGTCGGTGGTCTTGTTGCCCTGGCCGGATTTCTTCAATTCATACATGCCGGTTTCCGCATTGTAGAATTCGCTGGCAGCGACGTCCATCGCAATGCAGATCTCTTCGCCCGGCTTGTAGCCTGCCGCCTCAATGGCTTCCATGATGCACTTGAGCGGCGCTTCGTTGTCTTCCAGGTTAGGCGCAAAGCCGCCCTCGTCGCCCACAGCGGTGACCTGGCCTTTTTTCTTCAAAACGCTCTTCAAGGCATGGAAGGTCTCCGCGCCCATGCGGATGGCTTCCTTCACGCTCTTGGCGCCGACCGGCATGATCATGAATTCCTGGAAATCCACAGAGGAATCCGCGTGGCTGCCGCCGTTCAATACGTTCATCATCGGCACCGGCAGAGTCTTGGCATTGATGCCGCCCAGATAGCGGTACAGCGGCAGGCCGTATACGTCCGCAGCCGCATGAGCCACAGCCAGAGAAATGCCCAGGATGGCGTTGGCGCCGTACTTGGACTTGTCCTTGGTGCCGTCCGCTTCGATCAAGGCCTTGTCAATGGCGGCCTGGCAGGTCACGTCCATGCCCTTGACGACGTCCGCCAGCACGTTGTTCACGTTGTCCACGGCCTTTTGCACGCCCTTGCCGAGGTAACGGGATTTATCGCCGTCGCGCAGCTCCAGCGCTTCGCGTTCGCCGGTGGAGGCGCCGCTGGGCACCATGGCGCGGCCGAAATAACCGCTGGCAGTGGTAACCTCTACTTCAATGGTGGGGTTGCCCCTGGAGTCTAAAATTTCTCTTGCATGTACATCCACGATCTGTGACATATGAAAAGTCCTCCTTATTTAATGTCTCAATTTTACCAATGTAAAGTATACCACATATTGCAAAAAAGAAAAGTTACAAAGCATAGAAAAATCGCAAAAATTCCTGAAAAAGCCGGCTCAGCGGGCGTTGCCCGGTCCGCACCCGGCGGTTTTGTGCTATGATAGTATTCCCAAATCCGTCTTTTGGGCCAGGTCTGGGCCAAAGCGGCGGAAAAAACAGGAGGGCGGAGGCGCTTACTATGCACAAAACACCTTGTATCCGGACAGAGCAACCGGCCGACTACCAGCAGGTGGAGGCTCTGACGCGGGCGGCCTTTTACAATCTCTATATCCCGGGCTGTGTAGAGCATTATCTGGTGCACATCATGCGCGGGCATGCGGATTTTATCCCAGAGCTCGCCTTTGTTTTGGAGCTGGACGGCCGCATCATCGGCAATATCATGTATACCCGTGCCACGCTGGCCGGGCAGGACGGCTGCCAAAAACGCATTGTCACCTTTGGGCCGGTCTGCATTGCGCCGGCATATCAGCGGCAGGGGCACGGCGCCCGGCTGATCCGCCACTCGCTCCGGCAGGCGCGGGCCCTGGGCTATGAGGCGGCGGTGATCTTTGGCAGCCCCGCCAACTATGTGGGGCTTGGGTTCAAAAGCTGCAAAAAATACAACGTATGCACCGAGGACGGGCGGTTCCCCGCCGCGATGCTGGTCTATGAGCTGGCGCCCTGTGCGCTGGGCGGGCAGGCCTGGGTATACCGCGGCAGCCCCGTGATGGAGATTTCGGAGGAGGACGCGCAGCGGTACGACGATGCCCTGCCCCCGATGGAGAAAAAGCACATGCCCAGCCAGGAGGAATTTTATATCCTGAGCCAGGCAACTCTGGATTGAGATGCGCGGGCGTTCGCCGCGCAGCCAAATAGGAGGAGAATACGCTATGCCGATACGCATACAAACGGACAGATTGCTGCTGCGGGAGATGACGCAGGCGGATTTCCCGGCGCTGTGCCAAATGCTGTACGACCCGGTCGTGATGAAGGCCTATGAAGGCGCGTTTACCCAAGCGGAGGCGCAGGATTGGCTGGACCGCCAGCTTGCGCGTTACCGGCAATACGGGCTGGGGCTTTGGGCCGTCGTGCTGCGCGAAACCGGGCAGATGATCGGCCAGTGCGGGCTGACCTGGCAGGAGGCGGACGGCCGTACCGTGCTGGAGGTCGGCTACCTATTCAGCCGGGCCTACTGGCGCCAGGGCTATGCGACCGAGGCGGCCCGTGCATGCCGTGATTATGCCTTTGATACGCTGGGCGCTGAAACGGTCTATTCCATCATCCGCGATACCAATGCCGCCAGCCGCGCCGTGGCCCTGCGCAACGGCATGCACCGTGTCGGCGGCTTTGTAAAGCACTACCGCGGCGTGGAAATGCCGCATGATATTTTTGCGGTACATGTTTCGGAGCGCTGAGGCCGGGGCGCAGAAGCTGCCCCAGGCAGCAAAGGGCGCAGGAGTAAAGCGTGAGCGTTGGCTCTCTCTGCCTGCGCAGGCGGGGGTCGCGCCCGATGGCCGGGAAGAACACGGAAGGCCTTTCCCTGAGGCCCCCCAGGAGGACGGCCCTTTGCGGCAGACGCTGGCAGCCGAAAGCCCTCCGGCAGGAGGCGCGCGCCGGGCTGCATCTCAAAAGGGCCTCCAGGGCCAAAAACCGTCGCTTTGATAGAGCAGGCCAAAAGAGCTTCTGGCCTGCCGGGGGCAGGGCATAACGCCCCCGTCCGTTTGATGGGGCCCATGGAAACGGCAAGGGAACAAATCGGATTTTTGAGAAAGAGCCGCAGCGGCCGGGGCTGTACGTCTCGCTGCGCACGCAGCTTTGGCAGGCGCAGCCTGTAATGGGCATCCGCGTCCGTAAAACACAGACTCATTGCTCACCCCGCAAGCCTTTACCATGGGCTCTCTGCCCCTGTACAGGGGCAAGGGAGGGCTCCAGGCATATCCTTGTCCTTCGGCCTTGGCTATGAAAAACATCCTCTTTGCATCGTACAGGCCGCAGGGCCCTCTACGGCTGCCGGACGCACCATGGCTCTCTGCTGAAGAGCTTGATGAGGCTTTGCCGGGCGGGCCGGTGCGTATGCGTTTTCCCGGGCGAAGCAACGCTCGTTTTTCGTTAAAAAAAAGCAGAGGGATCTTCCCTCTGCTTTTTTATGCGCCTTGTTTACCGCTGCGCTTTTTTCTTCTGCGCTACCATCAGCACCACAGCGCCGCCCAGCGCTGCAGCCAGCATCAGGCCTGCCCACGGCAGCAGATTGGTGCTGTCGCCGGTTTCCGGGGAAGCCGGGGCCGCTTCGGCTTGCGCCTCGCCTGCCGGCGTCTGTGTCGGCTGGGCCGTTTCGCCCGCAGCCGCTACGATGGTATCTTCCTTGGAGATTTCCCGGGTCAGCGCTTCGTCGGCAAAGTATTTGCCGCAAGCGTCGCAATACCAGTATTCAATGTTGCCTTCTTCGGTGGCAGTGGCCGCCTTGGCCTCTACCTTTTCCGCCTTATGGGCCGCCTTTACAACGGTCTCTTCCAGCGTGATTTCACTGGTCAGCGCTTGATCGCGGAAGATTTTTCCGCAATCATCCGCGGTGCACTGCCAATAGGCGATATTGCCGTCCTCGGTGCAGGTAGCCGCTTTGGCGGGCACTGCCTTTGTCACGGCATGGTCACACGGATAGCCGCCGTCATACGAGGCCTGCTTATAATAGGTCTTGTCCGCCGTTTTTACCTCTACATAGAACGTGGCGGGCTGCCATTTTTCAAACGCCTCGCCCTTTTTCACCGTCCAGTCCAAATCCTTGCCCTCCGGCAGCGGGGTGCCGTTGTTTTCTTTGTAGAACGGCGCGCTGCTCAGGTTTCCGGCGGTGATATAGCCATTGTCCTTCTGCCAGGCCACCTGCCCAGCATCGGCGGTATACTCCACGATGCTGCGGCCCCATTTGTCCTTCATGCCGACGCGGATGGCGGTAATGGCATCGGTACCAAAATCCTCGCTGTACTTCCAGCCCAGATTGAACCAGCCGGGATGCGCCTCGCCCCACGGGCCGCAGTCTGTGATGGAAATATCCGCTTCAGGCGCTGCAAACACAGCCGCCGGCAGCATGGCCATTGCCAGCACACAGCACAGCAATACGCTCCAAACCCTTTTCTTCATCAAGAAAAGCCTCCTTTGATAATATCCCGTTTACTCAAAGAAGGCTTTGCAGGCATACTGATTTTGTCTCCTCTGAGCTTACGATGCGAAAAATCCTCAGAGGTCTGTTTCCTCATGAGGTCTGTTTCCTCATGAGGTCTGTTTCCTCATGAGGTCTGTTTCCTCATGAGGTCTGTTTCCT
>OFMJ01001858.1_pt1 | contig 14259 bp, 12 predicted proteins | sample 1541801 | NCBI WGS metagenome assembly OFMJ01 (sample SAMN04209234, study PRJEB22552) | human gut metagenome | biome: gut; material: feces | host: Homo sapiens | place: USA: Oklahoma
GGCCAGGGCCGGAGTGGCGGTCGCCGGCCGCCCGGCGCTTCGTCCTCCCTGGCAGGAAAAATTATGCAGTAAGAAAGGGATTGTGTTACCCTCTTAAATGCTTCATAATACAATAGTGATGCAGGGATCCGCGGAGGAAACCGGAAGGTTCCTTCCCAACTGCTGATGGATGCCGTATCGCAGGCAGGACTGCGGTATGCGGGAGGAATAGGTATGAAGAAAGCACGCAAACTCAACTATATTCATTTTGTGATTACCTATAATTTTGTTCTGCTGATACCAATGATCATTGTGTTCTGCAGCGTCTTTATCATGGAAGGCAGACAGCAGGTACAGAAGATAGAGGCGATGCTCAGAAGCTATGGCGAGAGGGAAGAGGAATACTGGCATCAGCAGATGAGCGTGGTCAATTTTTATAATACGGAATGCAGATATGATAAAAGGTATAATTCTTACTATGCGGAGAAGCCGCCCGGATATTTTCTGGATATTGAAACGGATCTGAAGCAGAAGGAAGAAAATTTCCCGTTTGTGGAGAATATTTATCTCTATCAGCCGGATCGGGAACGGGTGCTGTCCTCCGGCGGCCTGTATGAGGCGGGTTATTTTTTTCAGTCCATCTGTATGATGGAACGGGATTTCCCTGAGGAACAGGAAGCCATCTGTGCCAGAAAGGCGGTGGGAAAACGGCAGCAGGAAAAAATGGTTCTGATCTGTCCGCTGCGTACCTGGGGAAAGTCGGGAGAAAACGAGGTGCAGTACCTTCTTTTTACCATAACAAGGGCCAGGCTGAAGGAGCAGTTTGGAATCAGCGAGTTTCCGGAAAGCGGCGTGACCAGGATCATTCATGACGGTGTGGTTCTGTATGAGCTGGGAAGGCCTGCAGATGGTCTGGAGGAGGAGAAGGATTATCTTACATACACGAGGGATCTGGATTCCGGCTTCCGGGTCATCCAGATGATCCCCAAAGACGTGGTATATAAGAATATGGAGCCGTTTCTGAAGGGCTATGGCATCTGGTTTGGCTGTTCGGTGGTGACGGGCTTTGGACTGGCCCTGTATTTTTCCAGGCGGCGTTACCGTTCCTTCCAGTGGCTTATGGAGAATAATGAGGAGCTGGAGGAGGAACGCAACAGGCTGCGGGCGGAGAAATGCTTATATGAGCTTTTGAGACAGGATATCCAGGAGGGGGATGAGCTGTGGAAAAGCTGCCTGGAAAATGGAATCTATGTGAACAGACGGTATAAATTTTTCGTTATTGTTCCCCAGGACAGTGAAAGAAACCAGGAGATATGCGATTTCTTCAATAAACAGATGAGCGGCAGCAGTATTACCACCGCCTATCCACTGGCTCTTTTTGAGGAGGCGAGGGTATATCTGATCTGTTCGGACGAAACAAGGATAGAGCTTGAGCAGAAGCGGGACAGATGCAGTAAAATGGGCGCGGATATCGGGATCGGGGAGCTGTGTATGGACATATCCCGAATCCGGCAGTCCTACCGGGAGGCCTCCCGGGCGCTGCGCAGCCTGGATAAAACGGGAAAGGGCTATCCGGAGGTGGAGTTGAATGCCTTCCGGGAAGCGGTGGAGCTTGGCGATACGCTGCGGGCGGATGTATTGCTGGAGGGGCTGTTCGACACGATAAAGGAAGTGAAGGAAACGGCGGCCGTCTGTATTCTCTGGGATATGCTGCGTATGGCGGAGCTGGATCCGGAGCTTTTATTCGAAGAGGAAAAGGACGGGCTAGTGAAGTCCGCGGATCGGTGGAAGGAGCGGATAAGGGAGGCCCTGAGCTGCCGGAAGGAACAGGAAAGGCCGCAGCAGGCCGAAGCGGCCGGAGGCTATCGGAAGAAAAATATCGTGGATGTACTCACCTATATTCACGAGCATTATCTGGAGGACAATTTCTCCGTAAAATATATGGCCTCCGAATTTGAAACCTCCGTCTCCAACTTAAGCCATTTCTTCAAAAAGAATCAGGGTATGAGCATATCGCAATATGTGGAGAATATTAAAATGGAGCGGGCCAGGGAGCTTCTGGAGGAAAGTGACAGAAAGGTATCGGAAATTGCCCGGCTGCTGAGATATGGAAGCAGCACGGTGTTCATTGAGGTGTTTAAAAAACAGACTGGAATGACGCCGGGGGCTTACAGGGAACAGATCAGGAAACAGGATTTTTAGTCGGCTGCATACGAAACGGGCTTTGGAGGAGACTCCCAGGCCCGTATTCTTTTAATGAATTGGGGGCTGAAAATTGAAAATTCCTGTATTATTTTCATGAAAGCGATACATTATTCAAATGTATGATATATACGGAATGAAAAAATAACGATATGATTGGCGCATCAGATACAGCTGGTGTGCATAGTGCACAAAAAAGCTGCGAAAAAAGGAGGAAGGTAAATGAAGAAGAGATTTACCAAAATTGGTGCACTTATATTGAGTGCGGTAATGCTTGGAGGAACCATACTGGGCGGATGCGGCGCTTCGGATAATAAAGAAGCCGGCAGCGAAACCGTATCTAAGGAGACGCAGACGGCGGCAGCCGAAGTGGACAGCAATTTCAATGCGGAGGGACTTCCCATTGTAAATGAGCCGGAGACCTTTGTCATAGCAGTGCCGGAAAGAAGCTCCATTAAATCGGCCGCTGAGAAAAACTGTGTCATTGAAACGGAAAAGGCGACAAATATTCATATTGAATGGATGGAAATACCCGCCTCCGGCTGGGATGAGAAAATAAATATCATGTTCAGCACGGACAGCCTTCCTGATGCGATTATCGGGGATGTGGATATGGCGAGAAACTTTGAACAGCTGGCGATCCTGGATGACTATCTGGATCAGTATGCGCCGGCCGTAACCGAATTTTTCAGCACCAGGGACGACTATCCGCAGGCGCTGCTTTCCCCTGACGGCAAAATCCGTTCCCTGCCCACCGGTGATGAATCCACACAGAATATTATTGATACCCAGTACTGGATTAACGGCGCATGGCTGGATAAGCTGGGGCTGGATATGCCGGAAACCCCCGAGGAACTGAAGGAGGTGCTTATCGCCTTCAGAGATCAGGATCCCAACGGAAACGGGGAAAAGGACGAAATCCCCTTTACCTTCAATTCCGCATGGGAATGGGGAAATGCTATTGACAATATGATGGGCGCCTTCGGCGTGATAGAGAACAGCAACCATGTATTTACAAAAGATAATAAGGTAATTTTCAGCGCAAAGGAACAGGGATATTATGATGCGCTTGCATATCTGAATGATTTATATAAGGAAGGCCTGATCGATAAGGATGTTTTTACCCTGAGCGACGATCAGTATGCGGCAAGGGATTCCTCCGGCAACAAGGTGGGAATGCTGGCAGGCTACAATCCGGGGGACTGCGGAACCGCCGATACGGACAGCTTCCGTGCGCTTCCTCTTCTGAAAAATGCATCGGGGGACAGGATGGTCGGCATCAATAATGTGACAAGGACAGGCGGATTTGTCATCAGCAAAAACTGTAAGAACCCGGCGGCGCTGGTAAGATGGTATGACTATATCAATTCCACCCTGGAGCAGGCGCTGTTATGGGGACGCGGGGAACGCGGCGTATGGTGGGATATTGTGGAAAAGGACGGCAAAGAGGTTCCCATGTTCCTCACCATGGATGCCCAGGTGCTGGAAGAACACGGCGGCTACAAGACAAAGGCTGAGTACAGGAATGCGGAAAGCTTCGCCGGCGTTACCCCTTCCCTGTGGAGAAACGAATATGACCTTGAACTTATTTACGATGACAAATGGCCGAGAGATCTGAAACTGGAGGCTGTAAAGGAACAGATGGAATATGGCGTGGTATCCCTGCCAGCCGGAACCGCTTCCCTGGAAAATGCGGAGAGAAGATCCGTGCTGAGTGCGGATATTGATACTTACCTTAAGAAATTCATTGCGGATTCCATCATTAACGGCATCGATGACGCGAAATGGCAGGATCACCTGAAAAAGCTGGAGAGCCTGAAGGTGGATGAATATACGGCGCTCTGCCAGGAATTCGTGGACTCCATGAACAAATAAGGCGCGGGCAGGCTGCGGGGATTTTAACCCCGCGGCTGGTCCGTTGAATTACACTCGCGCCAAAATGCGCGGACGGGAGCAGGTGTGAAAAAGCGGTTTCACACTCCCTTATTTTTATGTGCGCTTCAGCGCGCAGATGGGAGCATATATGAAAAGTAACAAAATGAATAAGAACAGGGGACGCAGCCTGAAAAAACTGAGAAGAAGCTGGGGCTGCTATCTTTTTGTCCTTCCCATGATGATTTATGTCCTGCTGTTCAGCTATCTTCCCATGTATGGGATCCAGCTGGCTTTTAAGGATTACAGAGTTGCCGATGGCATATGGGGAAGCGCCTGGGTGGGCCTGAAGCACTTTAAGACTTTTTTTGAATCCTATCAGTTTACGAATCTGGTATGGAACACGCTGGCGATGAGCCTTTATTCTCTGATAGCGGAATTTCCGCTGCCCATACTGTTTGCCCTGTTTTTGAATTATATCAGCAGCAAAAAGCTGAAAAAGTTTTCCCAGATGGTGACCTATGCGCCGCATTTCATCTCCACAGTGGTATTCTGCGGCATGATTCTGATATTTCTTGCCAGCGACGGCATTATCAACCAGATTCTGATGATTCTGGGTATAGATCCGGTGAATTTCCTGTCAAATCCTGCGAATTTCCGGCATATTTATGTCTGGTCCGGAGTGCTTAAGGGAATCGGCTGGGGGTCCATCATGTACATATCGGTGCTCACCTCCGTAGGGCCGGAGCTTCACGAGGCGGCTACGGTGGACGGTGCGACCAGATTCCAGAGAATGCTTTTTATCGACATACCGTCTATTATTCCCACAATGGTGATTATGCTCATCATGCGTACCGGAGAGATCATGGACGTGGGCTTTGAAAAGGTATTCCTGCTTCAGAACAATATTAACCTGGATTATTCCGAAATTATTTCCACCTATGTTTATAAGGTGGGCATCCAGGGCGGGCAGTTCAGCTATTCGGCGGCGATCAGTGTTTTCAACAACGTGATAAACCTGCTGCTGCTTCTGGCTGTCAATACGATTGCGCGCCGGACTTCGGAAAACAGTCTGTGGTAGGAGGCAAGGTCTGAAAGACGCAGCATTGCAGGCATGCCTGCGATATGCAGAAAGAGGTAATTATGAAAAATTTTAAACGGCTGTGCCTGTCGGATAAGGTATTTCTGACAATTGTCTATGCAAGCGTAATATTGCTTACACTGGCGGTGCTTTACCCGCTGTGGTTCGTTATCATTGCATCTGTGAGCAGCCCGGAGCTGGTGGCCTCCGGGAAGGTTCTGCTTTTTCCCAAGGGGGTTACCTGGGAGGGCTACCGTTATATCCTGAGCGACAGGAGGATTTGGACAGGTTATTACAACACCATCCGGTATACGCTGTTCGGTACGCTGATTGCCCTGTTCCTCACCATTCCGGCAGGCTATGCCCTTTCCCGGCCGGATATGGCGGGCAGGGGCGTTGTCATGAAGCTGCTGATTATCACCAAGTATTTTTCAGGCGGCCTGATTCCCACCTACTTGATCGTCAAAGGGCTGCATCTCACCGATACGCCCTATGTACTGATGATACTTGGCTCTTTTTCCGTATTCAACCTGATATTGTGCCGCACCTTTTTTGTAAATACGCTGCCGCTGGAGCTGCAGGAGGCCGCGGAGATTGACGGCTGCAACATGTTCCAGTATTTTATGAGGGTGGTAATTCCTCTGTCCAAGGCAATCATCGCCATTATGGTTCTGTATTATGCGGTAGGGCACTGGAACTCCTTCTTTAATGCGCTGATTTATGTCAATAACAACAAGCTTTATCCGCTGCAGCTGATCCTGCGGGACATTCTGATTACCGGCCAGTCCGTGGATCCTTCCGTGACGGACCCGGAATCCATCGAATTAATGAAGGAAATCGCACGTACCATAAAATACGGGGTAATTATCGTCTCTTCCCTGCCGGTGCTTGTACTCTATCCTTTTGTACAGAAATATTTTGTTAAGGGCGTAATGATCGGATCAGTAAAGGGGTGAATGCTGTGGAACAAAAAAATGTGCTTATTATATATACGGATCAGCTCAGAAGAGATGTGCTGGGCTGCTACGGCGGGCATGAGGTATTAACGCCCCATATTGATTCCATCGCTGAGGAGGGGCTTGCGCTGGATGAGTTTTATACGCCCAGCGCTGTCTGTACGCCCTCCAGAGGCTGTTTTATGACCGGCCGTTATCCCCATGCCAACGGGGCCTACAGGAACGGCGTCCCTGTAGGGATGCAGGAGCACGGCTTCGCGGAGGCTTTTCATCTGGCGGGGTATCAGACCGGGTATATCGGAAAATGGCATCTGGCAGATCACAAGGAAAGTGGGGACCTGCTGGGGGAATATAATCCGCTGGGGTTTGAGGACTGGAAGGATAAGGTGGAGTTTGGGCACTGCAAATCCGTAATCAGGACACAGGACGGCATCCGGCCGGAACGCTGTGTTGGGGATGAACGTACCTATACGACGGACTGGCTTGCGGATGAGGCTGTTTCTTTTATGGAGCAAAGGCAGAAAGAAAAGCCGTTCCTTTTGATGGTGAGCATTCCGGATCCCCATCAGCCTCATGAGGTGAGGCCCCCCTATGATACCATGTTTGATCCGAAGAGGATGGAAATCCCGGAAAGCTTTTATGACAGGGAAATTCCGGACTGGGCGGATAGGGATACCTGGGGAAGGAACCATTATTTCCCGATGGGCATATTCGAACGGGAAGGGCATCTGGCCAGGCTGAAGGCTCAGTATCTGGGGTCTGTGAAATGCATTGATGACAATGTGGGGAAAATGCTGTATTATCTAAAGATAAACGGCCTATGGGACAACACGATAGTGATTTTTACCACAGATCACGGAGAATATATGGGAGAGCACGGCCTGCTGGAGAAAAACAACCTGTATGAAAGCGTATATCATCTGCCGCTGGTAATGCACCTGCCGGGTAAGGCTGAAACAGGCGTGCGCAGCAGCACCTATCTGGATGTGGTTGATTTCGGCGTGACGCTTTCCGGGCTGGCGGGGATTGATTATCCCTTTGCGGTTCACGGTACGGATAAATCAGAGGATCTGCTTAAAGGTGAGGCGCACTATCAAAGGGAGCTTTATATTCATCCAAGCGATGTGCCAAGGGCGGGGATACTGACGGAAGACTATGAGCTGGCCTATGTAGGCCGGGGAAATACGGGAGAGATTTTCCATGACCATGTTCTGTTCGATATGAAAAAGGATCCTCTGCAGAGAAGGAATCTTTATCAGGAAGAGGAATATCAGGCTGTGGTGGAGGAGCTGACACGGAAGATGAAGGAGCATCATAGGAAGTATCGTACGCCGAAGCGCTTTCTCCCAAGGGAGGTATGGTATTGAATTCGAAAAAGGGTATGCCGAATATTATTTTTATTTTAACGGACGATCAGGGGGCGTGGGCCATGCACTGTGCGGGCAATGAAGAAATACAGACGCCCAACCTGGATTACCTGGCGGAACACGGAACAAGATTTACCGATTTTTTCTGTACTTCCCCTGTCTGTTCGCCCGCGAGGGCTTCGATTCTGACGGGAAGGATTCCCTCCCAGCACGGCGTGCATGACTGGATCGCGTCGGGAAATGTGGATCAGGGGAAGCTTTCGGAGGAGCTTAAGAAGAGCGGGGAGTTCAGGCTGGAAGACAGGCCTATCGGATATCTGGATGGAATGCCCGCCTATACGGATGTGCTGGAACGGCACGGCTACACCTGCGCCCTGTCCGGTAAATGGCATCTGGGGGACAGCCTGCGCCCGCAGCATGGATTTTCCAAATGGTATACAATCGGACGCGGCGGCTGCCATTATATGCGCCCGGATATGGTGGAGGATGGTGTCCTGCATCAGGAAAAACGGTATGTGACGGATCTGATTACCGATCATGCGCTCACTTTCCTGGAGGAATTATCCGCGCAGGCTGCGCCCTATTATCTGGGCGTGCACTATACCGCCCCTCACAGCCCATGGGAAGAGGAGGAGCATCCTGCGGAGTATATAGAACGTTACCGCAGCTGTCCATTTGACTCCGTTCCTGAAAAAGAACCCCATCCCAGGCAGATACCTACGGCTCCCATGGGGACGGGGGAACACAGGAAGGAACTGCTGAGAGGCTACTATGCCGCAATTACTGCCATGGATCATGGCGTGGGGAGAATTCTTGATTTCCTGCGGGAAAAAGGGGAGCTGGAAAATACCCTTATATTCTTTATGGCGGACAATGGAATGAATATGGGGCATCATGGGATCTGGGGAAAAGGAAACGGAACCTTCCCCTTCAACATGTATGATACCTCCGTAAAGGTGCCTTTCCTCGTTTCCTGGCCCGCGGCGCTGCCCCAGGGGCAGGTGGTTACAAGCATGCACAGCCAGTATGACTTTTTCCCTACGCTCATGGATCTGCTGGGGATGAAGGAGGAATTTCCGTCCGGCCTGCCCGGCAGAAGCTTCCGCAGGGCTCTGGAGGGGGAAAACCTGGAAGGGGAAGCGGTGGTTGTTCTGGATGAATACGGCCCCAACCGCATGATAAGGACCAGGGAATGGAAGCTGGTGCACAGATACCCTTACGGGCCGGACGAGCTGTATCATCTGACGGAGGATGCCGGGGAGGAGCATAATCTGATCCATAAAGAGGAATATGAAGGGATCAGACGGCTTCTGCTGGCAGAGCTTGAGGAATGGTTTGCCAAATATGTGAATCCCGCCATGGATGGCAGCCGTGAAGGCGTTTACGGGATGGGACAGACCGAGAGGGCGGGCGTTTATGCTAAGGGGAGGAAGAACTATATCCCCTGCAAGGAGGCGTGCCCGCCTGACTGGCCTGACAATTAAGCGGGGCTGCGGCTGCATCCGGCGGGAAATTACCTGCCGGCGCAGTAAAAAGCAAGTATGGCAAAAAGATAAATGTGCGCGGGATAGAAGATATAGAAAAAATACTTCATCCCCGCGCCTTTTTGTTTATTATAAAGCAGCATGACGGGCAGGGCGAATATCATCATCCATTGGGTATCCGCGGTGTAAACGCTCAGCAGGCCCTCCCCGGAGCGGTAGCCCGTGAATAAGATAAACAGACAGAACAGCGTATAAAACAGGGAAAGCTTCTTTTTACTGTCCAGACAAAAGTAAAAGCCCACGCCAAGCAGGACAAATGCAAAACTCCCCTCACAGAACAGGAGGGATGGGACGAAGGCTATGATAGCTGTGGAAACGGCGGTAAGCCTGGGTACGAGTATTGTAAGAACTATCAGAATGCTGCTTACAACAGGAACGGACAATCCCCCCGCCGGGCAGAGGAAAATAAGTGTTAATCAGCTTATTCCCAAAACTCATGAACACGGAGTCGGCCCACAGACGCAGCATATATTTTTCGGGATGCCTTGTGACGCCATAGCCACAAATATGAAGCTGAGGACGAACCTTCTTTGGATGCTTTCCACACTTTTTATAAGTATAATTGAAAATGATCATTTATACCTTAATGCTGCCTTTCATATACCTTACATTTTTGTCACCTTGCTGCAGTTAAAAAACGGGTATATTTCTGAAGTACTCACAGAAGCGCATTTCACACATTAGGAAGACATTGTGTTCCAGTATCCTTCCGGCAAATTCAAAAAATTATATTAAATCTTTCTGCGTCAGTTGAATTTACCGAAATGTGCGCTATAATATTCTTCAACATGCCGCCGGGAAGAAAGAATCTCCGGCCGGAGCTAAGAATGTGCAATCTGTAACAACAGGAGTGAATAGCGTGAGAATCAAAGTAAAACAGATGATACTGATAATTGTGGTATCCGCCGTTGTTTACCTGGTAGTAGGGGCAATGGCGCCTTTTATAAAATATAAGGAGGTCAGCAGCCAGGCCGGGGATTCCTTCCGGCCGGAAGACTTCCGCAGCGGGGAAACGGGCATGGACAGGGCCATGATTCTGGAGACGAGCCAAAGTGCCTGGGAACATCGTCTCCGTCTGCTGGACGGCGCGAAGTCGCGTATTATATTGAGTACTTTTGACATGCGCAATGGGGAGAGCACAAAGGATCTGCTTTCCGTAATTTTACATAAGGCGGAAGAGGGCGTGCAGGTACAGATTCTCGTGGACGGCTTCAGCGGCCTGATCAGGATGGAGCCTGACCCGCTATTTTACGCGGTATCCTCCCATCCCAATATCCGGATTAAAATATACAATCCCATCAATCTGCTTGCCCCCTGGAAGAGCCAGGGCAGGATGCATGATAAATATGTTATAGTGGACGACGGCGCCTATATTCTGGGCGGACGCAATACCTTCGATTATTTTCTGGGAGATTATGATACCAAAAATAAGAGCCTGGACCGGGAGGTGCTGGTTTACAATACCGGGCAGGGCGGCGCTGACAGCCATGAAAGCTCGCTTTTTCAGGTGGAGGAATACTTTGAAGGCGTATGGAATATGCCGGAATGCAGGCTTTTCCATGATGATGAAAGCCTGCGGGACAAAAAGCGCATAAAAGAGCAGACGGCGCTCCTTGAGAAAAGGTATGAAGCTCTTCAGGAAAATTATAAGGAGCTTTTTGACGGCTCCTATGACTATCTGTCCCATACTGTGCCCACGAACCGGATACGCCTTGTATCAGGCCCCACGGGAATCTACGGCAAGGAGCCGGACGTCTTTTATACGCTGACCGAGCTGATGAAACGGGCGGAAAAACGAGTGGTCATCCACACGCCGTATGTAGTGACCAATGACTATATGAATCGGACGCTTTCTGAAATTGTAAACACGGTCCCTGATGTGAAAATGGTCATCAACTCCGTGGAAAACGGAGATAATTTTGTGGCCTCCAGCGATTATCAGTACCATAAAAAGGATGTGGTGGCTACAGGCATCAAGCTGTACGAGTATGACGGCGGCTACTCCACCCATGGAAAATCCCTGGTGATAGATGACGATCTGTGCGCCATAGGTTCCTATAATTTTGACCTGCGCAGTACCTATATGGATACGGAGCTTATGCTGGTAATCCAGAGCGAAGAACTGACCGGACAGCTCCTGGGCTATATGGGCGAAATCGAAAAGGACTGCCGCACTGTGGTGGATACGCATAATTATATCGTCCCCGATCATGTGACTGTGGCAGAAGTCCCCTTTTGGAAAAGAGCGGCCTGGAAGGTGGTGGGGCTTCTGCTCCAGCCGGTGCGTGTGCTGGCCTGAGAATCCCGGAAGAGGCTGAACAGTTACAGATTTCCCCTGAATAATTAACATAAGAAAAAAGCGAAAAGAAAGGCATGGAAATTCGGTATGGAAACAAACGCAAAAAATTTTACCATGAGAATGGCTGTTATGGAGGACGCGCCTGAAATCCTGGCGATTTATGAACCCTATATACGCAAGACAACGATTACCTTTGAATATGAGGTGCCCACAGTGGAGGCCTTCCGACAGAGGATGGCCGGCATCCTCGGCGCATACCCTTATCTGGTATGTGAAATGGACGGAAAAATCACAGCCTACGCCTATGCCCATCGTTTCAAAGAACGGGCGGCTTATCAGTGGGACGCGGAGCTTTCCGTTTATGTGGATGAGAACTGCACGGGAATGGGCATGGGAAAAGCCCTGTATCAGGCCCTGATAGAAATACTGAAATGCCAGAATGTAAAAAATGCATATGCCCTGGTAACAAGCCCCAATGAAAAAAGCGATGCCCTCCATAAATCAATGGGCTTTACGCTTGAGGGAGTGTCCCATAATACCGGATATAAGATGGGCAAATGGCTGGATGTATCCAGCTATGTCAAGGCAATTGGCTCACATGATCCGCAGCCGGCGGAAATCATCCCTTGTTCTGCGGTAGGGGAAGAGCGGATTGCGGCGATTTTAGGTCGGATACAGGGGTATTTATTAAAGAGATCCCTATAATTATTATATGAAAAATTACGCCTTTTACTTTTTTGAATAGGATTACCAATTATCTTAAAGGCTTTTTATTTTCACCTATTGGTATTTTATACATGAACTTGCCTGATATCTATTCTTTCGGCAAAGTTCAATTTTTGTACATATAAAAAAGGGTATCAATTAAGAAAACTTAAATAATTGTAAAAATATAGAAGGATACAGAAGGGGACTGGGAAGTTGTGAGAGGCTTTTCAGAATAGAAGGTTATTGGAAGTGAAAAGAGACAGCTGCATGAAAATACAAAAATATGCATGAAAATACAATCTAACGCTTGACAGTTAAAAGAAAAGCCGATAAAATAATCCATGTTGCAAATAAAATATTATATGCGGCAGGCCCAGATAGCTCAGTTGGTAGAGCAGAGGACTGAAAATCCTCGTGTCACTGGTTCGATTCCGGTTCTGGGCAGTTACGGTGGTAATTACTGATATATGAGGTAATTACCTTTTTTTGTATAGAAAAACAGTGATTTGGGGGGATTGAATTATGGCGCTGGTTAAATGTCCTGAATGCGGCAGGGAAAGAGTATCGGATACGGCCGAAGCATGTCCTGACTGCGGATATAATGTAAGAGCACATTATGAAAGAGTAAAAGAAGAAAACGAAAAGAGGCTGGAGGAAGAGGAAAAAACAGATACGGAGAAAGAAACGGCATCAAAGGAAGAAAAGGCATCAGAAGAGGAAAGTGTTCTAAATGCAGAAAAAGAATCAGAGGAAGAAAAAACATTAGAGAAGGAAACAGCTTCAAAAGAAGAAAGCATATCAGAGAGACAAAATGAACGGATGGAAAACGGGTATTTCGGGCAATTAATAAACTTGTGGATGCTTGTCCGGAAAGTACAATTGCAGTAGTTTCTCATGGTGCATGGATTAATGCCTTGCTTGCAGTTGTTTCCGGACATGAGATTGGTTCTGGCAAGACCCAGCTGAAGAATGCATGCATCAGTATGTTGTATCAGGAAAAAAATAAGTGGGAGATAGGTTTTTATAACTTGGTGAAAAATTACCTGGTGATTCATCTTTTTGTATGAAATGCGGAACAAAAATCGAGGGGGGATGGACCGGGTATAGAGCAAGAGCAGCCAGCCCAGGCGCCTGGTTTCTGGCAGAAAAATAAAAAGAAAATTATAATTGCAGCGGCGGCGGTTGCAGCAGTAGTTCTGGTTTTTGTTATTGTGAATGCGGTACAGGCGTCAAACCTGAAAAAAGAGCTGGAACGGCGGCTTTGACTGTAATGCGGCCGGTGATTATCAGGTGCTTTTCAATGTAAAAAATAAAAGAGGCAATATTAAGCAGGTTCAATATGATTTTCATGTGACGGACACAGTGCCCCCGGAGCTGACGGTGCTTAAGGATACTGTATATGTGGCAAAGGGAAGCTCATATCAGCCGGAAAGCAATGCGGAGGCTGCTGACGCAGACAGCTGTACCGTGGAAGCCAGCGGCGATTACGATTTGAATGCGGAAGGGACCTATGAAATTGTTTTTACCGCAAAAGACGGCAGCGGAAATGACTGTCTTTTCAGAAATGCCAAACTGGGCGACAGTGCGGAGGTGATACAGCGTTACGAAACAGGAGAGCTTTTTACAAAGCAGGATGAGGATAATGGGGAAAGCCTGATCATTTATGAAGATGCCGTGGAGGGCGAGGATGCCTATATTACGGAGAACCTAAGAAAGAAAAGGGTAAGGGAAGGCTGTATGGCTACTGTAGTTCCGAGGGTGAGGCCCTGAGCATCGGGGAGGTAAAATTCAGAAATCTATGGAGCAGCGATGATGTGGACATTGTTCTGTATCTGGGGAGCGACAATTACGAAATAAGCTTTGCCATGATCTATGATTCCAATACCCTCGATCATCCGGAAGGGACAGGGCTGAATTAATCAAGGGACGGCAGAAGGCGGGCAGCAGGCCTGCCTTCTTAGCTTTTTTACATTTATCCTAAGCTGCATAATGGTTCCGTCCCTTCACAGCTGCCGGAGGGCGGACACATCTGAAAAAAATATTTTTTAGAGTTGACAATTAAATTATCGCATGGTAATATATAACTCGTTCGAAACACAATTCATACAAAATGCTTTGGCTGCAGGTTTGATTGGGTTTTGGCATCTCGCGGGAAGCGCTGTTGGCGGTGAACGCCGGGCGTGGAACGCTTTACATATATGCGGGTGTAGTTCAATGGTAGAACACCAGCCTTCCAAGCTGGATACGTGGG
>OFMJ01001865.1_pt1 | contig 14190 bp, 10 predicted proteins | sample 1541801 | NCBI WGS metagenome assembly OFMJ01 (sample SAMN04209234, study PRJEB22552) | human gut metagenome | biome: gut; material: feces | host: Homo sapiens | place: USA: Oklahoma
TTCGCTGTAATTCATGCTTCGCTCCTGCAACACATATTTTCAATTCCGTTCTTTTCTATATAAAGATTAGTATATCATATCACTATAAAAAATGAAAGAGCATTTCGGTGTCCGGCTGTTCGCCCCCAGCTATAAATTGACTTTCATTCTGCCTTCTGATACTATTATTAATACTATTGTGGTATTGTGACATATGAAAATTTCTGAAAGAGGGAGATTTATCATGTCCAAACTTTCACAAAAAATGAGAACTGCTTTCGCGGCGCTGTTCTTTCTCTTGATGTGCATCTTTTTCGTACTCATCTGTACCACATACAGTTTTCTCGTGAATGCCGTAGCGTTGCTGTGCCTGATACTATTCCTTTTCATTGGCAGCGCTCTCGCCAATCCCATCGATAAATTGTCTATTTGTAACTTTAATGTTCTGTTCTTTTCCTTATTGTGTTTCTCTTTGGCTGTCAGCTTTTATCTCGCATATGAAATGCGCATCCATTTGCCAGGCGATACGGATATCATCTTTGCCTCTGTGGCGGACCTGTTGCGCGATGGAAATCTGAATGAAGTGAATCCGCGCATTGACGCGGTACATTATCCTGGCCTTGGGCTTTATACCAACAACGACTATTTTTGCCGTTATCCCAACAACATCGGTCTTCTGATGCTTTATGTCGGTTTGTATGCGCTTGGTGGCCCCTCCGGAATCCCCGTCAATACGGATGAAGGCCATCTGCCCGCCATTGCAGCCACCTCTGTCGCTGTTGCGGTGTCCATCCTTTTGGTGTGTCTGTGCATCCGGCGTGTATACAAGAAAAACAGTTATACTTTGTTCACATTACTTTTGTGCTATGCCTTTCTTCCATTTGTGTTTAGCATCCCCAATTTTTACACCGACCTTTGGGTATTGCCATTCACAATGGGCGGTGCTTATTGTTATATCCTCGCCAAATATTCCGCCACATCAAAATGCTGGTCTTTTTTTGTGTCCGGTCTGCTTTTTGCCGCTGGGGCACAAATGAAGATCACTGCGATCATCGGGTTGGTCGCGATTGCCCTTGACTCATTGCTGGGAACCATGCCCCGAAAGGGGAAAAAACTTTTGCTGCTGTTTTCAGGCTTCTTCTTTTTCACGGCTGCTTTTATGCTGTGGTATCAGCACAGCGGCATTATTGATTTCTCGCGCAGTGATGAGATCGGCGCACCGTGGAATTTATGGCTTTTGTTTGGTAGCCACGATGTAGGCGGCGGCGAAGAAATTTACAAAGACATGGCTTTTGCCGCCAGCATTCCTACAATGCAGGAACGTTCCGCGGCAGTTTGGCAACGCATATTTCAAAATTACCGTTCCTATTCCTTATCTTCTCTTCTGAAGCTGCTGTATGACAAATTGTTATTTGCCTGGAATAATGGTATGTTTGAGAGCAACGTTTATCTTTTGTGGCCCACGGATGTGAATTGGACTGTCTGCTTGACGCAGCCGCAATACTTCCCTGCGCAGCTTCTGCGGGCGTTCAGTACAGTGTATATGCTGTTTTTGTATGCCGCCAATGTTCTGAGCGCGGGCATTTCTCTCTTTAACAAAAAAACCAACTCCACGTTCTTTCCAAATTTGTTTATCTTTGGTACAATGTTATATCTTCAATTATTTGAAAATGCGCCCCGGCGCGCAATGATTGCTATCCCGTTTATGATTTGTAATAGCGTATTTCTACTATCGCAATGGTATGAAAACAAAATTGGAGCTACAGCGCTTGCGTATCTCAAAAGAATTCCGACGAAGAAACTCAAAAAACAGCAATAAAAGATGCGGCACAAATGTACCGCCCTCTAACTTCTGCAATATGCTCTTAAGCGGAATTTAAAAATCAATTTTAGCCATTTCTGCACCAATGAGCGGCAGATATATATAATTTTTATATAAAAACAGGGACGGCTTCTTAAAAGTGAAGCCGTCCCTGTTTATTTAATACTGCATCAAATGGTCGAAATATCCACCAGGTCCACATCCGCCAGCGTTTTGCCGCTGCGCAGGCATTTCACCAACACCTGCGCCGTGTCGATGGCCGTCAGGCACGGAATGGAAAGCTCCACCGCCTTGCGGCGCATCTTTACACTGTCGTGGGAGGGGATGCGGCCCTTTGAGGACGTGGAGATCACATAGTCCACAAGCCCGCTCTCGAACAGATCCATGATATTGGGCCGCGCTTCGCTGAGCTTGCGCACTTCGTTGCAGGCCACCATGTTCTGGCCCAGATAGTACGCCGTGCCGGATGTACCGTACAGCTTGTAGCCCATATCCTTAAGCTGCCAGGCGATGTCCACCAGCTCGCGCTTGTCCGCGTCCTTTACCGTCAGGATAACGCATTTGCCCGGCGTGGGCTGCCGCAGGCTGTAGCCCGCGCCCACAAGGCCCTTGAGCAGCGCGTCCTCAAAGGTTTTGTCGATGCCCAGCACCTCGCCGGTGGATTTCATTTCCGGCCCCAGCTGGGTGTCCACATCGTGCAGCTTTTCGAAGCTGAACACCGGTACCTTTACGGCGCAGTAATCGCCGGTGGGATACAGGCCTGTGCCATAGCCCATGTCCCGCAGCTTTTCGCCCAGCATACAGCGCACGGCCAGCTCCACCATGGGCACGCCCGTCACCTTGCTGATGTACGGCACCGTGCGGCTGGAACGGGGGTTCACCTCAATGATGAACACCTCGTTGTTGTATACCACGAACTGGATATTCATCAGGCCCACCACGTTCAGCGCGCGGGCCAGACGGCCCGTATAATCCACAATGGTGCCCTTGATCTTCTGCTTGAGGTTCTGCGGCGGATACACCGAGATGGAGTCGCCCGAATGGATGCCCGCACGCTCGATGTGTTCCATCATACCCGGAATGAGGAAGTCCTCGCCGTCGCAGATGGCGTCCACCTCGCACTCGGTGCCCATCAGGTATTTGTCCACCAGCACCGGGTTCGACATATCCACATGGCTGGTGATGATGGCCATGTATTCCCTCACATCGTTCTCATTGTAGGCGATGATCATATTCTGTCCGCCCAGCACGTAGGACGGACGCAGCAGCACCGGGTAGCCCAGCTGTGCGCCGGCGGCCAGTGCCTCCTCACAGGTGAACACCGTGTGGCCCTGCGGGCGCGGAATGCCGCACTTTTCCAGCAGCGCGTCGAAACGCTCCCGGTCCTCCGCCTCGTCGATGGCGTCCGCACTGGTGCCCAGAATCTTCACACCCAGCTTTGTCAGGTGTTTTGTCAGCTTGATGGCCGTCTGGCCGCCGAACTGCACCACACAGGCCCATGGCTTTTCCGTGGCGATGATATGCTCCACGCTTTCTTCCGTGAGCGGGTCGAAATACAAACGGTCGCCGGTATCGAAGTCCGTGGAGACGGTCTCGGGGTTGTTGTTGACGATGACAGCCTCGCAGCCGTGGCTTTTCAGCACCCATGTGCAGTGCACGCTGCAATAATCGAACTCGATGCCCTGCCCGATGCGGATGGGGCCGCTGCCGAACACCAGCACCTTTTTCCTGTCGGAGGGATGCTCCGCGATAAACTGCGCCGCTTCGTTCTCCTCGTCAAAAGTGGAATAGAAATACGGCGTTTTCGCACTGAACTCGGCCGCGCAGGTGTCCACCATCTTATAGGACGCGCGCAGCTTTTCACAGGGCAGCGCATCCAGTCCCGTCAGACGCAGCACGGTCTTGTCCAGGAAGCCCTGCATTTTTGCGGTGCGGTACAGCTCTTCCGTCAGTATGCCGCCTCGCAGCCCGGCCAGCGCAAGCTCTGTTTCGGCCAACCCTTGCAGCTTTGCCAAAAACCACGGGTCAATTTTAGTGATATTGTAAATCGTCTCAAACGACACGCCGCGCTTGATGGCCTCGTACACAACAAAAGAGCGGTCGGAATCGCACACATGCAGTTTTTCCACCACTTCTTCGTCCGTCAGCGCAGACAGCGTTTCCAGCGTGGGCGTTTCCAGCCCCAGCTCGATGCTCTGCACCGCTTTCATGAAGGCGTGTTCGAAGCTGTTGGCAATGGCCATCACCTCGCCCGTGGCCATCATCTGCGTGCCCAGGGATTTCTTGGCGTATACGAATTTGTCGAACGGCCATTTCGGGAACTTGACCACACAGTAATCCAGCGCGGGCTCGAAGCAGGCGCAGGTCTGCCCCGTGACGTCGTTGGTGATCTCGTCCAGCGAATAGCCGATAGCGATCTTCGCGGCCACCTTGGCGATGGGATAGCCCGTGGCCTTGCTGGCCAGCGCCGAGGAACGGGACACGCGGGGGTTCACCTCGATGACGGCGTATTCGAGGCTGTCGGGCTTTAAGGCAAACTGACAGTTGCAGCCGCCCTCAATGCCAAGCTCGGTGATGATATTCAGCGCCGAGGTGCGCAGCATCTGGTATTCCTTGTCGGAGAGCGTCTGGCTGGGCGCCACGACGATGGAATCGCCGGTGTGAACGCCCACGGGGTCAAAGTTTTCCATATTGCAGACGGTAATGACGTTGCCCTTTCCGTCGCGCATGACCTCGTATTCAATCTCCTTCCAGCCGGAGATGCATTTTTCAATGAGCACCTGATGGATGGGCGAAAGGCGCAGACCGTTGGTGCCGATCTCGTGCAGCTCCTCCACGGTCTCACAGATGCCGCCGCCCGTGCCGCCCATGGTGAACGCCGGGCGCACGATGACCGGGTAACCGATCTCGCCCGCGAACGCAAGCGCGTCGGACAGGCTCTCCACCACCTTGGAGGGGATAACCGGCTCGCCCAGCTTCTCCATGGTGTCCTTGAAGAGCTGGCGGTCCTCGGCGCGGTCGATGGTGTCGGGCTTCGCGCCCAGCAGGCGCACGCCGGCCTGCTCCAGATAACCGCTGCGGGCCAGCTCCATGGCCAGGTTCAGGCCCGTCTGGCCGCCCAGGTTCGGCAGGATGGAATCCGGCTTTTCCTTTTCAATGATGCGCCTCAGCACCGTCAGGGTCATCGGCTCCACATACACGCGGTCCGCGATGTCCGGGTCCGTCATAATGGTGGCGGGGTTGGAGTTGACGAGCACCACCTCGATGCCCTCGCTTTTCAGCGCGCGGCACGCCTGCGTGCCGGAGTAGTCGAACTCGGCGGCCTGGCCGATGATGATGGGGCCGCTGCCGATGACGAGCACTTTTTTGATAGACGGGTCCTTTGGCATTTCAGCAGCCTCCTTTCATCATGGCGACAAAATCGTCGAACAGGTATTCTGTGTCCCTGGGGCCGCCGCAGGCCTCCGGGTGGAACTGCACCGTAAAGCAGGGGATGTTTTTATAGCGGATGCCCTCGGTGGTACCGTCGTTGGCGTTTACATGGCTCACCTCGGCCACGGCGGGGTCCACGGTACCGGCCACAACGGCATAGCCGTGGTTCTGGCTGGTTATGAACGTGCGGTCCTTGGCAAAATCCGTCACCGGCTGGTTCACACCGCGGTGGCCGTATTTCAGCTTTTCCGTTTTCGCGCCCGTGGCAAGAGCCATGAGCTGGTGGCCCAGACAGATGCCGAAAACAGGCCGGCCCAGCGCCGCGATCTCCTTCAGGTTTTCAATGATCTTCACATTTTCGGCCGGGTCGCCCGGGCCGTTGGAGAGCATCACGCCGTCCACCTCCAGCGCCGCAAGCTCGGCCGCGGTGGTGCGTCCGGGCACCAGCGTCACCTTGCAGCCGCGTTTCACAAGATTGCGCAGGATGTTGCGTTTATAGCCGAAATCGAACAGCGCAACATGGTACTTTCCGTTTTCGTTAAATGTTTCCATACATTTTGTAGTAACGCTGTCCACCGCGTCCTTCACCGTATAGGCTTTGATCTTTTCCATCAAAGCGGCGTCGGCGCGCACGGCGTCCGCGCTCTTATATTCGGTGGTGAGCGCGCCGTTCATCACGCCGCTCTCGCGGATGATGCGCGTCAGGCGGCGGGTGTCCACGCCCGCGATGCCGATGATCCCCTGCTCCTTCAAAAATTCGTCCAGCGTTTTTTGGCAGCGGAAATTGGACGGCGTGCCGCACAACTCCCGCACGATGTAGCCAAAGGCCCAAATGCGCGCGGATTCGGCATCCTCGCCGTTCACGCCGTAGTTCCCCACCAGCGGATAGGTCTGTGTGATGATCTGGCCGTAATAGCTGGGGTCGGTGAGGGTTTCCTCGTAGCCGACCATGCCCGTGTTGAACACGACCTCGCCCACACTGGTACCGGCTGCGCCGAAGGCCCGGCCTTCGAACACCATGCCGTTCGCCAGCAGCAAATATGCTTTCATATGCGCTCCCCCTTTTTTCAAGCTCTGCGCGCTCACAGCGTCTGCCTGGCCTGTTCTTTCATCTTACGGCTGCCCAGATGCACCAGCGGCAGCTTGCCCTCTTTGCAGATGGGGCATTCCTCCGGCGCATAGTTGGGGAGGTCCAGCTTGGCGGCGCTGGCCAGGATGGGAATGGGCGAGGGCGCGTCCGCCTTGGTGCGGTCCACCACGCACACGATGCCCAGGCATTCGCCGCCGGCCTCCTCGATGACGCGCTTCGTCTCCAGAGAAGACACGCCCGTGGTCACCACATCCTCGGCGATGATGCACTTTTCGCCCGGCCGGATGGAAAAGCGCTTGAGCGTCATCACATTGTCCACACGCTCGGTGAAGATAGCGCGTTTGCCCGTCTGGCGGGCCAGCTCGTAGGCGTAAACGATGCCGCCCATGGCCGGACCGACGATGACGTCCACGTCCAGTTCCCGCAGCTTTTCGGCCACGGGCTTCATGGCCGCGGCGCATTTTTCGGGGTACTGCTGCAGATACGCCATCTGGCAGTAGGCCGAGGAATGGCGGCCGGAGGACAGCAGGAAGTGGCCCTCCAGAAACGCGTCGCAGGACTTCAATATTTCAAGCACATCGTTCATGTGGATTCTCCTTTTTATTCCAATCAGATCTGTGTATTTTCGGCTTAGACCTGCGCGCAGCCGCGGATCTCCGCAAGGGAGCGCACACCGTGGCCCTGCATCCAGGCGGCGATGCCGTCGGTGATCTTTTCGCAGGCGCGCGGGTCGCTGAAATTGGCGGTGCCCACCTGCACGGCCGCCGCGCCGGCCATGATGAACTCCAGCGCGTCCCCGGCTGTGGCAATGCCGCCCAGCCCCACCACGGGCACCTGCACGGCCCTGCACACCTGATACACCATGCGCAGGGCGATGGGGCGGATGGCCGGGCCGGACAGCCCTGCAAACACATTGTTGAATACAGGGCGGCGTTTTTCCAGGTCAATGGCCATGGCCTGGAACGTGTTGACGAGGGAAAGCCCGTCCGCGCCCGCCGCCTCGCAGGCAAGGGCCATTTCGGTGATGTTCTCCGCGTTGGGAGAGAGCTTCACGATAAGGGGCTTTTTCGTGCAGGCCCGCACGCGGGACACTACTTCCCGCGCGCTTTCCGCTTTCACGCCATAGGCGATTCCGCCCGCCTTCACGTTGGGGCAGCTGATGTTCAGTTCGATGAAGTCCACATTCGTTTCATCCAGCAGCCGCGCGCCCTCCTCGTAAGTCTCGATGGTGCTGCCGCCCAGATTCGCCAACACCGCGGGGCCAAGCTTTTTCATGCCGGGCAGCTCATACTCAATGAAATGCCGCACGCCGGGATTCTGCAGACCGATGGAGTTGATGAGCCCGGCAGGTGTCTCCCACAGACGCTCGCCCTCGTTTCCGTACTTGCCCTCCAGCGTCAGCCCCTTGCCGGAGATACCGCCCAGCTTTTTCATGTCCACGATGCCCGCGTACTCGCCGCCGAAGCCGAAGGTACCGGACGCGGCGATGACCGGGCTGCACAGCGTTTTGCCGCACAGGGTAACGTCAGTCAAGCTCATACAGCACGCTCCCTTCAAACACCGGCCCATCCTTGCAGACAGACACGCCGCCGTTTTTGCTCTTGCAGGTGCAGCCCAGACACGCGCCCACGCCGCAGGCCATCTTGGCCTCCCTGCTCACATATACGCGCACGCCCGCACGCAGACACATTTTGGCCACCTTTTCCATCATGATCTCCGGCCCGCAGGTACACACGGCGGTGTACTTCGCAGGGTCCAGCAGGTCCGTCACAAAGCCGTGGTGGCCGTGGCGGCCGGAATCCGTGGCGATGTGTACCGAACGGCACGCAGCGCTGAACGCGTCAACACGGTACGGCTCGTCCCGAAAGCCCGCATAAAGGTCCACGTCCACGCCCTGCGCGGCCAGCTCTGCCGCAAGCTGCAGCAGCGGCGCGGTGCCGATGCCGCCGCCCACCAGCGCGACGGCGCCGCCCAACGTGCCGTCCACGGGAAACCCACGGCCCGAGGGGCCCGTCAGCGCAACGGTGTCCCCGGGCCGCAGCGCGGCCAGCTTCTGCGTACCCGTACCACGGACCTCATATAAAAAGGAAATCTCTTTTTTCTCTCTGTCAAAACGATGCACACTGATGGGGCGCGAAAGCAGCGGCGCTTCCTCCGCTTTCCAGGCGCGCAGCATGTAAAACTGGCCGCACGCGGGCGCGGGGGTGGTTTCGTCCCAGCGGGCCGTCAGCAGCATCACGTTTTCGCCCGCCGCGCCGTTTGCCAGGACGGTGGCGTTATAATTTGCTGCAGGCATCCGCAATGGCCTCCTTCATATGCACGCATTCGTTGTACGCGGCTTCGGCATAAGCCGTTCCGGGCTGTTTTTTATAGGCCAGCAGCACGCTGCGGCTGGAGTTCACCACACCGCCGTTGCCCTGCGCCAGATACTGCGCGATGTCCTCGGCCGTGCCGCCCTGCGCGCCGTAGCCCGGGATGAGGAAAAAGCTGTCCCTGTATTTGGCGCGGATCTCTTTCGCCTCTTCGATGTGTGTGCCGCCGATGACGAGCCCCAGCGAGGAATAGCCGTGCGCGCCCATGTAGTCCTTGCCCATTGCGCTGAGCTTGTCGCCCACCAGGTCATAAACGTGGCGGCCGTCGGCCAGCTTTTCGTATTCATAATCTTTCGCGCCGGGGTTGGAGGTGCGGCACAGCACGAACACGCCCTTGCCCTTTTCCGTCATGTATTTCGTGTACGGCGTGATGGAATCCAGCCCCATATAGGGCGCCAGCGTAACGAAGTCCGCCTCGAACTCGCCGTCCAGATGGGACTTGGCATACATCTCGGCCGTTTTGGCAATGTCGCCGCGCTTGATGTCCGCGATGGCCACAAGGCCCTCCCGGCGCAGGTATTCCAGCGTGGATTTATAGGCCAGCATGCCGTCCAGGCCCAGCGCCTCGTAATAGGCGATCTGCACCTTGAAGCAGCCCGCCACGCTCCGCGTGGCTTCGATGATATCCCGGTTGAAGCGGAAGATGTTCTCGCCCTTGGAGAGAGTCTTGTCCACACACTCCGCGGGGATGTAGGAAAAATCGGTGTCCAGCCCCACGCAAACGGGGCTTTTTTCGGCCACGGCCTCATACAAACGGTCTACTTGCAGCATAACGTCCTCCTGTTGTGTGTTTATCCTATTGCTTCCATTGTCCCATAGGTGACGCGGCCCGCCTTCACGGTGCACGCCACGCGGCCGTACAGCGAAAGGCCGTCGTATGGGGTGTTTTTGCTCTTGCCCGCAAAATCCTCCCGGCGCACGGTGTAAGGCTCGCCCAGCTCCACCAGCACCACGTCGCCGTCGTATCCTTCGGCAATCAGCCCCTTGTTCAGGCCCAGTATCTCAGCCGGGCCGCGGCTCATCAAACGGCTCAGGTCTGCCAGCGGCATCCCGTATTCCCGGCACAATTTGGTGTAGCAGACGCTGAACGCTGTCTCCAGCCCCACCATGCCCGGCGCGCCGCCGCGCTTATCCTCCTCGGTGTGCGGGGCATGGTCGGTCGCGATGGCTTCCACCTCGCCCCGCAGCATGGCCGCGATGAGCGCTTCTACATCCTCTTTTGCCCGAATGGGCGGGTTCACGCGGAAATCGCTGTCCCAAAACCAGATGTGGTGGGGCGTCACCTCGCAGGTGACGCGCACACCCCGGGCCTTGGCGGCAAGGATATCGGCCAGCGCCTCTTTGGTGGAAACGTGGCACATGTGCAGCCGTGCGCCCGTAGACTGGGCCAGATACAGGTTGCGAGCCGTCTCCAGGTTTTCCGCCAGACGGTAATCCAGCGCGGAAAGGTCCATATCCTCGGCGTGGCTCATCACCGTCAGGCCTTTTTCGGCGGCGATCCGCATGGCCTCATACATTACCCTGCTCTCGCGCACGCCTTTACCGTCCTCGCTGATGAAGCGGATGTTCCGCGGCAGCGCCCGCAGATGGCCGGTGGTCTTGCCGTCGAAGTCTTTCGTGATGGACACACACTGGTTCACGTCGCACAGGCCGATGCGCCTGGCGTCGTCCATGATGCTCTGGGCAATGGCCGCGGAAGAACACACAGGCCTTGTGTTCGCCATGCAGTTGACGAACGTGTAACCGCCCCGGGCAGCCGCCCGGCTGCCGGAGTCGATATCCTCCTTATACTCAAAGCCCGGCGTACGGAAGTGGCAGTGCAGGTCAATGAAAGCAGGCAGCAGCGTGCGGCCGCCTGCGTCCAGCACCGTATCCCCGCCGATGGAAAGGCCCTCGCCCACGGCCGTGATGACGCCGTTTTCAATGCGCACATCGCCCGGACGCGCACCGTCCGCATCCGTGAGCACGGCATTGCAAATCAGCATAAGCCATTCTCCTTTCTGTTCCTCAAATACAGCAAAACGGCAAAAAAAAACTTTTCCCAAAACGGGAAAAGTTTAAAAAGCCGGGAATAGAACGGCGGGAAAAGAAAACAAAGCGCCCTGCACGATGCGAAAACCCACGTTCAGCCCCGGCATGCATGCGTTCCCCCGTTCCCAATTATTTCTACTTATTCTATCATTCTGTAAAGAGATTGTCAATTGAACGGGTATGCAGAAGATAGCGCCCTGTAACGGGGTTTTTCTGTGTGTAATCCACAAACACCACCTGCCGCGTGCCGTACAAAAGCGCCACGCCGCGCCGCACGCCGGGCAGGGGCGCAGTGGCAGGGTTTTGTGCCAGCCGCTTCACCGCGCGGCCCAGCAAAGCGTCCGTTACATGCAGGCATTGCGGCAAACGCCCTGTGGAATTTGTGGCAAGGCGGTCGCGCACCATCGCGTCCCGCAGGCAGGCTTTGTCTATGCCCGGCAGCGCCGCGCACCAGTTGTACAAAAAAGCGGTGTAATCATCCAGCGGAATATTCGCCGTGCCGTGCCGCGCGCCTGCCGCGCCCAAACGGCAGTAAAAAACGAACGGGGAAAGCCCTGCCGCCGCCATCGCGTAAGCCGCCGTTTCCAAAAAACGCCCGCTGTTGTAGCAGCGCTCCAGCGCGTCTTCGGCGGCGCGCAGCACGTCCAGCTCCTCCGGCAAAAGCCAGGGCGTTTTCTGTACTTCATACGGCGGGTCTTCCGAAAAAACACAGGGGAATTCCTCCGGCTCCTCCCGCATGGCCGCGCCGTGCAGCAGCTTCAGAAAACCAAGCTGCAGCATCTGTGCGCCCAGCGCATAGCCGGTGTTGAAGCTTTCACCGAATGTCCGCAGATCCTCATGGGGCAGGCCCGCGATCAGGTCGATGTGCACGTGCATATTCCCCATTGCAACCAAACGCCGGATGTTCTGCTTTAAAACGCCCGTATCTGTTTTGCGCCGCACGGCGGCCAGCGTTTTTTCGCAAAACGACTGCATGCCGATCTCCAGCTGAAACGCGCCCGGCGGCGCCTGCTCCAGCAGCGCGAAGGTCTCTTCCCGCAGGATATCGCCCGCAAGCTCGAAATGAAAGCACACGCCCGCCGGAATGTCCCGCCCGTAATGCTTCAGGATAAACGCCAAAATGGCATTTGCGTGGGCGGGGTTTGCATTGAATGTCCGATCGATGAATTTCACGGTGTGCGCGCCGGAGCGCGCCAGTGTCAGGATGTTCCGTTTTGCCTGCTCCAGCGGGAACCAGCGGGGCTTGCCGCACCGCCCAGAAAGGCAGAACGCGCAGGCATACGGGCAGCCCCGGCTGGTCTCCAGATACGCAATGCGCCCGCGCAGGTTCTCCAGATACGCCGGCGCATACGGGCTGGGCGGCGCGCCCTCTTCCACGCAGGGCGCGGAGAGAAAGCCCCGGGCGCACAGCCCCGGGATGGGCGGCGCTTCCTCCTCCGGCTTCCGCCCGGCGGCCAGCGACGCCAACAGCATGGGCACGCTGCGTTCGCCCTCGCCGGAGAGGATATAATCCACCTGCGGGTTTTCCGCCAAAACCTCCCCCGCGTTGTAGCTCACCTCCGGGCCGCCCAGAACTACATATGCGCCCGGCCGCGCAGCCTTTACAGCGGCGGCAAGACGCAGCGTTTCCCGAATGTTCCACAAATAGCACGAAAACAGCACCGCATCCGGCTCCCCGTCCAAAATGCGGGCCAGCACGTCCCGCTCCGGCTCATTGACGGTGCCCTCCCGCACCTCGGCACAAACACCCGCAGGGCCTGCGGCCTCCACACCCGCCAGCAGGCACCAGGGCGCCAGCGACGAATGAATGTATTTCGCATTGAGTGCAAACAGCACCGCCTTCATCGGCCGCGCCCCCCTCTTTCGCCGTTTTTACGCTTGCAAATAAAAAACGCCGCGTCACGGGCGCGTTGACACAGAAAACATCGGTTTTCTTGCGTCAGCACGCCTAAAGCGGCGTTTTGCTTTCCCGCAGAACATGGAACATGCGCACGAGCAGCAGCAGGAACAGGGCTGCCAGCAGCCCAAACACGACGCCGGAAAAATCGATCACCACATCCCGCACGTCGCTGCCGCGCCCATCCGCAAACATCTGGATCCCCTCGTCCAGCACGCCTGCCAGCAGGCCGAAAAACAGAGGCCACGAAATATACGAGAGGATGCGCCGGGTATACACCCGCAGGGACAGCATCAGCCAGAAGCCCAGCAACGCGTATTCGCTGAAATGGCCCAGCTTGCGCACCAGACGCTCGGAAAAGCGCCAGCCGACCCCCACGCGGGCCAGCCCTCCGTTGAGCCATTGGGTGACGGCGGCGCTGCGCAGGCCCGAGGCCGTGCCGCTCTGCATGGAATTGGAAAAAATAAATACGACAGTGCCCGCCGCAAACAGCGTGAACAGCACCCGCAGCACGATCAGGCGTGCCGGCGTGCGCTCTCTGTCCGTCAGGCGTCCGTTTGTGTGGTTTTGCTGCATCATAGATAACCCTTTCCGGGCAAACACCTTTGCGGGGCTGTCAAAGAAGCTGCACACCGGCTGCGGCGCACGCGGCGCGCGTTTCACCGTCCCACAGCGACACCTGCACCTCGCCAACGTGGGCTTTGCCCAACAGCAGCATGCACAGGCGGCTTTGGCCGATGCCGCCGCCGATGGTCAGCGGCAGCTCATCCGTTAACAGCATTTTGTGGAATGGCAGCGCCGCGCGTTCCCTGCATCCCGCGATGCTGAGCTGGCGTGCCAGCGCGTCCGCGTCTACGCGGATGCCCATGCTGGACAGCTCCAGCGCACAGCCCAGGGTTTCGTTCCAGAACAGCAGGTCGCCGTTCAGCGTCCAGTCGTCATAGTCTGGCGCGCGGCCGTCGTGAGGCCTGCCGGAACGCAGCGCCCCGCCGATGCCGATGATGAACACCGTGCCGTGCGCCTTTGCAAAAGCATTTTCCCTTTCCTTTGGTGTGAGCGCAGGCCATTGGTCCTCCAGCTCCTGCGCGGTGGCAAACGCCGTTTCCCGGCACAGCCGCACGCGCTCCAGCGCGGGGAACTGCCATTTCAGCTCATCCAGCGTGCCGCACACCGCATCCACGATCTTCTGCACAGTCTGCTTCAGATATTCGGTGGTTCGCTCCTCCCGGGTGATGACCTTTTCCCAGTCCCACTGGTCCACATAAATGGAGTGAAGGTTGTCCATCTCCTCGTCCCGGCGGATGGCGTTCATGTCTGTGACCAAACCGTTGCCCACATGGAAATCATACTGAGCCAGAGCCATGCGCTTCCACTTCGCCAGCGAATGCACCACCTCGGCGTTTGCCCCCAGCGCGGGCACGTCGAAGGTGACGGGGCGCTCTACGCCGTTCAAATCATCGTTCAGGCCCGTGGCCGGGTCCACGAACAGCGGCGCCGTCACGCGCTTCAGATGCAGCGCGCCGCACAGCTTTTCCAGGAAGATCTGCTTGATAAGGCCGATGGCCTT
>OFMJ01001866.1_pt1 | contig 14189 bp, 12 predicted proteins | sample 1541801 | NCBI WGS metagenome assembly OFMJ01 (sample SAMN04209234, study PRJEB22552) | human gut metagenome | biome: gut; material: feces | host: Homo sapiens | place: USA: Oklahoma
GTAATGTCTCCCTGCACAACCTCTCCGGTAGCAGGGTCCACCGGGATTTGTCCTGAACTGAACAAAAGTTCATTGAACAGAATCGCCTGCGAATAAGGGCCAATAGCTTCCGGAGCATTTTTTGTGTAAATTTTTTTCAGCAATTTCTCCACCTCTTTCTTCGTTTTTACTTGATAACTGCATTATATCAATAAAATATATTTTAGTCAATACACTTTTGTTTATTTATTCTGTATATTTACTAAAAATTATTTCACTAATTTCTTGCACATTCCCCTCCCCTCCATTATAATAGAATCAGAAAGCTGCACTGAAATAATTTTCACTAATTAGGCCCGTGTGAAATTACATATTATCGTAATTATTTCACTTTTCAAGGTTACAAAGAAAAACTATCCCCCCGAAAGGCACAGGTGACAACTATGGATACTCCTTTTATTGAACTTACCCCAACCGACAGACAGATTCTGAATTCCTACGCCCTCATGCTGGATGGGCTGGGCGCTTATCTGGGCGAAGGCTACGAGCTGGTGCTCCACAGCCTGGAAAGCCTGGATCATTCCGTCATAAAAATAATCAACGGGCATTACACCGGAAGGAAGGAAGGCTCTCCCATTACGGATTTGGCCCTGAAAATGCTGGGGGAACTGGAAAAGGATCCAGGCCGGACGGTTTCTCCCTATTATAATAAGAACAAATCCGGTTCCGTCCTTCGCTCCTGCACCATCCCCATTACAGGGGAGCACGGGCGCATCATCGGCCTGCTCTGCATGAATTTCCACATGGAAATCCCTCTTTCCAATATCCTGCAGACCCTTGCGCCGCCCCAGAGCACGGTTACCGCCGCAGCCGCGCCTGCGGAAACCTTCTCCGACAGCATTGATGATTTGATCCTCTCCTCACTTTCCGAAACGAGGGAGGCCGTTTACAGCGACCCGAACATTTCCTCCGCCAATAAAAATAAAGAAATCGTCCTTCAGCTTTACCAGCGCGGCATTTTCAACCTGAAGGATGCTGTAATCAAGGTGGCTGAACAGCTGAATATTTCAAAAAACACGGTATACATGCATATCAGGAATTTCAAAAACCAGAGCTGAGAAACCTGCGCCGCCGGGCGCGCCCTGAAAGGCAGCCGAAAAAGGAGGCAGGTCATTTGCTGACCGGCCTCCTTTTCATTCAAATTCTTCCTTATGCTTCTTAAAAAAATCATAATATGCCCGGACGTTGGGCAGCTGTGTCCACCGCTTCACATCCACCGGCTCTTCATCCATATCGTAAATCCTGGCATTCCTTACCGCCAGCAGAAACGGCGAATGCGTGGCAATCACGAACTGGCAGCCGAAAAACCGGGCGGAATCCTCAATGAAACGCACCAGCTCCTGCTGCCGCTCCGGGGACAGGCTGTTTTCCGGCTCATCCAGCAGATACAGCCCATCCTCCTTTATTTTTTCAGAGAAATAAAGGAAGGCGCTTTCCCCGTTGGAATGCTCCCTCGCATTGTCCATCAGGTTATTTCTCACATAACGCGACTGCGTTTTCCGGCGCGCCATGTTGACCTTCTTCAGCCGATCATAATCCTCCAGGGATTTCATCCTGAAATCAGAGTACTTGGCATCCAGATACTCTTCGAACAGCTCTTCCCGCTTTTCATCAATCCCGTCGTTTATCGCCCTCATATTCAGGATGAAGTCAAAGACGTCATCGCTGGTGATAATCCTGCTTTCCACCGGTATCCCATAATCTGCCGTAAAAGAGCACATCCGCGTATAGTCTTCAAAAAAAAACAGTCCGGTTAAAACGGGTATCCCTGTTAAGCCGCAGCTTTTCCGCGATACAGTTGAGAACCGTCGTCTTCCCCGATCCGTTGCCTCCATAAAGAAAAGTAACCGGCTCAAAATCCAGCATCCGCAGCCGGTGCTTTGAAATAATCTGGAAAGGATAATAGGAATCATAACAGGTTCTGGCCTGTGCCATCAGGAAATCATATTCCTCCTCTATGTCCGGGAAAGAAAACTGTGACAGATAAATCATAGCGCGCCTCCTCCTGACTGTCTTTCAGAGCGTCTTTTAACATCCTGTAATTCAAAGACCCCGCTGCAAACAGTGGGGTCTTTGGCCCTCACGGCAGCCGCCAAATATCCTTGCGGGCATGGCTGCCTGGCCCGCTGCCCTCGGGAATCAGCAGCCCTGAAGGCACTGCCGGAAGCTTATTTTCAGGATAGTTTTTTTCCGCCTTTTACCGCGGGGGCAATGGAAAGACCCGCGTCGTAGCAGGGAATCAGCGTCGCCTGCAGCGCGTGGTAAATATCAGATTTCCCAGGCCATACGCTACCGATCAGCTGATTATTCCGATCCAGCTGATGGAACCAGGAGCCGTTCACATGATCCAGCACCCTTTCGTCCAGATACTTCATAAACTGCGCATAATCATCCGCATATTCCTGTTTTCCCGTCACATGGTAAAGCACTGCGGAGGTATTGATGGCTTCCGCAAGCGTCCAGTGCATCCTGTCATGCACCACCGGTCTTCCGCTCCAGTCCGTGGTATACACGATACCGGGCGCACCGTCCGCATTCCAGGCATCACTGACAGCACGGCGGAAAAGATTCTCGGACACCTCAATATATTTGGAAGCCGCTTCCTTTTCCTCCAGATATGTAGAAAGCGCCCACTGTGCAATCAGCCTTGCCCATTCAATGCCGTGTCCGGGAGTTGCCCCGTAAGGCTTGAACTGATCATCCGGCTTCTCCTTATTGCATTCCAGATCCGCCACCCATTCCTTTGTAAAATGCTCCGGGATCCTCCATTCATTCCGGGAAGCCCAGCCTACCACATGATCAATGATGCGGCCCGCCCTCACACGGTATTTTTCATCGCCGGTCACATCCGACGCCGCCAGAAATGCCTCCACCGTATGCATATTTGCATTCAGCCCGCGGTAGTCATCCAGAACGGTAAATTCGGTATTCCAGGTATCGCAGGAAAGCCCTTCCTCTTCATTCCAGAAACGCAGGTCATACAGCTTCAGCGCATCCTCAAGCAGCTCCTGCGCCCCCGGCCTTCCGGCAAGGACGGCGGAAGACGCCGCCAGAATCACAAATGCATGGGCATAGCACTGCTTGTTGGGAAGTATCTCCCCGTCGGAAGTAAGCCCCGCATACCATCCGCCGTTTTTCTCATCATGAAGCTCGCCCTTAAGCCCCTTTAACCCGGCATCCGCCAGCGCTTCGCTTCCGGGATGGCCCAGGAAGCAGCCCAGGCTGTATACATGGACCATACGGCTCGTTATCCAGGTTTCACGGTTCCGGTCCGTCCACGGCGTGCCGTCATCCCCCAGGTAATAGGAGCTTCCTCCCGGTGAGGGAAATTTATGTCCGAAGCTAAGCAGCCCATCCCGGATCTCCTCTAAAAATTTTCTGTTTTCTTCTGTGTCAATCTGATATTTTTTATTACTTTCCTCCATCTTCTTTTTCCTTTCCTTTTTAATCATCATCGCAGGTTTCGTTCACAGTCCCCAGGGCTGTCCCCCGATCCATCCTATCATTTATTTCCGGCTTATTCAACATAAATATGGGAGAATTTACACCCCGGATTTTACGGCCTGTGAAATGCTCCTTCGTCTGCTTCCGTCATATTTCAGGCACAGTGACTTCAGGCACAGTGACGACGTTTTTATTAGCGGTCTGTACATTTATTCCCGCGAGCAACGAGCCAAGTAACCATGCTTGCATGGATATTTGGCGACTGCCGCGAGGCTCAAAGACCCCGCTGCTTGCAGCGGAGTCTTTGATTTTGGAAAAGAAGGCAGGATGTTTGACACGTCGGGGAAGTGATTATATAATATTTTTATTACAAACGTAAGATTTTGGAGGAAGCTTTATGAACCGTTTACCACAGATATCCGAGGCCGAATTCGAGATTATGAAAATCGTATGGCAGTATGCGCCTGTCAGCACCAATGAAATAACCGACCGTTTAATGAAAACCACCAGCTGGGGTGCCAAAACCATCCAGACCCTGATCAAGCGCCTGACAAATAAGGGCGCCCTTACCTATGAAAAAGAAGGGCGGGTATACGTCTATACGCCGTTGGTAAAGGAGAATGAATATATCAGCCAGCAGAGCAATTCCTTTTTACGGCGCTTCTATGACGGCGATATCACTGCCATGCTGTCAGCCTATATCAAAAACGACAGACTCTCCGCCGAAGAAATCGGCACGCTGCGTTCGATTCTGGACGATGCGGACAATGACAAAGGAAACTGATATGTCTGATTTTATGATTCGCTTTTTAATGAACAATCTGTTTCTAATCCTGCTGACAGTTTCTTTCCTTGGCATAAAACAGCTTTTGGGACGGGTGCTCACTTACAGGATGCAGTACAGTCTGTGGTATTGTTTTCTTATGCTTCTTGCGGCGCCTTTTCTGTCTTTGATACCGGCCGATTTTCTGAAGCTGCCGGGAGGAGCAGATCTTTTCCATTCCTCTTTAGCCTTGCTGCCCTCCCTGCAGGAAGGCGCAGGTGCACGGGCTTTAGCGCCTGAGGGACAGTTTCCTGACTTTGCAGTATCTGTCAGCAGAAGGACGTCCTCCGGCGCCGGACGCGCCCTTTTTCTTCTGTGGCTGCTAGGAATCATGGTTATGCTTTTCAGGGTCATAAAAACGCAGGCTGAATTATACCGGATCAGGCAGTCGGCGCTTCCCCTGCAGAACCTGGAGGTGCGCGCCTTATACGGGGAATGTCTGCGGGAGATGAAGCTGAAAAAACCGGTTCCGGTTTACAGCACGGCGTTTCTGAAATCCCCTGTGATTACCGGACTCTTTTTTCCTCGGATCTACGTGCCGATCCACCTGATATCCGACTTTAATTCCGTGGATATGCGTTATATGCTGCTTCATGAGCTGCAGCATTATAAGCATAAGGACGCGTTTGGCAATCATCTGATGAATCTGGCCGGCATCCTTTACTGGTTCAATCCTTTTGTATGGTCCGCCCTGAAGGAAATGCAGAACGACAGGGAGGCGGCCTGCGATACCTCCGTGCTGGAACTGCTTGGGGAAAAAGAATACGTCGCCTATGGGAACACGCTGATCAGCCTTGCCGAAAAAATCTCTCTCCGGCCGTTTCCTTTCACCGCCGGTATGAGCGGCAGCATGAAGCAGCTGAAACGGCGCATCCGCAGCATAGCCTCCTATAAGGCTCCCTCCTTCCGCCAAAAAGCGTTGAGCGTCGCTGTGTTTGCATTTATTTCACTGCTGCTGTTTAGCTTTGCTCCATATCTGTCTATCCGCGCTGCGCAGGATGAGGACGCGCTTACAATGGAAGCTCTTAAGAATGTGGTTTCCGTTGATTATGGGGAATATTTCGGGGACCTTGACGGAAGCTTTGTCCTATATGACATGCAGGAGGATACCTGGTACGTTTACAACCGCGCCCAGGCAGAAAGACGTATTTCCCCGGACTCCACTTACAAGGTTTACGACGCCTTATTCGGCCTGGAGGAAGGGGTCATCGCACACAACGCCTCCGTTCTGCCCTGGGACGGGACGGCCTATCCCTTTGCGGCCTGGAACTCCGATCAGGATTTGGCATCCGCTATGGAAAATTCTGTGAACTGGTATTTTCAGTCCATAGATTCCCGGCTGGGCGCCGGGAGGGTTCAGGATTATCTGCACAAAATAAGTTATGGAAACCAGGACAGCAGCGCAGGGCTGTCCTCCTACTGGCTGGAAGCTTCCCTGAAAATTTCTCCCATGGAGCAGACCGCGCTTCTCATAAAGCTGTACCGCAATGACTTCGGCTTTGCGCCTGCCAATATCCGGGCGGTAAAGGATGCAATGCTTCTGTCCCAAACTCCGGACGGCAGCCTTTACGGCAAAACAGGAACCGGACGGGTGGATGGCAAAGACGTGAACGGCTGGTTCATAGGGTATGTGGAAACCAGAGGACAGGTATACTGCTTTGCCGCAAATATTCAGGGAAGCGACGGCGCGGCAGGCAGCAGGGCCGCGGAAATCACAGAAGACATTTTATCCCGGCTGGGGATTTCATACCAGTCGGGTTCCACATTTTCCGGCGAATCGATGATGCGGTTGGAAACATACTGAAAACCGCCGTCTTCCAAAGGCCTGATTACTACTTCCGAAGACATCGCCCTTCCCAAATGGCGCTGCGGCCACACCGCACTTACCGTCAGCGTGATCGTACCGTCCGCATTTTCTTTCCGGGAAGTCACCTCCGGCCAGGGGGTATTGGGGGAATTTCCATAATCAAGAAAGCTTCTTGTGCGGTACTCATAGTATTTTCCCTCCGGCAGATATTTCGTACAGCTGTGAAGGGTCTCTTCATCTATATTAAAATATGTCATGATCACGCGGTTGAATTCTTCCTCCGGCACCCGATATTTTGCTCCGTCAACGGTCAGCCCGTAGGGAGAATTCCTATAGTATACAAAGGGGTACAGCAGCTGGAACAGATCATAAAAATCAAGCTCCCCGAAATTTTCTTCATTCCAGTCCGTCAGGAACATATTGTTGGCGCCATAGCCTATGGGTAGGATATAATGCCGGTTCAGTTCCCTGCATTCCTCCTCCAAGGGTTTCACCCTCACTGCCGTATAGCCGGGCGGGCCGTCGTATGCCACAGGCGTATTTTCTTCGAAAAACAGATAGCCTTCTTTTGTGTATTCCCATATGGCCGCGTTATAGCTGTATTTATCAGTAACCCTGGGCATATCGCCAATCCAGCAGAGGACGCTTCTTGTAACATGGACTTTTCCTTCCATTTCTTCTGAAGTAACGAAATCAAAACGGATAAAACCAAGATTTTCCATAACTGAAAAAAGTGTGGCACAGGCCTCCTTTTTTTCCTCCACTTTCCTGCAAAAGTCTTCTATCAGCCCGGGATTGACCATGTTAAGCTGGTTTTTGTTTTCTGAGTCAATGGCCGCGTATCCGTAAGAACCAAGCCTTTCTACGATTTGGCGGATGACCGGAAGCCTGTCATAGTATGAGGCTGCGCTGCCGGCAGAAGTGGCAGACGGATTGGAGGCGGCGTTTTCGTAAATGTCACGGTAAAGCTCCGCTGTTTCTTCCGACGTCCGTTCTTCTTTTATGGCTGCGGGAATGCCGGTATTTTCTATTCTCACAGGTTCCTCTTTATCTGAAGGCGTGACCGCCGCGTTTTTAACGCAGCCGGTTATTGCCAAAGCCGCTGTTATCATAATAATTAAAATAGAAGCAAATCCTTTCTCTTTCAATTATTTTCTCCTTTTCCTACGCATGTAAGAAATATTTTTTTGTGCGCCATATTGCTGTTATGTTCTATATATTACATATGTAAGATTTAAAAGTCAAGATTTTTTCTTCCGGTAAACCATGCTTGTAAACCAAGCTTGAACAGGAATAGCATGTGAGCATAAAACTTTTTACTGTGGTTTCAGCGCTTTGAGTTTTCCATAAAATTCTATCTCCTTATTTGCAATTGTAATCAAATGGATTTTCTTATTATCACTGGTTAAATATATGATATCCTCACACATTTCCCGGCAGTAATTATTCCCTGTCCGGTATTCAAGAAATGTCTTCTTTCTTCCGGCACGTTTCAGGAACATTTCAACTGATTCTCTGACCGAATTGTATTGCAGCGGCTTTACCAGAAAATCAAGCGGCTGCATTTTGAACAGCCGCATTGCATAACTTCTGTTGTAAGAGATATAAATTATGCTGGTTTTTAAATCATCCAGATAATTCCTGATGTAGTTTCCAACATCAATCCCACTTAACTTTAACAGTTCTATATCCAGAAAAATCAGTTCAAACCGGTTCCCGGCTTCCAGATATTTGCATAACGATTCTCCGGAATACCATGGTTCAATTTCTGCTTCTATTCTCAGGCTCTGCATAATGTCTCTCAACATATTTTCAAGTTCTGTGCATGTAAGCTTGCTGTCATCACAGATTCCAATTTTATACATAATATTCTCCTTCTGTAAACGGGAATAAGATAATTGATGTCTATATTCTATATGATTAAAAACCAGAATACAACTTTAACTTTTTATTCGCCGAAACTCTCCGGCCAGTTATCCATATCCCAATCAGCAGCCGTTCTGCAATATTGTTTTTGATCATTATCCTCCGGAATTATTTCGTCCGGTATTATTTCATCCGAAATAATATCATTTAGAATTGGTTCAACCAAATCACTTAAGCTGTTTTGCTCAAGAGTCAGATGCACCTCCTCAGGAAAGCAAATCTTTAAATCAAAATCAATACTGTTTTCCGCTTCTTCCCCAACAAAAAAGATTTCACCTGTTCCTTTTTCTATCTCTACATTTTGGTTAATTGTACCCACATCACTAAATATAAGATTTTCCGAACCATCCGGCGCAAGATATCTGATACTTATACTGCCCGTTTCGTTTTCAAGGGTTCCCTCTAAATTTATGGTTGTATTTTTTTGTCTTGCCCATAAAATGTCCCGCTCTCATTAAAATCTTTCGAAGAGCCGGAAACTGAAAAACCATCTGCATAACTTCTTCCGCATCCGGTAAGGATACAAAAAATAGTAACACCGGAAATTATTTTTAATCGACATGCCATTTTTATAGACTCCTTTCCTGTAAGAAGATAAATATATCCTTATAGTATAATGAAAAGGAAGAAAAGTTTGGTACAATTCGAAATTTGTATCTGTTTCCGGTGAAAATAGCTGCCTTGTTCCATAAGCTCCCCTGTCTGCCTTATTAACCGCCACAGTAAATGCACTGCCCTTCCTGACTTTAAACAAAAAACAGATCCGCCAGCAGTCAGCTAATGACCGCCATGACGGATCCGTATTTTCATTTTTTTCCTAAGCCGCCGCCCTTTCAGGATTCCGGGCGCACAGCTTTCCTAATCCTCATAAAACCTCATATCTCCCCACACGTCCATCATCTCAGTCCTGTCAAGCTGCTGCGCCCCGCCCATCCGGTCATAAATCATGACCGGGGAGTCATAGCCTGCATATTGCGGCCAGTCCTGCCCGGGATCGCCTGTCTTGATAAAGTTCACCCAGCGCAGATGCACATCATTGACGATCTTCTCCACCGTTTCCTTCGGTTCATCCTGAAATACAAACGCACTGAAGCCGAATTCCAGGCAGTTGAAATCGCAGGGCAGATCCATGGCGTGGGAACAAAGCATTCCTGTCTTGCGCGCCATCTGCGACATAAATTCATAACGGTACATCCATACCGGGCCATGGCCCTTCTGGGCCTGCGCCGTCCTCACCGCGGGCATCTGGAACGCATAATCCGTGGCAAAATTGATGAAAGCCATCTCCACCCCATTGACGCTGCCGTCATTTCTTTTTTCATAATAATCCTTTATCCGTGCAAAGCCCGCCTCATTGTGGTTCTTCACAAACATTTCCTTTACCATATCCCAGGAATTGGGAAAATTCGTCTGCTCCGGGCGGACAAACATGGTTCCTTCATGAAGGTTGGATCCAATCATCAGCCGGATTCCTTCTGCGCTCCCCCGCGCTATCGCTTCCAGGGGCCTTTCAGGCAAAAGGTCGTCAATGGAAACGGTAGGCAGGAAAATGCCGGGATTGCGGTACTGATGCTCTTTTGCCACATATTCGTTTCCCTTTAGTACCTCATAGGCTTCGATTTCCTTCAGTCTCGGCAGATTCTTTTCTGTCCAGCCCATTCCTTCCAGAAAAAGGTCAATGTTCTTCTTTGCCGTCTCCTTGGTAAAAAAGCAGTTCGGCAGGGCGCTGGAAGCGATTACCTGCCCGAAGGTGCCCTTTGCGCCCGGCGCGGCCATCAGCGCTATCATGGACGTTCCCCCGGCGGATTCTCCGGCTATCGTCACCCTTTCAGGATCGCCGCCGAAGGCCCGGATATTCTCATGAATCCACTGCATGGCAACAATATGGTCCGACAGGCCGCAGTTGCTGTCAAACTCTTCACAGCCGGGATAGCCGGTAAAATCATAAAAACCGAAGACGTTCAGACGGTATTGGAAGCTGACATATACAATCCCGTGGCTGACGAAGGATTTGCCGTGGTACAGCTCGTCGGAGGCACAGCCGGAGTTGTAGCCGCCGCCGTGGATATAAACCAGTACGGGAAGTTTCTCTCCCTCCATGGGTCTTCTGATGTTTAAGGTCAGGCAGTCCTCTGAGCCTTCGCATACGCCGTCATTATACTGCACCGCTTTGGGGCCGTATGCTACAGCGTCCAGCACGCCCTCCCAGGGCTTTACCGGAACCGCCCGTTTCAACCGCAGCTCTCCCACAGGAGGCATGGCATAGGGGACGCCGAGAAAAGCGATTTGGCCATCCTCTGCAAAGCCCCTGACCTTTCCGGAGGCTGTCTTAACCACATAATTATCCATTTTCAATTTTCCTCTTTTCCGCTTCCCGGTAGGCATTGGGCGTCAGGCCCGTCTTATTCCGGAAAAAACGTCCGAAATAGCCCTGGCTGGCAAAGCCCAGCCGGTCCGCAATCTCTCTTACCTGCAGCTCCGAATCCGTGAGCAGCTGCTTGGCCGCAGCCAGCTTTAAGTCATTGATATACTGAAGGATGGTAATTCCTTCTTTTTTCTTAAAAATCCGCAGCAGATATTCCTGGCTGAAATGTACCTGCTCCGCCAGGTTGTACAGGGAGGTGTCGCCGTCCAGATGCTCCACAATGTACTTTTTCACCTGGTTCACCACATCCTCGGTCTGCTTTTCCACACTCTGGTTTTTCAGGGAAAAAATGCTCTCCGCCACATGCCGCAGGTAGCCGAAGGCATCCTGCCAGTTGGCATGCATTGACACATTGTACAAATTCAGGATGCCTACCCGAAAGGCCAGCTCCTCGTGCAGCTCCAGGCGCTTGATCCAGCCGATCAGCCGGGAGCTGATGGTGCAGTATGCCTCCAGCGCGAACAGATCGTGCATGCTCTTGACGCTCTGCAGCTCTGTCTGCAGCTGACGCAGCACATTCAGGGAATTTTCTTCCTCCATCCCTTCCAGATAATATTCCAGCCGCCACAGCATCTGCATCAGCTCCTGCTTTTTGTGCTCCGGCAGGGTTTCTTTGGCGAGTGCCTCCTTCTGCAGCCCCTCCTGCACCAGCTCTTCCCCGGACAGCCAGATCATACGGTCGCATATGCCGATAAATTCCTGCAATAGCTGTGACAGAGTGACCGGCCGTTCCCCCACCAGGATGGATACCGTCCTGCCCAGGTTCTTTTTCAGCGCTTTCTGGAACAGCTCCCCCGCGCCGGCCAGCATTTTTACAATAGTTTCCTCGTGCAGCAGCTTTTCAGGCTGGAGAAGAAGTACGATGTAATTCTTGTTGTATTCAAAAAAGGCGCCCCGCATGAAATCCAGGAAATACCGTTCCAGCAGCTGATAACAGTCCTGGGTGGCATTCTGCTGCTCCTGGTAATTCTCACAGTACCAGGCTTCATGTCTGAGGAGGAGGTAATACACTTCTTTTTCCGGATCCAGATCGATCCCAAGCTGTACCGACAGCTCCCCGGTAAACTGGGACAGGCCCCTGTATCCTTCAAAAAGCTCCCGTAAAAACATGCTTCTTTCATGGAGCAGGGGTTTCTTCTGCTGTTCCCGCTGCAGATCGGTCAGGCGTTCCAGCAGGAGGCTGTTCTCGATTTCTTCCACAGACTCCCGCAGAGCCTCCAGTATCTTTTCATCCTCCTCCGCCTTCAGCACATACTTTGCATGCTTATGGACCTTATACACATAGTCAAAATCAGAATAGCCCGTGAGAAAGATGACCTTACAGAAAGGCCATCTTTCCCTGACGATATCGTACAGCTCCAGACCTGACATCTGCGGCATGTTGATATCCATAATCACGATATCTATCTTCCTTTTTTCCAGGATGGCCTGCGCCTCTACCCCGCTGGCCGCCGTCGTCAGATCAAGCTCCAGGGATTCCTCCATGGAAAGCAGGCCGTATACGTCATCCCGGATCATTTTTTCATCATCAACAATCAAAACACTGTACATAGTCTCTTCTCACTCCCGCCACATTTGGGCCAGTACCGCCCGCTGCTACTCCTTCACGCTTCCCAGCGTCATACCGGTAATGAAGTACTTCTGGAGCAGCGGATAAACAAGAAGGATGGGGATAATCGCCACGAAAATCTGCGCCGCCGTCACGGTTTTCTGTGACACATTTGTCATGGCGCCCACGCTGGTCAGGTCGATGCTGGCGATATCCACCGACTGGATGACGTTGCGCAGGTAGGTCTGCAGCGGATACTTGGCGGTATCGCTGATGTAAATCATGCCGTCAAACCAGGAATTCCAGTGATTTACCATGGTGAACAGACCCACGGTCGCCAGAGAGGGCTTGGATACCGGCACGATAATTTTCGTCATGATCTGGAAGTGGTTTGCCCCGTCAATCAGCGCGGATTCCGTCAGCGCATAGGGAAGGCCCCTGAAAAAGTTCAGCATCAGTATGATATTGAAGGTCTGCACCGCGCCGGGCAGTATCAGCGCCCAGATACTGTTGTAGATTCCCACGGATTTCACTACGATAAACAGAGGGATCAGCCCGCCGGAGAATACCATGGTCACCAGGAACGCCCAGACATAATATTTTCTCGCATGGAATCTTTCATCCGGCTGAGCCATGGCATAAGCGCACAGGATTGTGAGCCCTATGCTGAGCAGGGTCCCCAGAACCACTCTGACCACCGACACGCCGAAAGATTGGAAAAATTCCGGTTTTGCCAGGATATATTGATAGGAATCCAGGGTGAAATCCACCGGGAGGATGGTTACCCAGCCCGCCTGCGCCGCGGAGTTGGAGCTTAAGGAAAGGGCGAACACATGCACCAGCGGAAACAGGGAGATACACATGACCAGCGTCAGGAAAAAATAGTTGACTACCAGAAATGCCTTTCTTGCAGGAGATGATTTTATTTTCATAACGGCCTCCTAAAAAATTCTGTAGTTTGCAATTTTCTTTGCAAGGGTGAAGGATGAGGCGATCAGGATAAAGGAAATCACTGATTTAAACAGCCCCACTGCGGTGGAAACGCTGTACTGCAGATTCAGCATACCCAGGCGGTACACATAGGTGTCCAGGATATCGGCCGTCTGATAAACGATGGGGCTGTACAGGTTAAATACCTGGTCAAAGCCTGCGTTTAAGATATTGCCCATGCCCAGGACCGTCACCAGGATGATCTGCGGCAGGATGCCGGGCAGCGTAATATAAAGCATCTGTTTAAAATAGCCTGCGCCGTCTACCTTAGCCGCCTCATACTGGCTCTGGTCAATGGCCGTCAGCGCCGCCAGGAAGATGACCATATTATAGCCGCAGCCTTTCCATACATCGGAGGCCACCAGGGTTCCACGGATGGTTTCCAGACTTCCCAGGAAAAAGACGGGTTCATGGCCAAGCGCAGTAATCGCGGTATTTACAATCCCGCTGGTAGGTGAAAGAATATCCACCAGGATACCGCCCAGGACCACCCAGGAAAGGAAATACGGAACATAGATGATCGTCTGCGTCGCTTTCTTGAAAACCTTGTTATTTACTTCATTTAGCAAAAGCGCCAGAATCAGTGGCACGATAATGCCCGCAATGATTTTCAAAAGCGCGATGACCAGCGTATTCACCAGCACCTGCCGGAAATCCTTCATGCCGAAAATGTATTTGAAATTATCAAGTCCCACCCATTCGGAGGTGAAAAACCCTTTCATCCCGCCCGACGGGACAAAGTCCTGAAAGGCGATTACAATACCTACCATAGGAAGATAGGCAAAAATGATTAATAAAATGATTGCGGGCAGCAACATTACGTGCAGCGGCCATTCCCTCTTCATAATTGTGCCCAGGCTTTTTTTCTGTTTCATCCCAGTCCCCTTCTCTCTGCTTACTTCACAAAAAGGGAGCGAGGCCCTTTCGCAATAGTTTACGTTGTGTGAACTCTCACGCCTTTTATGCCCAGCTCCCTTTCATGATTACTTACCTGCGTACCACTCGTTTACTTCTTCCGTTATTTTATCAAGTCCCAGAGAATTCAGCTCCTTGACAAAATCATCGAAATTGTCGGTAGTCTCAATGCCCATGATAACCTTGGTATAATACTCCATCACCTTATCCGTCACAGTAGACATCTTCTGACCCATGGTCGGTGTGGGGCCGGTGGTGAACTTATCCCACA
>OFMJ01001869.1_pt1 | contig 14167 bp, 15 predicted proteins | sample 1541801 | NCBI WGS metagenome assembly OFMJ01 (sample SAMN04209234, study PRJEB22552) | human gut metagenome | biome: gut; material: feces | host: Homo sapiens | place: USA: Oklahoma
TGGGTCCCAGGTATGGGTATGCAGGTTGTACAGCATGGTACGGGAGGCGTTGGTGTGGTCGGTGGCGTGCGTTTTGCCGCCGGTTAAGTTCCACAAAAGCCAGGTGTCCACCGTGCCGCACAAAAGGCGGCCGTCCTTGGCCATCTGGCGCGCATCCGGCACGTGGTCCAAAATCCATTGCAGCTTGCTGGCGGAAAAATATGCGTCCAGCGGCAGGCCGGTCTTTTGGGCGATCATCGGGCCCAGGCCGTCCTCCTGCAGCCGCTTCATGGCGTCGGCCGTACGGCGGCATTGCCACACGATGGCGTTGTAGATGGGGCGCCCGGTCTCGCTGTCCCAGACGATGACGGTCTCGCGCTGGTTGGTGATGCCGAGGACCGAAACATCCTGCGCGCGCATCTGGGCGGCCGCCAGCGCCTGCCGAAGGGTGGAGAGCTGGCTCATGAGGATCTCGCTGGGGTCATGCTCCACCCAGCCCGGCTGGGGGAAAAGCTGGGTATAGGTGCGGTTTTGCTGGCTGATGGGAATGCCATGGGTATCAAAAATCACGGTACGGGAGCTGGTGGTCCCTTGGTCTAACGCAACGATCGCCATAGGATTGCCTCGCTTTGCTTTGGAATAAAGCCCCTTTGGGTGCTTTGCTTTTATTGTACGACGCTTTGCCTGTGCCGTAAACCCAAAAATGTAACTGCGGCAAGGGGATCGGATGAAATGGTAACAATAGGAAACAAACAAGAGGGAAAGTTAACAGAGCGTCGCTTGTATTCGGCAAGGGGAATTGATATAATCTAACCCAATCAAACGGGCCTTGGAAAAGGAAAGGAGTATGGATATGATCTCCATCGAACATGTGAGCAAAAGCTATGCCAAAAGCTCTGTAAAGGCGGTAGACGATATCAACCTGCATGTAAAGCGCGGGGAGGTATTCGGCTTTATCGGCCCCAACGGCGCGGGCAAAACGACGACCATCAAAATGCTGACCGGCATTTTGCAGCCCGACCAAGGGCAGGTCAAAATCAACGGCTATGATATACAGTCCCGGCCGGTAGAGGCCAAGCGCTGCTTTGGCTACGCGCCGGATTCCCATCAGGTGTACGATAGGCTAACGGGCCTGGAATACCTGAATTTCATCGGGGATATGTACGGCATTTCTAAGGAAAAGCGGCAGGCGCAAATTGAAAAATATCTGACGATGTTCGATTTGACAAAGGCGGCGGGCTCGCAGATCAAAAGCTATTCCCACGGCATGCGCCAAAAGCTGGCGGTGACGGGGGCGCTGCTGCCCGACCCGCAGCTGTGGATCATGGATGAGCCGATGGTGGGGCTGGACCCCAAGAGCGCGCACCTGCTAAAGCAGGAGATGCGGGCGCACTGTGAACGGGGCAATACGGTGTTTTTCTCTACCCACGTGCTGGAGGTGGCGGAAAAGCTGTGCGACAGGATCGCCATCATCAACCGCGGCAGGCTCATTGCGGTGGGGACGCTGGAGGAGCTGCGAAACGGCAAGGACGAATCGCTGGAAACGCTGTTCCTGGAGTTGACGGATACGGAAGGAGCGCCGGCGGTATGAAGCAGTTTTGGCGGCTGACGGCGCTGCAGTTAAAGCTGACGTTTGGCATTGCCACGCTCAGGGCGCAGCTAAAGGGCAGCGCAAAGGAAAAGAGAAAGGCGATTGCGTCGCTTTTGGTACTCCTGCTGGTGGGCGGCGGCCTGCTGGCTGGCTACATGCTGCTGCTGAACTGGCTGTTTGATGTCGTGATGCTCAATGTCATCCATGACACGCTGCTGGCCATCAGCATCATGGCGGGCATGCTGGTGGTGTTTATCTTTGGCATCCCGTATGCATTTTCCCTCTATTATGCGAAGGATACGGCATTTTTGGCGTCGCTGCCCATCAAGCAGAGCACGGTATTTGCCAGCAAATTTACCGCGTCGCTCATTGGCGAGGTGGCCAGCTATGCGCTGTTTGTGGTGCCGGCCGCAGTGATCTACGCCCTGCATGCGCCGGTAACGATCCAATATGTATTGTCCGCCGTGGTCATCGTGCTGCTGGGTGCGATGATCCCGTTTGCGCTGGTAAACCTGGTGGTGGCGCTTTTGATGCATGTCAGCGTGTTTACCAAGCACAGGGACAAATTTGCCACCGCGGCAGGCATTGTGTTTCTGCTTGTCTATATCATCGGGGTGCAGATGCTGAGCAGCGCCATGCAGAATGTATCTCCGGAGCAGATCATGGCCTTTTTGTCCGGCGGCATGCTGGATGCTGTGACAAGCATTTTCCCGCCTGCCAAATGGGCCTCCGGCGCGCTGGTCTACGGCGGCGGCACAGGGCTGGCCAACCTGCTGCTGTTTGCAGCGGTGTGCGCGGCCTGCTTTGTACTGTGCTATTTGGTGGCCGGGCATCTGTATCAGCGCGGCGCAGCAGCCCAGGAGGAAACGGCGGTGCGCAGCAAAAAAGTGGACATCAAAGCCGCCGGCAAAAAGGAAGGCAGCCCGCTGTGGGCGATATTCCGCAAGGAATGGAAGGGCGTGCTGCGCTCTCCCACCTATGTGATGAACGGGTTGATTTCCGTCATCATGGCGCCGCTGATGGTGGTCATGATGATGATCGCCATCCCGATGCAGGATGTGGCGTCGGAGGTCGGGATGAGCGGCGCTTCCACCGCCGAATTGCTTTCCAGCCTGCCGCAGGATGTGACGATGGTTCTCATGCTGATTGTGGTAGCGCTCGGGTATTTCTTTGCGGCGATGAATATCTGCGGGATGACGGTATATTCCCGGGAAGGGGAATCAAGCTGGCTGATGATGGTGCTGCCCGTTACGGCGGCGGCGCAGCTGCGCGGCAAGATCCTGTTTTCCATGAGCGTCACAGTGCTGGCGGCGCTGCTGATGAGCGTGGCCTTCTTCTTTGCCTGGCATGCGGCATGGTGGGTCTGTGTGCTGATGTTCATCGGCATTTCGCTGTTGAGCACGCCGGTCGTGCTGCTGGGCATCTACATCGACATGGCAAGGCCGCGCCTGCATTGGGACAGCGAACGCCGCGCCATGAAGAGCAATACCAACACCATCTACGGCATGCTGCTGGAGCTGGTTTACCTGGCGGTGATGATCGGCCTGGTCTTTCTCATCAACGACCTGACGGTGTTTGTCATTGCAGCGATGGGCCTCTCGCTGGTGCTGTCTGTTGTGATCTATGCAGTGATGATGAAAGCGGCGCCGCGGCTGCAGGCACGGATGATGGAGCTGTAAAGGAAAATATGCCTTGGGAAAAAGGCGCCCTGCAAGGGGCGCTTTTTTTGCGGATTCATAGGACAAAGGGAAAGCGCCATAGGATGTAGGGCGGCCCGGGGCAAGGCCGAGCGCCAAAGGATTTTAATGCTGGTGACACAAAATTGACAGAAATTTGCAGGGCGCCGGCTTTACTTTTGCCATGGGCTCTAGTAGAATAAAAAACAAAATACCCGGTGGGCGCGCCGCGATCCATAAGAAAGAGGGACATTGCAATGATCCGCATTGTGGCAGATACCACCTGCGATTACCCGCAGGAGCTGCAGATAGAAGAAAAAATCGCCATCATCCCGCTGAAAGTAACCATCAACGGCATGAATTATGATGATAAGATCGAACTTTCCAACCAACAGTTTTTCCAGCTGCTGCCGCAAAGCGAGCAGCTGCCGGTGACAGCCGCTCCCTCGCCGGAGCAGTACCGGCGCGTATTTGAAGCGTATTGCCAGGCGGGCGACTCGGTGCTGTGCTTTACCTGCTCTTCCAAGCTCAGCGCGTCGTATCAAAGCGCGCTCATCGCCAAGGATATGGTGGAAGGGAAGATCGATGTCATTGATACGCGGACAGCGGCGCTGGGCAGCGGGATGCCGGTGATGGATGCGCTGGAGATGATTCAGGCAGGGAAAACGCACGAGGAGATTGCGGCCGCCTGCCGCAGCAGGGTATCGCGTCTGAGCACGCTGATTTTGCTGGATACCGTAGAATATTTGAAAAAGGGCGGGCGCATCAGCCCGCTGGCCGCCAGAATGGCGGGCGTATTGAACATAAAGCCTATCATCCATGTGATGAAGGACGGCTCCAATGAAGTGATCCATAAGGCGCGCAGCTTTCAAAAGGGCATGCAGTGGATCCGGGATTATGTCACGGAAAACTGCGGGCGGCCGATCAGCGAGCAGAGCATCGGCATCGGCTATTCCTCCGACATCCGCCCGGCGCAGCGGTTCATCGCGCTGCTGCAGGCCAAGGTAAAGCCCAAGCGCATCGACATCGCGCAGATCGGCTGCGTGGTAGGGACTCATATTGGCCCGGGGGCCTTCGGCATTTTCTGGGAAGATGTACGCTAACAGCCTGGTCGAAAGCGGGCCGCAGTTTTCCTTGTATGTGGTGGTCAGCCGGACGCATACGCGCATCGGCAAGATGATCCGCAGGGTGACAAAAAGCCCGTTCAGCCATAGCTCCCTCAGCTTGACGGCGGATCTGACGCAGATGTATTCCTTTGCGCGTTACCGGCTGCAAAGCCCGCTGAAGGGCGGGTTCGTGCAGGAAACGTCGGACCGCCTTACCCTGCAGGGCGAGGAAGAGACGTATGTGCACATATACCGCATCCCGGTTTCCTTAGCGCAGTACCGGGCCGTGGCGGACAGGATCTGGCGTATGCAGGCTGATGAGGAGGAATATGTTTACAATGCTTTTGCACCGCTTCTTGCGCCGTTTGGGCGGGAGGTAAGCGCGTATAAGGCGGAGATCTGTTCTCAGTTTGTGGCGCAGTGCCTGCGTACGGCAGGCGTATTGCCCAAGGGTCTGTGCGTGAAAAGCGTGGTGCTGCCAAGGGATTTTGCCGACGCGTTTGCAGAGTACCTGTATTACCAGGGCCCGCTGGAGCAATACCGGCCCGCCTGGGCAGCGCGGCCGACGGCCGATGATTACTTTTTGCGCCTGGGCTGGCGCAGGCGGACAACGGAAGCATGCAAAAGCATGGCGGTGCTGATGCACCGCGTTTACCGCGCGCATCGATACAAGGCATAAAAAAAGGACGTACACCGTACGTCCTTTTTTGGTTGGCTTAGTTGATTTTGGTCATCACCTGCTGCGTGCCGTCGTCGCCGGTGATGGTGAGCACCTTATTGTCCTTATCATAGGAATAGGATGCGTCACGGGCGATGATTTCGCCGCCGGGCGCTTGGGTCTCAAAGTGCAGGCGCTTGGCTTCCTCGTCGATGGTATAGGTGGAGCCAGTGGCAATGGTATCGCCGGCGGTTTCAATGGCGAGCATATTGCCTTTTTGGAATTCATACACCACGTTGGCATCCAGGCTGTCCTGGTACCGGCCGACCAATTCGTTGCCGCCGCCGCAGCCTACGCACAGCGCCAGGGTAAACAGCACAGTAAAGCCCAAGAAAAATTTCTTCACAGATCTCATCGGTATCCTCCCATCATGATTCACAGTTTATTGTACACGGGTCAAGGTGACCACCGCGCCGTTTACATCGGTACACGTCAGCGTATCGCCCTCCAAGACGTAGGAGACGACGGTTTCAAAGCCGTCATACTCGATGGTAAGCTGCGCTGACGCCTCCTCTGCGGTATAGGTGCCCTCGATGGGCGGGCGGCTTTCCGTTGTCAGCGACAAGGTGCCGTCTGCACGAAACTCATAGGTAATCGGCGCTGCCTCGTGCTGCCAGGTCCCCACCAGGGTAGGCGCCCCGCTGCAGGCACAGGCCAACGCCAGGCAGAGGAGCAAGCACAGGCAAACCGCTGCTTTTTTCATGGATATGCGATCCTCCTAACCCGATTTTGCCCAATCTTTTACTATTATACAGAGGCAAAATGGGTTTGTAAAGAAAGGAAAGCGCCTTAGAGAACCCCCTCATGATACAGGGCGTGGAGGATGCCGTCGTTTTCCAACGAATCGGTGATATACGAGGCCCGGGCCTTCAGCGCGTCTACGGCATTGCCCATGGCGATGCCGTGCCCCGCCTCGCGGAACATGGCCTCATCATTGCAGCCGTCGCCAAAAGCGTAGGCGTCCGCTTTCTCTATGCCGAAATGCGAAAGCAGGTATCGTATGGCGCTGCCCTTGTCCCACTCGGCGGTAGAGCAGTCGCAAGACCCGCTGCCGCCGTGGTCGTTGATGACCAAGCGCCCTTCAAAGGCACGGCACAAGGCGCTGCGCTGTGCCGTATCGGCATAGTATAAGTCAAAGGCGTAAACGCTGCCCTGAGCGGGAGGATAAGGGCGGATGCGGGCCGGGCTGTATTCCGCCTGTACAGAGCAAAGCTGGGCGCGGCTGAGGTGGTAGGCATAGGCGGCGTGCTCGGAAAGAAACAGGGCGCCGGCAGAGAGCGCGTCGATGGCCCGGCAATAGGAAGCCAGCGCGCTGCCGGACAGCGGCAGCGCATGCAGCCTGCGCCCCTGGCAGGAAAGGTACCGCCCGTTGCAGGCGATGCAGCCGCTGACAAGCGAACCGAACAGCGCTTCAGCGTAAAACACAGGACGCCCGGTACAAAGAAAAGTAAGGTGCCCGGCCTGTTTTAGCAGGCGAAGCGCCTCGAGGTTGCCGGGCGGAACCTGCCCGTGCCTTGCCAAGGTGCCGTCTATATCGAAAAAGAAGATTTTTTGCATGGGAAAAGCCTTCCGCGGGAAAAGCGGCCTGCCGGGGCATGATTCGCATTACGGCCTGCCCCCGGCGGCCCGGTGGAAAAGAGAACAAAAGGCCCGCGTTCGACGGGCCTTTGCCGCTGCGTTACAGGCGCACGGTGCCTTTTTTCAGGATGATGTTGGCAAACAGCGAGGTTTCGCTGGTCGCTACGATGGCATAGGCGTGCTTGGCGCGTTCGTAAAAATCAAACCGCTCCATATATTCAAAATCGTTGTATGGTTCTCCGCTTTCGTCCAAAATCCGGCGGTATTCCGCCCAAATCGGCGGCGTTTGGTCAAACTTGCCGGGCACCACCTTCATCAGCGTGGCGGGATGGTCCACAAAATCATCCAAGGGCAAAAGCTGCAGCACGGCCTTCAATACCTCCGGTACGCCATGCCCGTCGCAGCGGATGAGGCGGCTGGTGGAGGAGTCGGCGGGGAAATTGCCATCGGCAATGATGATTTCATCCCCATGCCCCATATTGGCCAGCACGTACAAAAGGTCAGGGGAAAGAATGGGGGGAATGTTTTTCAGCATACGAATACCTTCTTTCTTGCAGGGGATGCCCCTGTTGTTTTTTTCATTATACCATGGGTAGAGGACAGGCCCAACAAAATGTTTTTTGAGTAAAGGCCGTAGCCGGCGGACATACTAGCATGTAGAAATTGTCAATGTCAGGAGCGGTTGCATGTTATCCTATCTGAAAAAAATATTGTCGTATGATCCGCCGGAGCCGTTTGTGCTGGGGGAAAGCCCGGAAGAGCAGCACGAAGCGCCGCAGGAATCCCACCGACGCGCCAAGGACCAAAAGGCGCAGTACCCGCCCTTTACGCTTTCCAAAAAGCTGGAGGATATGCAGGCGCAGATCCGCCGCATTTTCGGCAATGGGCAGAACGACGACCTAATCCTGCGCATTTTCAAGGCGGGAGAAAAACGGGTGTTTTTAGCGCTGATGGACGGGCTGACCAATAAGGATATGACGGGGGAGATCGTCATGCGGCCCTTGATGACCAGCGGGTGCACCTCTTTGACGCAGGCGCTGGAGGAGGTCGTGCCGCTCAACGGCGTCAAGGAGGAGACAGACCCCTCCGTGGTGGTGGACGGCATTGTCAACGGGCTGATTTTTTTCATCGTGGAGGGAGAAAAGAAATTTGCCATGCTGGATGTGCGCATGACAGAGCGCCGCAGCGTATCCACCCCGCAGAATGAAAAGGTCGTGCATGGCCCGCACCAGGGATTTGTGGAGGATATCCGCGCCAATGTCAACCTGGTGCGCAACATCGCGCGCACCCCGGACCTTTGCACCAAATTCATTCCCATCGGCGGAGACAACGGCCTGCGCGGCGCGCTGCTGTACCGCGAGGGCATGGTGGACCCAAAGCTATTGGCCAAGGTCAAGCAAAAGCTGCTGGAGGCGCAAAAGCAAAAAGGCTTTGTATTAGGCGAATACTCGGTAGCGCGCATTTTTGAGAGAAGAAAATACAGCCTGTTTCCCCAAGCGCTGCAAACCGAGCGGCCGGACCGGACAGCGGCGTTTGTCATGCAGGGGCACATCGCGCTGATCTGTGACGGCGCGCCGTATGCGCTGGTGGTGCCCATCACGTTTTTCGGCCTGATGCATACCAGCGAGGATCATTACCTGCGCCCTGCCGTGGCGACCACAGAGCGCCTTGTGCGTGTGCTGGCGATGATGATTACCGTCTTGCTGCCGGGGCTGTATATCGCCTTGGTCACCTTTCATCAGGAGGTGCTGCCCACAGCGTTTATGATCTCTACCTTAACGCTGCGGAAAATGGTAGGGCTGCCGGTGGTAGCGGAAATTGTGCTGACGACGGTTCTGTTTGAACTGGTGCGCGAAGCCTCCATCCGTGTGCAGGGCGGCATCAACCAGCAGCTGGGCATTGTAGGCGGCATTGTGCTGGGCGAGGCGCTTGTGATGAGCAATGTGGTCAGCCCTGTGGTGCTCATTGTCATTGCGCTGACGGTGCTGAGCAGCTTTGCCATCCCCGATTACGGGCTGCAGATGGCGCTGTATATCCTGCGCTTTGCGTTTCTGGCGCTGGGCGCGGTAGCGGGGCTGATCGGCATTGCAGCAGGATGGGCGGTGCTGATGGCGTATCTTTGCACGCTGGATTCCTTCGGCGTCCCCTTCTTTGCCGCCTTTGCGCCGGCGACCAGGCATGCGACCGATCTGATCTTCAAGGGAAGGAAAAAACAGCAGGATGCGCCGGATGCTGTGAATATGGGGCAGCGGCGATGAAAGGAAGGATTGGTGCAAAAGAGATATGGGCCAGCGTGCTGGTGAGCCTGATCGGGCGGCTGGTGTTTTTGGACCCCGTGACATTTGTAAGCCAGCCGGGACAGAGCGCCTGGATGATGCCGCTGATTGCGCTGCCCGTGGGCCTGTTGATGCTGCTTTTGGCGAAAAAGCTCAGCGTGTACGGCGGGCCGACTGCCTGTATACAGCGCATATTTGGAAAGGGCCTGGGCCGTGCCGTCATCGTGCTGTGGGGCGTTTGGCTGACAATGCTGATGGCTATCTCAGTGGGAAAGATGATCTCGGTTACACGGTATTATTTTTTCCCGCTGACGGATATTTCCCAAACGGCGCTGCTGTACGTGGCGCCAATGTGCCTGATCGCCTTTGGCGGCGCGGTTTGCATCGCGCGCTCGGCGCGGCTGGTCTGGGGCATCCCCTTCATCGCGCTGCTGGTGCTGGTGGGGGCCAATTTGCCGAATATGGATTGGAGCAACGTAAGCCCCGTGCTGGGTGCGGGCCTGGGGAGCACGGTACGGGCGGGGCTGATGCTGTCCACCGCGTTTTGGACGGTGCTGTGCGTGTGGTTTTGGAGCCAGGAAACGCAGATGCAAAGGCCCACCGTGAGAGCCAGCCTCTGGGCGCTGGTATTCAGCTCTGTGCTGCTCAGCGCCATCATGCTGTGCATGACGGCATCCATGGGCACCAGCGCGTACCAAAACACGGTATCGCCGCTGTATACCATTGCCTCCAACATAGACCTGGGGCGTTTTTTGCAAAGGCTGGGCCCGCTGTTTTTCTTCTGCTGGTCTATCAGCACCTTTGTATCCGGCGCCTTTGCCCTGCAGATCGCTTCGCAGGGCATTGGGCAGGTGATAGGGGCCAGGGACCAGCGCCCCATCATCGCGGGGCTGTCCGCCCTGATTTTGATTGTGTCGATACTCATGATCCATGGAGCGCTGGCGATGACAGCCAATTACCTGGTGGCGTTCAGCGCCGTGATAACGCCGGGGCTGCTGGCCATTCTATGGCTGGTGGCTAAAATTCGGAGGTTGGAGCCATGAAAAAAGGGATCGCATTGTTGCTTTGCCTGCTGTTGGCGGCAGGCATGCTGACCGGCTGTGCGGATGCCAAGGAAATTGATGATACGTCCTTTATTCTTTCCCTAGGCGTGGACAAGGGCACGGAAAAGACCTATGAGATCTCCTTTCAGCTTCCGGTGCTGGCAGAGGAGGATTCGCCCGCCTTCCGCACCATCGTATGCCAGGCGGAGGGGCTGTCGGATGCGGTGGCCCTGCTCAACGCAAACACACCGTACCGCGTGGATTTTACCCATCTGAATTTTTTGGTGATCGGGCGCGAACTGGCGGAAGAGGGCGTCAGCCAGATCATAGACCCTATGATGCGCATGCCGCAGGTGCGCAAGGGGGCCATGGTCATCGTGGCGCAGGATACGGCGAAAAAGTTTGTGCAGTCCCTGCAAAGCGACGAGGACCTAAACTTGATGCAGCTGCAGCAAAGCATCATCAGCGAGGCGGGCGACAGCGGGATCTTCCCGAATTATACGCTGGATATGTTTTACGATTCGCTGTATGAGCAGCGCGGCGCTGCCGTTGTGGCGCTGGGCATGCAGAGCGAGGAGGCCAAGCAGCCCAACAGCGGCTCCGCCATTTCCGAGCTGCCCGGCTATACCATGGTGGACAGCAGCATCAAAAGCGAGCTGATCGGATCCGCCGTGTTTTATGATGACCGGATGGTGGGCACGCTGACAGGGGAGCAGACCCGTGTATGGTGCATGGCGACCGGGCAGTTCGGGCATGGGGAGATCAGCCTGCCCAACCCCTTTGGGGAAGGGATGCTGACGCTGGAATTAAAGCAGGCAGGCCCTGTAAAGACAACGGTAAACACCGAGGGCGAAATCCCCAGCGCGCAAATCGAAGTGCCGCTGAACGCCTTTTTGGTGGCGTATGCAGGCACGGAAAATTATGAGACGCTGGCCAAAAAAGAGGAGATTGCGGCCTATGTGCAGCAGCGCCTGCAGGAGGATCTCACAGAGCTCAGCGCAGCGTTTGAAGCATGGGGCGTAGATGGATACAGCGTGGGAAGGGCAGCTGCGAAAAACTTCAAAACACAGCAGGCATGGACGGCATATCAATGGCCGGAAAAAAGAAAACAATTACAGGTGACGGTAACGCCCAGCGTATACGTAGCGCTGTACCGTCCGGCGTTAGGAGAGGAACGATGATCGCGGTTTTGGTCAGCTTAGGAATGATCGGGTATTGCGGCGGGTACGCAGTTAGGCAATTTCGGATGAAAAATCCCGGGGCAGGATGGATACTTACGGCCTTGTGCCTGGCGGATGCAGCGCTGCTGGCCTGGATGATCATGCTGTGAGCGTGGAAAGAGCGGAGGAACCCCTCCGCTTTTTTGCTTATGGACAAAATGCGCCGCTTATTTTTGCCAGCCGGCAAATAGGAGCAAACAGCCCGGGGAAAGGACCGGGCGGCAAGGAGGCTTCGACAGATTTCCCCGGCAATGGACAAACGGATGCTATGAAAAGTTTTAGTGAAATGCAAGATTTCGGTGCGCGGCGGTTAATAAAACGGGGGATTTATGTTACAATGGAAAAGCATAAAAGAGAAAGGGGCGTTTGGAGATGAGCGATAAAGACATAAACAAGGAGAGCAGCTCCCAGGTGATAGAGCATACCGAAACTTCAAAGCAAACCGAACAGATGCGGAAAAAACTGGATGAAATGGGCGCGGCCCTTTTGAAAGAGGGAAAGCCGCTCAACGATCCTGCGCTGTTTAAGCAGGCCAACCTTGTCAAAGCCTCGTTAGACGAGGGCAAGCTGGGCGCCGTAGAGCGGGCCGTACAGGAGGAAGAACAGGACTAACCAAGAATTGCCCTAGGCAGAGGAGATGACAACGTGCAGACTTTTTTTGACGGCATATTGGCCAGCATATCCCGGTTTGATTTGATCGATGCGCTGGACATCCTGCTCGTGGCTGTCATGATCTACTACCTATTAAAGCTGGCCAGCCGCAGCAGGGCGATGCAGGTTTTGAAGGGCATCGGCCTGGTTTTCGTTGCATCGAGGCTGACAGAGCTGTTTCGGCTTCAGGCTGTCACTTGGATATTCAACTATTTGATCAATGCAGGCGCGCTGGTGCTCATTGTGCTGTTTCAGCCGGAAATACGCCGGGGGCTGGAGCAGATCGGGCGCGGCAAGTTTTTGGATTCCCTTCAGACCCACGAGGGGATGGAGACCAGCGGAGAGCTGATCCGCGCCATGCTGAATATGAGCAAGCAGCATGTAGGCGCCCTGATTGCCATTCAGCGGAAGGTAGCGCTGGGGGATATCATTGAGACAGGCACACAGATCAACGGGCGCGTATCTGCGCCGCTGATCGAAACGATTTTTAAGACGGGGACGGCGCTGCATGACGGCGCGATGATCATAGAGGGCGATACCATCCTGGCGGCCAGCTGCTTTCTGCCGCTGACCAGCCGGCAGGACCTGCCGCAGGAGCTGGGGACCCGCCACAGGGCCGGCATCGGCCTGTCTGAAATATCCGATGCGGTGGTGTTCATCGTTTCGGAGGAAACGGGGCAGATCTCCGCAGTGGTAGAGGGGCGGCTGATCCGCAACCTTTCCGCAGGCGGCATCCGCCGGCTGCTGTTCGGCGGAGAGGAGGCCAAGGACGGCACGGAAAGAAACCGCATTTTTGCTAAGATGAAACATCGGAGGAAAAAACCGCAATGAACTCCGTGATACAAAAATTAAAACACAATACCTGGCTGAAGATCATTGCGCTGTTCTTTGCTGTTTTGCTGTGGAGCTATGTGATTTCCGCCACAGACCCGACCCGCCTGCGCAATGTCAAGGATATTGCCATCCAGGCCAATGGCTATGAGCAGCTGGAGGCTTCCGGCCTGGTGGTACGCGGCGATTTCAACGATGTATTCGGCAAGGCGACGGTCGGCGTGGAGGCGCGCGTTAGCGAAATGGGCCAGTTGACCAACCAAACCGTGACGGTTACGGCGGATCTGACGAAAATCAAGGCCAAGGGCACATACGACATCCATCTGACCGCGACGACCCCAACGGGCGAGGTGGCGCGCATAGAGCCGTCTACCATCCAGGTGGAGGTGGATGAATTGATTTCCAATACCGTGCCTGTTTCGGTGGAATACCAGGGCGAGCTGGCGGCAGACCTTTACCACGAGGAGCCGGAGCTCAGCCAGAAAACCATTCAGATCACAGGGGCCAAGACCGATGTGGAGCGGGTCAGCAAAGGCGTATGCGTGATGGATCTGTCCAAGGTCACTGAATCGGTAGAGCAGTCGTATACCGTAGAGCTGCGCGACGCGGACGGCAGCGCAGTCACGGACGGCACCTTTGTCGGCGAGCTGCCTTCCATCATGGTGAATATGGAGATTAAATCGCAAAAGACCGTGCCCATTGATGTATCGGCCAGCGCCTGCTTTGAGGACGCAGGGGATATTGCAGACGGCAAACAGATCCAGGCCGTATACAGTACGCCCTCCCAGGTGACGCTGGTGGGGGATAAGGCTGTGCTGGAGGATGTTACCAAGGTGACCATCAAAAAGATACGGCTCCGCGGCATCAGCCAAACGACGAGCTTTGATGTGGAGCTGTCGCTGCCAAGCGGCGTGACGCTCATCACCACGGACAAAATACAGCTGACCGTAGAGCTCATCGACGTGCCGGGAGGATAAGCGCTAAGCACAATGCACAGGACACAAAGAGCCGGGAGACCGGCTCTTTTTACAGGAGGCGGCCATGCAGAAACGATACATGGTACAGGTAAAATGGGAGTTGGAGCAAACAAAAGAGGCGCTCATGCCTTTGGCAGCCAAGGCGATGGGGCTTGCCCCCGGGCAAATCGAGTCAGTGGAGATCACAAAGCAAAGCATAGACGCACGCAAGGGCGGCGTTTGCTTCCAAGCGGCGCTGGCGGTTTCTGTGCGCAAAGGCGTAAGGGCCAAACCGGATTGGAAGCCGGTCGAGGAGAAAAAGGCCAGCCCGCTTGTGCCGGGTACAAAACGGATGCAGGCTCGCCCTGTCGTCATCGGGGCCGGGCCCTGCGGGCTGTTTGCGGCGCTGATGCTGGCAAGGCAGGGGTATGCGCCGGTGGTGCTGGAGCGTGGCAGCGCTTTGGAGCGGCGCCGGAGCACCGTGCAGGCGTTTTTTGACGGCGGTGCATTCGATCCGCAGTGCAACGTATTGTTTGGGGACG
>OFMJ01001879.1_pt1 | contig 14146 bp, 10 predicted proteins | sample 1541801 | NCBI WGS metagenome assembly OFMJ01 (sample SAMN04209234, study PRJEB22552) | human gut metagenome | biome: gut; material: feces | host: Homo sapiens | place: USA: Oklahoma
AGAGGACCCGTTCAATCCATTCTCGTTAGATGATGCTCAACGGAACACTCATGCCACGCGAAACTCTCAAAGCCACCCATTCCGCTATGCCCACATCGCACACTACCTCGGAGTGTCCCAAGATAGTGTCCGCCGCTACAGTAGTCTCGGCTGCCTTCAAGAACGGATTCGTTCCAACATCAACAATTGCGTACAATCCCTTGCCGAACGGTTGCCATCCCACGACGCAGCCTTCATCAGAGCGAACGCCTCGGCAAACCGTAGCCACTACTTGACATCCCGAGGCCTGCCAGCCGACGCAATCGACGAGCTTGTCAAACTGTACGAGATCGCGGACGAACTTGAGTGGACCGACCCCGAGTTGAACGACATCCCTGCGGGACACACACTAGGCGAAGCATTCATGGCAGCGTGGATACCCTACCGTTTCTGGAATGAGTTCATGGAATGCTCATCCATGCCGGAAACCTGCTGGATGTCAAAGGCTCAAGCAGCTCTCACCTACCGCGTCAGCGAACACGGACTGTACGATCATGCACAGCCCACATGCGGACGCCCCTTGACGACCATGATCTTGGGACGGCACCGCCTCTATCGCGTCGACGAACTGGACAGGCGTTTCCCCAAACGATAAGCCCCATCTACTTTCAAAATTCATTGCCGGTGCTGCATCGCAGTTCCGGCATTGCATTTTTCCGCCTATTTTTCGCCATTCCAGTATGCCGCACTCTTGTTGTGAAACAACACAGAAAGGAAAAAGCCATGGTAAACGGCATCTTCAACTTCCACGACATGTCAACGAAACCGCAGATTCTGACCGGTCACACCGATATCGTCCGCCAGTACCTCACCGACGAAGAACGCGCCAAGCTCGCGCCCGGCCAGCTGGCACCGGAGCAGCGCACCGAGGACGGCAAGGTCCTTCACACCGTCGAAGTCCTGACCGACTACGAGCGCTTCGGCCGTGTAAGCACTGAATGTTTCACCGTTCAGATTCCCGAATGCGCGGAACTGGAGCGCGTCAAACTCGGCACGCAGGTTCGTTTCGACGATGACTTCGCCGCCGTGCTGCGCACCCGCCGGGAAGGCGGCTCCAGTGTCGTTTTCCAAGCCTCCGGCATGCGCATCGTCGGCAACGCGATTCCAGCGAAACCGGGAGAGTAATCAAAAATGAGTCTTCCGTGGATTCTGCAGTGGCCGGGCATCCTGTTCCCGGCCATTGGCCTGCTTATAGCCGTCCTCGCGGTCCTGATCGGAATTGTTGTCCATGAAACGCACGACACTGTCAAGACCGTCGCGGCCATCCTTCATGTCGGTGAATCCGACATCAACAGCATCCGGCTCACGTGGGGGCCATTCCCGTTCTGGACGCCCGGCACCGTAGCCATGTCCGCCCGTGTGCCCGTACGCGCAGTTCCTACGATCAGGAATTTTGAGGACGCCACCGACGCGGCCGGACAGCTCATGGACGTGCTGGAGATGACCGACGCTGAGCCACCGGCCCTGCACCGGCGTGTCTGGAGCTGGAAGTTCACCCGATGACGCTATTCCCCGTCAGACGCAAGAGCCGGGAAGCTTCAAACAGCCGACCGGCTCTTGCTGTTCCCAACCAACTGGGCGAAGACGATTTCCATCTCCCGCTCGGTCTTCACCTGCTCATCGTCGGCACCACCGGCAGCGGCAAGACCACACTGCTGTCGAACATCCTTCTGGCCTTCGACGAATTCCTCCGGGAAGGCAGTGTCCGCCTACTGGCAATCGATCTCAAGGACGGTGTAAGCGCCACCGCCTGTGCCGGATTCTACACGAAGATCGCCTCCACCCTGCCGGAAGCCGTAGACCTGCTCCAAGAAACCGTTGAGCTGGTAAAAAAACGCAACGCATGGCTCAAATCAAGGCATGAGACGGAAATCAGATGGTCCATGCAAACCCCGCTCATCGTCATCCTCATCGATGAAGCGCTACAGCTGTATGGAGCCGCCAGCCCCGAACAGAAGAAGCTACAAGCTCAGGCGCAGGAAGCATTGGACGCCCTGCTGCTGACCGGACGCAGTGCTGGAATCATGGTCATCGCCGCCGTGCAGGACCCCCGCAAAGAGTTTTTCAAATCCCGAGACCATTACCCAGAGCGTATGGCCCTAGCTCTCAATTCGAAGGACGAGGCGAAAATGGCGCTAGGGGACGAAGCTGTCTCCCGAGGTGCCGCCCCATGGCTCATCTCGCATTCAACACCAGGTCGCGGATGGTACTACGACGATCTCGGGCATAAAGCAATCCGTTTTCAAGTACCACCTGTGCAGGCCGACGAAATCCGCACCATGTCCAGCATTCTGGAGCCTTTCACTCATCAGCAGGACATAAAGAGTCTGGCCACCAGACAGAAGGAACTCTCATGACATCCGAAAACAAAAAGACGCCAAAACCGGCTATCACCAAATCAGATTTCCATATCCCGCTCATGGCATTTCCGGAACTGCTATGGCAGTTGCAACGGGTCACATGGCGCATGTCCTCGCAGCAGTCCATCAGATCATGTTCCAAATTCGTCAGCGGGAACAGCACCTATGGTGGAATGGCAGCACTGCGGGCAATCCTGCAACAGGACGGAAGCTACAAACTCCAATTCGGAGGACTGCATCGCTGTAAATCTGGTCAATGTCCTCGTTGCTCGCAAATCCTTGCCATCAGCCGCGCCAAGCAGATGGAACAGGGCATTGAGTACTGGCTATCCTCAAACAATGAAAAAGGCCAGAACCGAGGCATAGCCTTTATGACCTTGACTATGGGTCATAATCCTACCGACAGTGCCGAAAAACTCGCCCATGCCATCTCGAAAGCCCGCACAGCCCTGACCACCGGCGGGGAGTACCGCGATCGGAGAAGAGGTGACAGATACAACTTCCAAATTGCGGGAATCATCAGCAGAATCGAAGTGACATGGAGCCAACAACACGGCTACCATTTTCATCTGCATATGCTGCTTATGATCGATAGGCCGCTCACCGCATGCGACTTGGTCAACCTACAGGCACGATTCCACCATCGTTGGAAGAAAGCCCTCGCCAAGGAAGGAATCGAGGCCGACATCCGGCAAAGCGACATCAGGCCCGTGGACGATTTCGACGATGCCTCGCAAGTGCTTTTGTCACAATACCTCAATAAAACCGCGCCTTGGAACGTAGCCAAGGAAATGACCATGGAAACTCGGAAGACCGGGCACACCAAACGCAGCTGGAACTACTTCGAACTTCTCACTGCTTTATGCACGGATACATCGACCAACAAGCAATGGTTCCCGCTGAGCAAAGGCGAAAACGTCACATGGGACAGACCCGATCACTTCATCGTAAGCAACCAAATCACAGGCGAAATCGTCGCCGAACGGTACATGTATGGGAAAAACGAGCTATGGCGGGTCATTCACGAGTTGGAAGCCGTCATGAAAACCTTACGTCCGTACCGCATCAGCAATAAGCCGCGTACGCAAGACTCGCAGCTTGATCGCGCATGGTCGGCATTCCTACGTAACAGCCATGGCCTTGAAGCCAACGACGCCAGCACCGTCAATCAGCGGACTGGCGTCGGCGAAATCGTCGGCTACATCTCCCCTAGCGAATGGATGTCCAACTACGTGAACCATCCTGAGAACATCATCAGAACGGTCCACGCTGCCGCACGTACACAAAAGGACGAATAAGTCTATCTATCTATAAATGACTGTCACCACATATTCCCATGGGAATCTCCCCCTATGGTAATAGAACCATCTTGGTTGATGTTGTCCTTGGTGATAGGAGCGGTACCGCCTCCGGCGCTGTCGAAGTCTTTTCGGTAGTCGTATCCGTTGCATCCGTATTGTGTGCAGTTGTTGGAGTTCTGGGGTTGGGTGTATTGGCTTGAACCGCCGGAATAGGAGCCTCCGCCATTATTGGAGTAGGAGCCGCCCGAATTCGAATAGCCGGAGTTGGAATAGGTTTCGGACGAAGCCCCATTGGATTGGGCTTGCACCTGCGCCTGTTCCTGAGCTTGCTTCTGCGCGTCGGCCTGAGCCTTGGCGTTCTTGGAATCGTTCACGGACTTCACGGCCTTGGAGAGCGTGTCATTGGAGGCTGTCAACGATTTCACGTCAGCCTTCTTATCGCCACTGGACTTCTTGGCGTTGTCGAGGGCGGTTTTCAGGCTTTCACGGGTCTTATCATCCTGCACCTTGCCTTCGGAATCCTTGTACAGGTTTTCCGCGTCGGTAATGGTCTTGTCGAGAGCATCCTTCGCATCCTTGACCTGCTTGGCGGTCTTGGACGACTCCACCCCGCGCATGGCTTTGCCGATGGCGTTGATGGAATCGTTGGCTTCGGCCATGTCATTGGAGACGATGGTTTTGGCCTTGGATACGCTCCACAGATTCCACTTGGCGGCATGCGATGATGCGGGAACGCCCTTCCGGGATTCCCCAACCTTAAGGCTCTTGTTCAGGGAATCCAACACGGTCTTGTCAAGCACGTCCGACTCCTTCGTGGCCTTGACAAGGGATTGCGCTTCCGCAATCTTCTTCACAAGCTTCGAATCAGACTCCTTGGCCGACTCAACCCGAGACTCGTAGGAACCATACGCACTGTTCGACGCATACGCGTAGCCACCAACACCGGCGAGGACTACGATTGCAGCAACGGCGGCAATTATGATAGTACGCTTCTTGCCACTTTTCTCGCTCACATCCGGAGTCTTCTCTTCTTCGGCCATATGATCTCCCCTTTTCTATCCCTTGTATTCTACCCCTAAGTAAGTCAGATAGCTACATATATGTAGCCACATAAATGTAGCACAGTTGTTGTCTGAAACCATGGCCGAACGCATCAACGCAGACATGGATTGGACCCAGTACACCCGTGAGTTCGAAATGAATCTCAGACGAATCCGAGCACAACGCGGCTTCAGCCAAGAACGCGTGGCATACGACGCCGGAATGTCACGACTGCAATACCAGCGACTCGAGGGCGGAGGCGCATCAAACGATCGCCCGGCGAATCCCACCGCCAAAACACTTATCGCCTTGGCCACGGTACTTGACGTGTCCATAGACGAGTTGCTGCCGACACCATGGCCGGACTTGCGCGCAAGGTAACAGATAGTCATTTCAACCCATTGCAGGAACAACATTCTCCAGAAGTTGTTACCCCAAAGTTACCTCAGAAGATTATGACAACGGTCGAAATGAGGTGAAAAGGCTGGAATTCCAAGGGTTTTGAGTGGAGCGGATGACGGGAGTCGAACCCGCCTTTAAAGCTTGGGAAGCTTTCGTTCTACCGATGAACTACATCCGCAAGGTTGTGCCTTTTGGGCACGAAACTTCAGTTTAGCACGCAACGGATGCGTATGCGGACACAGACCGACATGCGATACCAATTTTCCGCAATATCACGGAGACTCAACCACGCGGCCGCTGCGAATAGTCGCGAGAATATCTGCCAGCCGAGCCGCCAGAATCATGCGCGGATCCATACTGCGTTCCAAATTGCGGCCCACCGGCACCAGCCATCGCAGAACGTCCGCCTTGCCGAATATCCGCCGCCGCAACGCCGCTCGTGGCATAGCCACCGGCCAAATATCCGGACTGCACGCCCTGCTGACGCATCTCCTGCCCCATCTGCATCAGCCGCGCAATGCGATCCGAGGTCGGCGGGTGCGTAGAAAACAGCTTGGAGAAACCTTCCGCCGAAAACGGATTGGCGATCATCATCGCAGCCACCGACTGCGTTCCCGCGGTCTTCTTCATCGGCATCGCGGCCGCGCCGCCGGAAATCTTGTTCAACGCGGAAGCGAGCGCCTCCGGATCCTCCGTCAATTTTGAACCATCCTCGTCGGCATCGTATTCGCGCGTGCGGGAAATCGCCATCTGAATCAGCGACGCCGCAATCGGAGCAAGAATCGTGCTCAACAGCACACCCAGCAATCCCAAGCCGCCGGAATCGGAACCTTCGCGGTCGTCACGGGAACGGCCGCCGCCGAAATACATGAGCGAATATCCGAGATACGAGATGACGGTGGCCATGGCGGACGCAATCGCGGATGTCAGGATGTCGCGGTTATAGACGTGCATGAGCTCATGACCGAGAACGCCGCGGATTTCACGTTCGTTGAGCATCTGCAGAATGCCCTGTGTGCAGCACACCGCTGCATGACGCTCGTTACGTCCCGTGGCGAACGCGTTGGGACTCATGGTCGGAGCGATGTAGATGCGGGGCATCGGTTTGCCCGCCTTCGCCGACAGTTCGCGCACGATTTTGTACAGTACCGGCGCTTCCTGCTCGCTGACTTCCTGCGCGTGCATGCTGGCGATCGCCAGCCTGTCGGAAAACCAGTAGGAGGCAAACGTTGAGCCAAGTCCGATGAGAATGTAGATACCAAGTGTGCGCTGACTGCCACCGGTCGCCCACCAAATGAGCATGATGACGCCCCACATCAACGCGAATAACAGCGTTGTCTTCAAGCCATTGCAATGGCCATGCACCTGCAATTTGCCGTTCATGGGCACCAGCGTAGAAACGGAGTCTGAGTTTTTGCTGGATATGCGCTGGAGACTGGGCCGCGGGAAGGACTAGGGGCAGTTGCGGAAGTTCGCACGCTCAGCTTCTCCCGGATGTCCAATTCTGGCGAAACGGACAAGCAGCAGGTCTTTCGCGCACATTATATGTCCGATTCACCAGAAGCGGACAAGTACAGGATAAAAAACGTCTTGGGTGTCCGATTCACCAGAATCGGACACCCAAGACGCATGAAAGAAGCCTGAAACCTATCAGACTGGGTTTCAAACACCCACCTCACGCATGAGCCAGGGCGCGCATCTGCTCCGGGTCGATGACCTTCTTATGCTCGCGGCCTTCCTTCACGCCTTCGGCACGTTCGAACGCGTCGACCTTCTTCCAACCGGCGAAGTCAATCGGCCTGACACCGCGCGACTCCAGCAGTCGGTCGATGGATTCCGGATCGCGGTCCGCCGCCACACGGCCACCCTCAGCTGCCTTGGACAGATCCTCCAGCATGTTGGTGACGATGAGCAGCGCGTCGGACTTGGTGGAGCCGATCAGTCCGACCGGGCCACGCTTCGCCCAACCGGTGGCATACAGACGTTCACGCACCTGCGCGCCGTCCTCGGCCGAAGCGGTCGTGGTGATGCGTCCGTCACCGTTCGCGTTCGCCAGATGCGCGTGACGCTCGTCGTACGCGATGCCCGGCGCGGTGGCCGGCTTGTAGCCGATCGCATGGTACACGGCCTGCACCGGATACTCTTCAAACTCGCCGGTGCGGCTCATCTTGCCGTCAGCCGACGTTTCGGTCTTCTCCACGCGAATGCCAACGACCTTACCGTCCTCGCCCAGCACTTCGACCGGCGCGGAATTGAAGTGCACATAATACTTGCGATCAGCCGTATTACCCTCGTAATCCACGTCACCGTCATCTTCCATGTCTTCCGCCATCTCACGAATCGTGAACAGCTCTTCGACCATCTGACGGGTCAGCTTGTCTTTGCCGGCCTCTTCAATCGTGTCTTCATCCAAATCGAAATCGTCTTCGTTAATGATCAGCTGCACTCCCGGCAGCTTCTCCATCTCACGCAATTCCTGTACGGAGAACTTGGCTTGCGCCACGCCGCGGCGGATGAACAGGTGCAGCACGCGAGCCTTGTTCGCCTTGACGCCCTCGTACACATTGTCTGGAATGTCAGTGCGTTCCTTCAGATCGTCGGCATTGCGCATGAGTTCGCGCGCCACATCCATGGCCACGTTGCCACCGCCGATCACGGCGACTTCCTCAGCTTCAAGCGGCCACTCGCGAGCGCCGGTCGGATAACCGTCGTACCATTCCACAAACTTGGCTGCGCCATACACGCCATCCAGGTCGGCGCCCGGCAGTCCAAGAGGCTTGTCCTCAACGGCACCGGTGGCGAACAGCACGGCATCGTAACGATCAAGCAGCTCGTCGAGGGTCACATCCTTGCCGAATTCCACGTCGCAGTACAGATGGATGTCCGGATTGTCGAGCGTCTTTTCGAGCGCCGACGCGATGAATTTGATGGACGGGTGGTCGGGGGCCACTCCGTAGCGCACCAGGCCGAACGGCACAGGCAGCTTTTCGAACAGGTCGATGCGCGCGGCAGTGCCGAGGCCAAGCCCCTCGCCGAGCTTCTTCAACTGGCGCAGGAAAATGTCAGAGGAGTAGACGCCTGCAGGGCCGGCACCGATTACAGCAATACGAAGTTCATTAGTTTCAGTCACGCGCTCTAGCCTAATGCATTCCCTGCATTTGCGACAGGGGTGCTTATGCACTTTCTTACGACTTCTTCGCCTTGTGCGCACTGGCGTTGGTGTTTGCACTGAATCCAGATGAATCCAACGTGTGGCCGCATTAATCGTACGCGATGAGCGCGGCAGATGCACGTACAATCACAAGTAGTCGCAGAATCGCGGGATGTAGGAATCCGAAATATCGGAATTCGTCCATCCCGCAATCGCAAGCAAGTACTTATCAAGTACCAAGCAATCGTAAGAAGGTGGCAATGCGCATTCACATCACATATACCGGCGGCACCATCGGCATGATTGACTCTCCGAACGGCCTAATTCCGGGAGCCGACACTCGCGGATGGCTGTTCCGCCTGCTGGAGGACGCGCACATGGACGCAAGCCTGTTCACGTTCACCGAACTTAATCCGCTTATCGACTCGTCGAACGCGACGCCTGACAATTGGCAGACGATGGTTGATGACTTGCGTGCGCATCACGATGATGCCGACGCGTTCGTGGTGCTGCATGGCACCGACACGATGAGCTATTCGAGCGCCGCGATTTCGTATGCACTGGCCGATTTCGGCAAGCCGGTGATTTTCACGGGCTCGCAGCATCCGCTCGGTAAAATCGAATCGGATGCCATTGCGAATGTCACGGGCGCGCTGAACGCCGCGATGAGCGGACGATTCCACGGTGTGGGACTGTTTTTTGGACATCACCTGTTTGCCGGAAATCGCGTGAGCAAGTCGTCGAGTTGGGCGTTTGAAGGATTTTCGGCGCCTTCCGTCGGACCGCTGGCTCGTACGGGCATGCCATGGCACTGGTATGCAGACGATGTTGCTTCAGTCGGTTGCGGCTGGACGTCACCTCAGCCTTACTCCCGTCACGATGTTGCTGTGATTGATATGGCGCCCGGCATTTCCGCGGCGCGATTGGAAGCGATGCTTACGCCGCATCCGGAAGCGGTATTGCTGCGCGCGTACGGCGTCGGCAATGTGCCGAGCAACGAACCGGGATTGACCGACGTGATTGCCGACGTGCTGCATGACGATGTTCCCGTTGTGATCGCGTCGCAATGTCAGCAGGCGGAAGTGCTGCTCGGCCATTACGAGACGGGAGATGCGATCGCTCGTGCCGGCGCGATCGGATCCGGTGATATGACGCTGGAAGCCGCGTATGCGAAAATCATGTTCCTGCTGTCGCAAGGCGTGACCGGAGCCGACTTTGGCAAGTGGATGCGCGTGTCGATCGCTGGAGAAATCTCGCCAAGCTCGTTGTAAACGCTTCCCCAAAACGCCGCGCATGACACCACTCCCCGCAATCACGCGGATTCGCCGCGGTCGAAAAGCACAGTGAGCGCCCACAGAATGCTGACCACGTCGATAACCTCCTGCATGAATGCGCCAACGACCACGGGAATCAGGTTGAATGCGGCTGCGACCATGCCGATGATGGCGAGGCTGAGACCGATCAACACCGCCTGAAGCATCACGTTTTTCGTACGGCGTGCGATGGCGATGGCACGCGGCACAGAGGCGATATCATCATTCATGATGACCACTTGCGCGGATTCGGAAGCTGCGGTGGACGTGCCGTCGGTCATGGCCATGCCGATGTCGGCGACTGCAAGTACAGGAGCATCGTTGACGCCGTCGCCGACCATCATGGTGACTTGGCGATTCCTGGATTCGCCAGTTATACGCCGCATGATGCGGGCGGGCATGGACTGGTTTTGATGCGTGGACTCGGTGGCGTTCTTAACAGCGGCAACCTTATCTTCAGGGAACAGCTCAGATTGCACGTCATCGATACCGACCTCATTTGCGATGATGCGAGCGGACGCGGCCTTGTCGCCGGTAAGCATGGACAGCTCCTTGATACCAAGCTCATGCAGACGGGCCAAGGAACGTTTCGCATTCGCACGGGGCACGTCGCGAAGCACGATGCGGGCGGCCAGTTTGCCGTCAATCGCCACGTATGCGGCCATCTCGTCCGGCGCAAGCGGAGCGAACAGCGAGTTTGCGGTTTCGGACTTGCGGACGGGCGTCGTCTGCGACGCCTCAGCGGAAGGGGTGATGAAGGGGGTTACAACTGTAGGCTGCGCATCGTCAGACATTCCGTCTCGCACTCCTAGAGTGTCCGATTCGGCAGAATCGGACACGTAGCGTTCACCCGACGCATGCAGGACCGGCATGAATCCGGATCCGTCAGCCGTCACATACGCAAAACGCCCCACACGCACCCGATGCCCATTCACTTCGCCGGAAACACCTTTGCCTGAATCCTCCACAATGTTCTTCACCACCGGATAGTCGCGCCCATGCCCAGACAGATCACGCTCAGCGCACAACCGCTGCCCCGACGTATACCGCGCGTACAAGTCGTTCATGGCCTTGCGCCCGGCCGCCGCAATGCCTTTCGACAGAATGTGCACCGAGTAACTTTCCACCACACCGGCCATCATGAGAATATGGTCTTCGTTGAACGGCGAACTCGTTTCGAACGGCTTCTCCACGCGCACGACCTGCGGTTGCTTGACGGTAAGCGTGCCGGTTTTATCGAAGAAAATATGCGATACGCGACCTAGATTTTCCAACACGTCCTGTGCTTTAATCAGGATTCCCGCTTTGGCAAGACGCCCTGTTCCAGCCACATACGCAACCGGTGCGGCAATCAGAAGCGGGCAAGGCGTGGCGAGAACCAGCACCTGCGCAAATCGCAGCGGCAATCCGGAAACCGCCCATGCAATCCCAGCAATCGCAAGCGAAAGCACGGTAAACGGCACTGCAAGCATATCCGCGGTCTTCACGACAGCGGGGCGCGACTCTTGCGCCGACGAAACCAGCTCGAGAATCTTCTGATACTGCGAATCCTGCGCAAGTTGCGTGGCACGCATGGTCAACGTGGTCGAGCCATTGACTGCGCCAGACATCACGCGAGCGCCCGCATACACTTCACGCGGCACAGGCTCGCCGTTGATGTTGCTCAGGTCCAGCGTGGCCACACCCGACAGCAACTCGCCGTCGACAGGCACTGTTTCGCCAGGCAGAACCAGAATCACGTCGCCGAGCCGCACTTGATCGACGGGGACCGTTTCGAAGCGCTCTCCAGCCGCATCATACGTTTGCGAAGCATCTTTTGTGTCCGATTCTGGAGATTCGGACACATAATCATGCTTCCCACCGTCTTGGTTGTCCGTTTCTGCAGAATCGGACATTCTGACGGCACGGAATCCGTCGGCTGTCACGTCGGCCGTATGCTCGCTGCCTGTCGCATGCACATGCCCGCGCACTCCCGGCAGCGCAACCACGTGCGCGGTTCGGGGCGCCGCGTCAATCAGCGCAGTCAGGTTGCTTTCGGCCTTCGACTGTGCGAATTCCTCGATCGCCTCGCCGGATGAGATCATCAGCACCACGGCCCAAGCGGCCCAATACTCCTGCACTGCAACCGTCGACGCAATCGCAACGACCGCCAGCAGATCAACGCCAACATGGCCGTGCCGCAGATCGTCGATCATGCCACGCACCGTCACCACAATCGTGTATGCGACCAGCGCGATCACTATCCACTGTCCAGCACCCGGATTAAACGCGCTCAGCCAACCAAAGCCAGCATGCAAATCGTGAGAAACCCACGCAGCCTCGCCCCACGGCCTCCACTCCCCCAGCAATGCCAACGGAATCGCGGCCAGAATGGTGATCGGCAATAACGGAACCTGCTTGCACAGTCGCCAGCAAATATCGATGATTCTACGCATGAGAATCTCCTTACGCTCGTATCGGACGCCTTGTTAACCCATCGGCGCCTCGCCCGCGCGAGCCATCGATACACGGCGTAAAAAGATATTTCCAGCGTAGCAAACATTTGCGATTTTCGTGTCGCAATTGCCAAAAATAGAAAAGCAGGACTGTACGATTGTTCGCACAGTCCTGCTTCTGCTTTTAACTTTTATTGGTTTTCCGCGGTTTTAACGTTCTCGCGATGACGTTCACAAGACGTTCTTGCGATTAAGCAACTCCAGTCGCGTCTTCGCCGTCAGCCTATCGGGTAGTCATCACCCTTATTGCAGCCCGCCGCAGCCGACCGCAGCCATCCACGGCCAACCGCGGCGGTCCGTCGTGCTTTACCACAGACCGAACGGGTCGAACAGGCCGCCACCATCACCGTAGCCGTTGCTACCATTGCCGTCGCTCTGTCCATTTCCGTTGCCGCTATTGCCGCCGTTACCATCGTTACCGTAACCGTTGCCGTTCTGGCTCTGGCCATCATTGCCGTTGTTCTGCTGGTTCTGGCTGTTGGAGGAGTTCGTCTGGGATTCCTCCTGGTCAAGCGTCACGTCAAGCTCCATGGTGTTGCCGTCACGCACGACCGTCAATGTCACCTTGTCATTCATGGCGGAGGCGCGCACGTAGCCGAGCAGCGAATAGTTGTTGTTCACCGCCTTGCCGTTGAACGCCACGATGGAGTCACCAGCCTTCACTCCGGCCTTGGCTGCCGGGCTGTTGTCGACCACGGACTGCACCTGCGTGCAACCGCGGGTCACGCCGTCCGCCTCAACCGTGGAGCTCTTGATGGTGACGCCGAGCGCCACATGCTGCACGGTGCCGTTGTCAATGATTTCGTTGGCCACACGCTTTACCAGGTTCGATGGAATGGCGAAGCCGATGCCGATGGATCCGGCTGTGCCGGAAGACGTTGTGGTGGATGCGATGGACGAGTTGATGCCGATCACCTGGCCGGCCGCATTGAAGGTCGGACCGCCGGAATTGCCTGGGTTGACGGCCGCGTCGATCTGCACGGCGTTGGTGACGATGTCGTTGTTGTTGTCATCGGCCACGGTCACCGGGCGGTTGAGCGCGGAAACGATGCCGACGGTTGCGGTGTCATCGTAGCCGAGCGGGTTGCCGATGGCCATCACGGATTCACCCACGGCAAGATTGTCGGAATCGGCAAATTCCGCGGCCTTCAGACTGCTCGGAGGATTGTCGAGCTTGATTACGGCCAGATCGGTGGTGGTGTCAGTGCCGACGATTTGCGCTGAGTAGATGGTGCCGTTGGCAAGCGTCACTTGAATCTGCTTCGCGCCGGAAATCACATGGTTGTTGGTGACGATGTAGCCTTTGTCACTGATGATTGCGCCGGAGCCTTTGGCGCTGCCGTCGCTGGTTGCCACGTCAATGGACACCACAGAATCGGACACTTCTTTCGCCACTGCGCTCCAGTCTGCGGCCTCGCCGGATTTGGCTTTCGCCGAACCAGATCCGGACGTGTTGGATTTCACGCTGGCCAGTGAGCTGGAGGTGGGTACGGTCACCCATCCATTGGTGATTGCCGCGTAGCCGACTCCGAGGCAGAGGACCGCGGAAACAAGTGCCGCCACCACGCCGGTCATCACATGACCGGTCACGCCGGAAGCGAACTTCGGCTTGGCTGCAGCGCCATTTTGCTGCGGGGTACCGAACGGATTACCGTTATTCGGATTCCCAAACGGATTACCGTTATTCGGATTATTCGGCCCGGCCGGCGGCACGTTGGCACCGCCTTGCGCCGTGGGCTTCATGAACGGATTACCGTTATTCGATTGCGCGTTCTGCTGATTGTTCTGCTGATTTCCACCCACATACGGATTTCCGAAGAAAGGATTGCGAGGCCGCTGCGACTGCTGCGGAGCCTGCCCGTATGTGCCATATTGCGGCTGCGGAGGCATGTTCGGCGCGTCACTCGCCGTACCGTTCGCAGTGCCGTTCGCGGCTGCGGTGCCATCAGTCGGCTGCGTCGGCACGGGACCGTACGCACCATATTCCGGTGCCGGACGGTACTGCTGGGCCGGCGCATCCTGCGCGGAACCGCCAACCACGGTA
>OFMJ01001884.1_pt1 | contig 14127 bp, 16 predicted proteins | sample 1541801 | NCBI WGS metagenome assembly OFMJ01 (sample SAMN04209234, study PRJEB22552) | human gut metagenome | biome: gut; material: feces | host: Homo sapiens | place: USA: Oklahoma
AACAAAGTTTACCAAATTACACTCTATTGCGGAAGCACCAGCCTTGTTTCATTTCTCGTTGGTGCCTTTCGCGGAAAGGCATGGTCATATATGAACAAATTACGAAATGGTACGCCGTACTCCTAACGGCTTCGAACAATTTATGACCTAGCTACATAATGCTTTTTTGTTCTTTTAGGCACTTGCAGTGCCGTATTGTGTCATTTTCTATCAAAATATTCTAGGAATTGTTATAAAATCTGCACATGAAATTTCGGATAGTTCCTAGCCTCATGCGTATTTTTATTAAGAATCGTTCGAATCCATTATTAGCTTTCTCACTTATAGAGGCAACGCAAATATAGCGGAAACTTATGAAGCAAACAGGAGAGCGTGGCGCTCATGCACCACGCTCTCCTGCTTATACTCTATCATTATTCCATTCCGTGATAGCCGTGCTTTTCTGCATGACCAAGCAGATAGAGGAACGCAAAGGCCGGGATACGGATCAAATCTTTTCCGCTTTTCGTATTGTGGACGCCAAAATCATCGGCGGTTTTGGTTACCACGATGGAAGCCGCGGCCTCTCCGCTCAACTCTACGATCGCGGAATCATCCGGGATAGGGGCGCCCTCCCGGTATTTCACTTCGATGAGGATGTTCCTGGAATTGGCGTATTCCACCACGACATCGACTTCTTTCCCCCGCTTGCCGCCGCGATAATATCCTACCGACGCAGCCTGCTGATAATAAAATGCGGCCACATGCTTGTAAACCGCGGTTTCCACTACCTTCCCCATCTCGACCGGATCACTCAGCATAGAGTCGTCCATTAAAACCGCGTTGCGGATCGCCGCATCAGCAATATAGATTTTAGGACTCGCTTTCAGGACTTTTTTCCCCCCCATATTGACGGGCCAGCTCTGATAAATTAGGTTAGCACTTTCCAAATATTCTATATAATTTTCTACGGTAGGTCTGGAAACACCGTTCAGCTCCTTCGCAATCGCTTCGATAGAGACGATTTCAGAAGAAACATTGCACAGATAAAGAAAGATTCGCTCCAACTCTGTCGCATTGCGGATCTTATAAAGGGAGGGCAGATCCCGCTTGAGCACTTTGTCTACCACATCTTCCCGCATAATCTGCTGGGCCAGAATGTCGTTATCAGCCAGAGCCAGTTCGGGGAATCCGCCTACTTGCAGATAGCGGTTAAAGTGATTCTGCACCTTGGAGAGCTGCAGCATGATCTGGGTGCGTTCCTGCTGGGTCTTATATACCAGCGGTGTGATTTTTAAATTGTCCGGCAGGTCGGGGCGATCCACATTCAGCAGTTCACAGTACTCATAGAAGGACAGCGTGGGAACCTGGATCGCTGACCATCGGCCAGCGCCGCTCTCCTGGCTCCCTTTGATCAAAACCGGACTAGCCGAGCCGGTGGCCACCATTTTGGTGTCCGGCTGCATATCGTAGATTGCCTTCAGCCATTTGTCCCAATCCTGCGCGTACTGGATCTCGTCAAAGAAGTAGTAGACATCCTGCTCGGGATAGATATTTTCGTGATAGCACTCCAAAATCTCGTTCATGGCGCTCAGCTTCAGCATGGGATGGTCCATGGAAATAAAGACGATCTTCTGGGGCGGAACACCGCTTTGAAGCAGGGCCTCGATCATCTGGTACTGTATGGTGGTCTTTCCAACCCGTCTGGTCCCTGTTAAGACCACTGTGCGCCGGATGTCGGTCTGATTCAGGCGTTTCATGGCCTCGTAAAAGGCAAAGCGCTTATAAGTTTTGGACAGTTTGGGGTTTACGACTCCGGTTTTCCACCAGGGGTTGTAGGAGACCAGTACTTTCAGCAATCCTTCCTTGCTGATGATCGCCATGCAACCACCTCCTTCAGAAATATAGTAGCGCTAATTTTCATCTTTGTCAACAATTATTTAAATTATAATTTAAATAATTGTTGACTGGTATTGATAAATCCGCCACTATTCTATCCAAATTAGAAGGTGCGCATACCTTTGCTTTACCACCGGTATCCCTTGTGCTGAGGCCCTTTGCTCTCTTGACTCTTTTCGTGTTCTCGCTTGCCCAGAAGTTCGTCCTCTTTTGCGATTGTAGGGTCGTACCAATCCGCTTTTGCGCGAGCCCAAGACGCCCATGCAGAAAGATCCTGATCCGCATGGGCTTTTTCCATGGCAGAAACATAGGAACGGATTCTGCACGCAATTTCATAGTCGGATGCGCAGTTGACAAGGGCCAGCGTTCGATCCACTTCTTCATTATACCGTTGACGCCGCTCCTCCCGCTTTCTTTCCTGCTCCTGGCGCTGCCGCTCTGCCTCCTCACGGGCCAAGCGTGCTTGCTTTACCTGCTCCGCCTCACCATAGATGGAGAGCATCATATCTCCCAAACGGTCTTCCAGAACATAGGATCGGCAATCCCGAAATGTTCTTGTGCCATTGACACATAGACTCAAGCGGCCATTGTAAACGGAATCATATTTGCGAATCTGCGGCTTTGTCGCCCACGAGTGCTTTTTACGCGCTTCCTCATATTCCAATAATTTAAGATTTTCTTCTTTTGTTGGGGTATGTAGGATCTGGTCAGTCGACTCAGAAAATGTGAGCGTGACCGCATCCTGCTCTCTTGCAAATCTAAGATCCTCCGTTAAACGCCACCCCAACGGTACCATCGCTTTAGCCAACGCATCGATTAATCGAAAGATCCTCGGTTGCTGCTCTTCTGAAACCCCTTCAGCGAATGGAGGCGGAACTTCCCGCCTCCCGCGATTCCAGTTTGCGTCGAATTTCCGCTCCTGCTGGCGCTTCCTCTTGTTCCATTCTGCGATCCGCTTTCGGTGAGCCACGATCTCCGGCCGCATACGGGCGTGTTCCTGAGGCAGCAAGATCTGTGCCGCCACATTCAGCACCACTTGCCGCTCTTCTTCAGGCAGAAATTCCAGAGATGCCGTAGTCGTTTGGGGATTAGCCAGACGGCTGATCCCGGTCTGTATCCCCAGTTTTGTCTGTTCTTTTCCGGGCGGGAGGGGCAGTTTCTTTACGGGTTTTCCGGCCCGCAATTTTGCCCAATACCCCTGCGGCGGGGTGGGAATATCCAACGATTTGCAGACTTTATGGATGGCAGCATCGGAAACTTTGTATCGTTTCGCCACCTCTGTTACCGGCATGGCCCAAACTTCCTGATACAGTGTTTCCCGATGATATACATTATAGGCTTGTCCAAACTTTTCAATTGTTTCTGGTGGAGTGACGTTCATCTGAGCAGTCTCAACCTCTGGAGGCTTTTGTGGGGGTGTATCCACTGGAGAGGATGCACTGGACGGCTCGGAGGCAGTTTCCTCTTGGAGGGGGAGAACTTGCTCTGTTTTCTTTGCATCTGCGGTACTGGGCAATGTCTCCTGCAGCAGTTCAACGACGGCATCCCCATCCCCAGAGAGAGGCGGCTGTTCCACAGATTTTCCGAAGTTGAGTTTGGTCCAATATCCAGAGGGAGGAACAGGGATTTGGGCCGCCTTGATCTTTGCCAGACATCTGGCATATGGGATACCATATTTTTTGGATACACCTGCCACAGATATTTTCCAAATTTCTTCATAAAGTTCCTTTCGCGTCAGACGAACCGTAGTGGACGACATCACTGCTCTCACCTCCTGTTTATCCAAAACCATTGCTTTTCTCTCTTCGATCTGAAGGGGCTGTGTTTTTGATGATTCAGTATCTGCAAGGATCGCTAAAAACTGTTTTATCCCTCCAATTCCTCGTTTTCTTTTAATAGAAAAACCAAATCGCGTTTCATCTCTTCAAATTGGCTGATGATGGTATTCAGGTTCTTTTCAATATTCTGAACCTGCACCTCATTGATTCTGCCATGGTTATAGGCGATCAACCGCTCCGGAATGATGTTGTAACTCCAGCTCTCGCTGTATCGGTCCTCCTTTTTGATGGCGAAACCGATTGGAAGAACATTGTTTCTCATACCCAAGGTCACCATCATGGGGGATATGCCGAGATAGTCTGCGGCAATCTTGGCTGTAATTTTCGGCATTGCCCGGATCTCATCGTCCGTATACTTTCCCATACACTTCACCTCCTCTCTCTTGGGGGAATAGCAGTTTCACTTATATTGTGATTATATCATGAAGAGAGGTTATATGATGGAAAAGATTTGAGTTTATTTTCAAACAGAGATTTTAGTTGTAACGCAAAGGAACGTACCACGGTTTTGCCATGGCACGCTCCTCTGCATTACAATTCCAATTGATCCAGCCACTCGTCAAAGGACTTCCTGGAGATCCGGATGGCTGTGCCAATGCGTACACTCTTGAAGTACCCTTTCCTGACTAAGGTATATGCGGATGACCGCCCGATATGGAGGATGGCTGCGATCTCTTCCACCGTGTAAGCGCGGGTCTGGGGCTGCATTTCTTCCTTTTTCTGTTCCATGATTTTACCTCCTGAATATGTCGCCAGATGGGCCATTTTGATGCTGTCTTGCCGGGCAGCAAATCTCTCTTTCTGCTAATTTCTTGCTAATACGACTTTTGAAAAGCGGTTAAAAGCAGGGTGTTAGATGGAAAATTTGCGATTAGGTGTATCCGCCGTACGGCATGATATGAAACGAGAAGAAACTGTAGAGGAAGTAGAGAAGAACACAGAATTGGGACGCCAAACTCCTAATTCATAGCCCGCAGGTATTTCCGGGCCTTGGCCTCCCAGGCAGTGATATAGTTGTCCGGCGCGCCCAGGCATGCCCCTATTTCCCGTGTGGAATAACCTTTCAGCCGCAGCCGCAGAGCTTGTATACCTTTTTTCGCAACCCCGGCGGCCACCCGTTCCCCTCTCTCCAGTAGGTCTTCCAGCTCTAGGGTGGAGGTAAACTCCCCAGTTGCCCCCTGGATTTCCAGAACGGGCAGCTCCATGGGCTGCTCCCCGGAGGCCTTCCGGGTGGCCGAAATCAGAGCGGTGCAAATCTCGTTCCAGATGAGCCGGTAGGCATAGGTGGAAAAGCAGCCGCCCTTGTCCGTGGCCGCCGCCTTGCACAGGCCGATGCAGCCAATCTGGAACAGGTCCTCCCGGGTGTAGCTGCCGAAATACGTGCCATGGACCTTGTCCGCGATGACTTTCCCCACCAGGCCCATATTCTCCTCCGCCTTGCGCTGCTGTTCCGCTGTCAGTTTCATGATGCTATGGCGCCTCCTCTCCCCAGCATCTCCTTGCAGGCTCGAAGCACTTGCCTGCAGGTGTACTCCCCCAGATATCCGATGTGTGCCTGGGACTGAGGCGCCTGCAGGAAGTTTGCCAGCCAACGGTAAGCCTCCTGCTTGGTCATCCGCCCGCTGGTGTAGAGCTTATCGAAGTAATGGTGGGTCTCCCGGCGGAGAGCTCGCAGGTCCCCATTGGCCAGCGTCCCCAGGGGGATAGTCGTCCCCGGCTGCACCCGCACATAGGCGTCACATTCCGGGTAGCGGGAGCACACATAGAGCATGGCTCCGTTTTTGTTGTTCTGGTAAATGCCGTCCGCACTGCGGTACACCACCGGCGCGCCACAGTAAGGGCAGCGCATGGGCTTTTTTCGCTTCTTCTTCACAGGGTCCACCTCCAAGTTTTTTGAAAAACAAAAAGGCCGGCTGTCCGCTGGAATACGAGAGACAGGGATTTCCTATCTCTTGGGAACAGACGCTTCTGTTCCCTGTCCAAGCGGCCAACCGGCCAAATACGTTTCAGAGTGAGCTTGCGCTATTGTGGAGGGCAAAGCCTCACGCCTTCGCTGCTCCGTAACAGGTTCCCCATCCGCAGGATGGGTGCTGGCGGAGGGGTACCTTCCTCCGCACCTGAAAGCCTGAGCACAAGCTTCCACTGCGCTATCATACTACCACATTTCCGGCGAGAAAGCAAGGCAAATACAAAAATTTGTTCGATTGCACAAAGCCTGTCCCCGGAAATCGATTCCACAAGGATTTTCCAAAAAAGTGCACAAATGTTCGTCTCAGTGGGGCATGGAGACATGGGTGATCACGCCCCAGATACGGTTTGTTTCGTGATTGATGCCCAGAATGCGAACGGTCACCCGGGCACCCCGGGGCGGCCGGCCTCGGGGAGGATAACTGCACAGGCAATCCACACCGCCGTCCAAGGCCACAAAGACGCCGGTGGTGTCCACCATGCTGACCGTCCCCACATAGCGGTTGCCCACGGAATACCGGCGCAGAGCTTTCTCATAGGGGTTGGCGGATGCCTGCTTCACTGAGGCTGCCACCCGGATGTGGTCCCGGTCTGTGCGGTGAATCTCCAGCAACTTCACCACCACCCGCTGCCCCGGCTGGTAGACAGCAGTGGCGTCCAGCATCCGCTGGTAGCTCAGCTCCCGGAGGGGGATGAAAGTCTCCACACCGAAGAGCTCCACAAAGACGCCCGCCCGGACAACCGCCACCACCCGGCCCTCGGCGCAAACGCCTTCGTACAGGAGGTTGTTCCCGTCCCGGCCGGTGCCGGTGTAATACTCCCGGCGCTTGATGGCCATGGCCTCCAGCCGGCTGGCCGCCGCCAAGCCAGACTCTTGGTCCACTCCCTTTACCACATAGTCCACCTCGGCGCCCATCCGCCGGTTGACCATGCTAAACAACACCTCGCTTTTCGGCAGGCCATGGAGGTCTTCGGGCGGGTCTACCATCTCCTCTGCGGGGATGATGACCTTGAAGTCTCCGTGGTAGAGGACTGCCATGGAGCGGCTGGGGCTGTTCTCCGGCCGCTCCACCCCTTGGACGGTCCCGGAGAGAACCCTGCGGGACTTCATGGACTCCACTAAGTCCAGCAGGGCGTTCTGATTCTTTTCCGCCTCGGTTTCCGCTTGCAGCTGCGCCCCAATGGCCACCACAGAGGACCGTCGGGCCGCAGTCTGCGTGGCGCGGCTCCTGTGGGCAGATGTCTGCGCAGGGACAGCCGGAGCGGCAGGTTCTTCCATCGCTGGGGCTTGTTCTTTTTGGATACCCTCCACAGAGTGCTCCTCAGCCTCCTGGGGGATGGGGGATTCGTTGCTTTCCATTTCCTGGTTTTCGTACTCTCTCATTTTGTCTGGCATATAGGTCCTCCTGTTCAAAGATTTTTACGCATAAGAAAAGCACCCCGCGATAGGGTGCTTCTCTCCAAGTGCTATGGATTATAGTCTCGCCAAGAATTCTGCCGGTGTAAGTGCAGGAACTTTGCTTTTGGAAAAGTCTTTCACATTGCGGGTGATGAGATATGCCGCACTCACCCGTTCCGCCGTGGCACTCTGTATGGCATCCTCAAAATCCTTCCATTTCATCTCCGCCGCTCGGTTCATGTCGGAAACACTGAAATCCGCGAAGTGAAAAATCAAAGATAAGAGTTTGCACACCTCTTCGATTTTCTCCGGGGCCAGTTCCTTTCGCATCACATAGACCAGATTTGCGAAGGTTCGAGCGGAAACGATGCCTTCCGCCTGGCCCGTCTCACACAGTTTCCAGACCAGCGATGAGTCCTCCACAAAACCAGCGCGGTTTTGCAGGACATCCAGGAGGATGTTGGCGTCAATCAGCAACTTCATACTTTTCCTTCAGCCTTTCTGCTTTCACCTCATCCAAATACGCGTCCTCTTTGAGAATTCCCGTCAGAGAATCCGTAAGATAGGAAACCGCCGCGTCCTTGGGGATGAAACGCCCCACCTCTTTGCCGTTTCGCGTGACGATCACCTCTTGCCCCGCCATGACCAGGCTGAGATACTTTCCAAAGTTGTTTTGCATCTCTGTCGCTGTCGCCGTGGAAATCTCCATGAAAGGCACCTCCTTCTCATTAGCTAATTATAGTATAGTTTGTTTTAGCTATTTCGTCAACATGCATTTTTGGATCCTTCTCTCCATGGGATGGATTAAAACTCCTCCGGCGGCTTGGAAACACCGTACAGCCTCGGCTTTCGTAGCGGTTTTTCTTGTGGGCTCTCCTCTTCCCGAGAGAAAGGCGCCTGCGCCTGGGGAGCATTGGGAAGCCGTTCCGGCCTGTACTCCAGCACGCTGCTGCGGACGATCTCCTTGGATAGAGGTAACTCGGTGTAGTCCACCTTTTCCAGCTTCAGCAGGTTGTGACCCCGGATGACCACCAATAGCTCCTGATTGGGCAGGCGCAGCACCTCATCTGGAGTGAGAAGCCGGCGCTTCCCCTGCCCCTGAGTCTGGCGGTACTGGGGAATCACCTGGGCCAGTGCCATGGTCTGGCGGACGGTCATGGTGGAATTTACCTGAATGCTCATGTCCCCGCTGCGGGAGGAGAAATATTCCGCTGTCAAGTCATCGGTACAGCCCAGCATCACTTGCAGGTCGCAGTTGCCCACGATCTCAGCCCACAGATTGTTGGGATACCGGTTCTGCAGCTGGCCCAAGCTCTGCACCGCCAGGGTCACGTAGATGGCCCGGCTGCGGACCACCGACAAGGTGCGGGCAAAGTCGGAGCCGTCTGCCGCGCCGCCCAGCTTGCCGATGTTGTTGAACTCGTCCAGGATGAGGTTCACCGGGACAGGACAGCGCATGTCCGGGGTGCTGTCGGCGAATCGCGTCAGCTTGATGAACAGGAAAGAGAAAAACAGGGAACTGAGAAAAGCCATGGTGGCCTCCTGGTCACTGAGCACCACAAAGGTCGCACATTTTCTCTTTCCTGGTGCGGTCAGGTCGATATCGCTGCGGCGGAGGATACGGGCCACCGCTTCGTTTTGCAGCACCTGGAGCCGGGTACCCAGACCCAGCACAATGCCGGAACGCACCGTGTCGCTGGCTTGGGAGAACAGCCGGTACGGCCCCCGGGCAGGGTGATCCAGAGGCAGCCGCTCGAAAAGGGCGGTGAGCTGGGCGGCGCTGTGGTGGATGAGCATTTCATACACCGCGGGGAGGTTCTTCTCTTCCGGGCTGCGGGTGGGGTCCAGGTCCACATAGAGGATGAGGGCCTTGAGGAGATTCCCCTCCCCATTGTCCCAAAAGTGGTCCGTTTTCCCAGAGCTGGTGTTGCCGATGATGACGTTGGTGAGCACCTGGGCCAGCAAAGTGTCGCCGCCCAGGCTGGACATACAGTTCCAGGAGTCCCCGTGCTCCGGGTTTACCAGGTTGAAGACTTTTACCTCATACCCGTGCTGGCGGAACAGCTCCGCGGTGTCCGCGTACAGCTCCCCTTTGCTGTCGGTGATGATGGCCGACTCCCCCCGGCGGATGATGTTGAACAGAGCGGGCCGGATGAACCCGCGGGACTTGCCGGTACCAGAGGCCCCGAACACCGCGATGTGCCGGTTGAGCCTGGTGTCCGCAGGGAGGCACACTGCTTTCCCGTTGCGCTTGCCCAAGAGGATTCCTTCCGCTTTGGTCAGGGGCTGTACCTCCAGCACATCTTTCAGTTCCCTCTCGCCCATCCAGGAGGCGGTGCCGTAGGTGCCCTCCTTGCTGACGGTGAAGCCCCGGGGGTCTTGCCCGCTGCCGCCGAACCGGTCGCTGAATTTGAAATAGGCAGTGAAGCCCCCGGCTATCAGCAGCAGCATGCCCATGGCTTTCAGCCCGGAGAGGGTGAAAGCTGCCTGCACACAAGTGACAATATCCGCGCTGGGCAGTTGGATTTCCTCCTGCCCGGCCATGCCTCCGGCCTGCTGCCAGGCAGAGTAGTTTTCCAGCAGCTGGCCCAGAAGGCCACCTAGACACAAAAGGGCGGCAAGCCCCAGGAGGACTGCGGCCGCGATGCTTATGATGCGGATGGTCTTTTTCACGATCGCTCCTTATAATAGGTTGAATTTCTCCTAGAATTGCATAGAATAAAACTAGGAGGTGTTTTGGATGAACATTAACACGAAAAACATTGTGTCCATCACCGAGGCAAATCAGAATTTCTCCAAGGTGGCCCGGCTGGTGGATGAAAACGGCGCGGCTGTCATCCTGAAAAATAATGTGCCCCGTTACCTCGTCCTGGAATTCAGCCAGGCGGAACAAGAGCAGAGTACCGACGAAGAAAGCCTGCGGGCTATTTCCCAGCGGCTGATCACCAAGAACCGCAAGGCTTTCAGGGATATGGCCATCTAAAACCATATTTACTCGTATAGCCAGAATTATTCGAGTCATAATTCGTTGACACTTGTGCATCGTTTTGATATAATATACTTGCTACAAAACCGTTACGAACAGATACCGCCAAAGGAGAGTGATTGTATGAATTTCTATTCCGTCAGAGACTTGAGGACAACTCAAAAGGCAATATGGGAAAAGCTGGAACAAGACGGGGAAGTGGTCATCACCAACAATGGGAAGCCCTCTGCCCTATTGTTTGACATTGGCGACGGAGACTTGGAGGAAACCCTGAAGGCGGTCCGTCAGGCGAAAGCTATGATGGCCTTTAACTCCATGCGAGGGAAAGCTGCGGCAAAAGGCTATCTGAGCGAGGAAGAACTCGAGGCGGAAATCGCAGCAGCCCGGCAGGAGGAATAATGCTTATGCTGGCAGTGATAGATGCAAACATCTTGGTCTCGGCACTGTGGTCCAGGAACGGTTCTCCTGCAAAAGTGTTGAGCTTGGTGCTCAACGGAAAGGTTATCCCCTGTATAGATAGCCGGATTATGCATGAGTATCGGGCCGTTTTGTCCCGGCCAAAGTTTGGCTTCACAGAACGCGAGATAGATGCTCTCCTGAGCTGGTTTGAAGATTATGGGTTTTCGGTTGTGCCTGAGCCATTGGAGGATGCGTTCATTGATGAAGCTGATAAGAAGTTTTACGAAGTGGCAAAGCATTGTGGGGCCGTTCTTGTCACAGGTAATCTAAAGCATTTTCCATCCGACCCGCAGATTGTCAACGCGGCCACTTTCTTGGAGATGGTTCAAAAATAAGAGCTTCCACTGTACTTTCGTGTAAAAACGCCTGCTTTTCAGCGGGCGTTTTTTGTTGGCGCCTACATGCTTTCCTGCAAAGTTTCCTCTACCGTCTCTATGCGAATTTCCCGAACCCCCACCCAGTCTCCCAAAAAACTGTGAACAAACCCCGTCTGCTGGGGAAAACACACTACTTCGAACTTCCCGCTGTGGGTCCACAGGCCCTCCCGAAAGCGCAGCAGCCGGGCAAGGTCCCCGTCCAGATGGGAGAGGACTTTCACCCCGTCCACCTGGGCGTCGTACTCCATGGTGCCACGGCCGTAGGTGCGCGTGGAAGGCTCAAAGAGCAGATCCAGCAGCCTTTCTTGCCAATCTGGGAGGGTGAGAATTTCCAGGAGCCGCGCGCCAAAACCGTCCAGGGGCAGGAAGTGGATGTGAGGGTAGATGCTGTCAAAGCGCAGCTCCGGGTGGTGGGGGTCGGAAGAGTTAAGGGTTCCCAGCGCTGTCTCGTAGGACTTGCCAAAGAGCAGCGCCCCGTCCAAATGGGTTACCCCTCCGTTGAGCCGGGCCATCTCCGTCAGGCTGTGGAGGGCTTTGAATTCCCCCATACCTTTCCACTTCATGGCGGCGTCCCTGGTGTTGTACACAGCGTAGCATCCGCCGGGGTAGAACAACGCCCCCACCGCCCGGGTGAACAAGGTTTTCTTCTCCTCTCCGGGAAAGGCTTTCTTGATGTCCCGAGCCAGGTAGAGGGTGGGAAAGTCCGGCGTGACCTTGCGGATCTCCTCCTGCTGAAGCTTGGGCAAGTCGTAGGGCAGCACTTCCACCCCAGCGTTGGCGCAAAGGGCCACGGCTTCCGCCACCCGGTGGTTCCTGTCACGGTGGGTGGCATCACCGGGGAAGTGGTGGTTCCAGAAGCTTTCCATGTAATATTCGTAAGCGCGAGGATGGAGCCAGTGGAGCAAGGGGAGCGCCCCTTTGTAAAGCCGCAGACTTTTCTCTCTGCCTTTTCCATTGGTGACGAAAAGCTTGGTGCGTAGCATTTCTCCATGGGAATTACAGATCATTTCCGGTAAAGATAAGCGCCGAATGAGTTGCTTCAGCACACGTTCATTGCCCAACAAGGGGAGAGAACTAATGGGATATTCTCCTGTCACAGCCAACGTTTGAACCAGTCGAAACGCATAACTAGAAGGTTGCAAAGTAAGCATCTATCATCACCTCCCGCAAAAAAGAAATTTCGACTAGATGCCTGCTCTCTTCGTCGGAATATGTCCTCTCGCTCCCCGGAATAATCCAGATTTCACAGGCGTTTCCGGGGTGTGCAGAGGTATGTTTTTTTCACACTCCATTTGAAAGACATTTTGACATATTCTTTTTTACAGCTAGGGCCGATTTCTCAGAAGCTCCACCCCCTCCTCCGGCATAGATTTTTCCGACAACAGCCATTGGGGGAACTCCGTTTGGGGTACCACATAGATTTCCGTACGCTCCCGGTCGCCTTGGGCGGAGCATTCATACTGGCTGCATGCGGCGGGGTTGTCATCCTCCATGACGTAGAGGGCCACGCAGTCGGCGGCCATGTTGGTCTCGATGTTGTCGTGGTCCCGAAGAACCCGGTCGGGGCGGTCCCGGGCATAGACGTGGCGGAACACCAGCACGCAGGGGCTGATCCGCACGGGAGGCTTCCCCTGGAAGAACCGGCGCAAAGCCGGCAGCAGAAGCATCCGCACAAAGGCGGCGGAACCCCGCTCTTTCTTGGGCAGCAGCATGGGCATCCGCAGGGAGAACCAGCCTTCCCGAGTGAATCCAACCTCCACCGGCGTTTGGCAGTCTATCTGCTGTTCCAGTTCGAAAAACACATGGGGCCGGCCGGTGCAGGTCGGCAAGGCTCTGGCAAGGAGCACTGCCTGCTCACAGGCGTCCGCCAGCTGGGAGGCTGTGTGGTAGGCCACACCTTCATCGTCCAATGCGGCAGCCTGAAGCACTGTCCGCTCCAGGGTTTGCAGCTGCCGGAGCTTGTTCTCCAACTGGAAAAGTGTCTTTTGAAAGCTAGGCGGTACCATTGCCGCTCACCTCCTCCGCGAAAAAGTGCACTTGGGGTTCCTCCTGCCCCTGGAACTCCACCGTGGAAAACAGGCAGGGTACCGGAGGTAGAACCAGCTGGCTCGCCATCTGTATGTTGGGGAGGACAAAGATGTACTTCAAATCCTCCTGGGGATGGAGCAGCTTTGCCAGATGCTGCTCCCCCTCGTAGAGCACCACGATCTCGTAGCCGGTGTTCTCCTTGAGGAAGAACAACTGGCTGGGATAGGTGGCGGGATAATGGGCCAGGGGCTCCACACGGTCGATGAATTGCAGCAGAACCCACACCGCCAGGATGACCCGCTGGTCTGGGGTACAATAGGGGTCCAGGCCCAGGTAGTAGCCGTCCCCCACATCGGCGATACGCTGGTCCCGCTTCATGCGGTTCAGCAGCCGTTCCGCGGTGGTTGGGGATTTATCCCGCAGCAGCCGCACCGCCTGGGCCTTGGGCAGCGGCCCGTACTGGGAAAGCCACTTGATTACGTACTGTTCGTCTGTCAAAAGCATGGCGTCACTCCTTTATGCGTTTTCTTTCTGGAATGCGTTTTTCCTGCCGGAACGCGCATGAACTGGTGTCCGGGGCCAGAAATACCGGGATATGCGCACAACTCGCGCAATGCGCATTTGGGATTTTTTGCGTTTTCCGTTGCCGGATGGACAACATTTTATCTTTGTACCTCCTCCACAAGGGCAGCAATTACCAACACCCTGCTGTCCCCGCCCTGGGTATTGCAAGTGGAGAGGGTCAGATAGCCCTCCGCCTGGGGGATGGCGTTCAAGCCGGTTTTCTCCGGCAACATGGCGCGGAAGTTCTTCATCTCGGCGATATCGCTCAAGTCTGTGTAGGCGTACACCGGTGAGCGGGTGTTAGTCTCCAGCGCCGCAAGTACCTGGTAGTGGTATTGGGCGCCGTTCAGTTCCAAGTAGATGTCTTCATGGGTCACCTGGAAGTTAGGTGTGAAATACTGGAGCACCGGCTTGAACATGGAGCCGTCCAGCATGTTGTGGCCGTATACAATAAGGTTCTGTCCCTTTGCCTGGGCCTCATTCCGCCCGTCCAGGAACGGCGTGCCGCCGCTGGCATAACTGTCGTAGAAATCCCGGCGCAGGTAATGCTCTGGGTCGTTGGGTGTCCACACGATGGGGTAATCCACCGACGTGTCTGGGATGGTGAGCCAGCCCACACAGTCGGGGTTT
>OFMJ01001892.1_pt1 | contig 14080 bp, 14 predicted proteins | sample 1541801 | NCBI WGS metagenome assembly OFMJ01 (sample SAMN04209234, study PRJEB22552) | human gut metagenome | biome: gut; material: feces | host: Homo sapiens | place: USA: Oklahoma
CAAAGCAGCAGTGTCCTCTACGACCAAAGGGCGGACGGCCTATAACGCCAGCAAGGCGGGCGGCCTGGGCTTCACAAAGGCATTGGCCGGAGAGGTCATCGGGGATGGGATCCGCGTCAATGGTGTGCTGCCGGGATTTGTGAGAAACAGCCGTACAGATAAGATGTTTGAAACGGATTTTGAGGCGATGGAGATCAGAAGAAAGCGCCTGCCGACACAGCAATTCGGTATGCCGGAAGACATCGGCGTAATGGTCGCCATGCTTGCCAGCGAAAAATGCAAGCTGGCTATCGGCAGCATCGTGGATATGACAGGCGGATTGTTGCTGTAGAGAAGGACGGAGTAAAAGCTATGGGGCGTATATGCATCCCATGGCTTTTTCTTTTTGGAAAATGGCAGGAAAATGACAATCTAATGGTTGTATAAGAAAACACAGGCTTTAGTGGAAAATTCAAAACGAGCATGTTACAATATATTTTCAGGAGGTGCGCCGTGTTTGGGTATATATCGCCGATAGAATCGGAGATGGAAACAGAGGATCAGGCCACCTTCCGAGCCTTCTATTGCGGGACATGTAAACAAATGGGCTGGCCGGCGCGCATGGCGCTAAGCTATGAATGTGCTTTTTTGGCGACAGTCCAGTCCGGATGCGGGCCGGCACAAGCTGTTTGTACAAGACGCTGCCCGGTAAAGCCGTATAAGAAGGTAAAAATGATTTTATCTGAAGAGACGCGCTATGCGGCTGATGTCAATACGCTTTTGGCCTATTATGATTTATGCGATAAGATCAACGACGGCGCCGGGCGGATGATCCGCGTCATGAGACATGCGTTTAAGCCAAAAGTGAGAAGGATTCGTAAAAAAATGCCGCAGATTGATGATACGATCCGGCATCAATTGTCATTGCTGGATGCGTTGCAGAAGGCAAACAGCGAGGATGTAGATGCGACTGCAGATACCTTTGCCGTGCTGCTGCAGACGGTAGCAGCGCCCGGCGCGGATAAAAAGGGGCCGCTGGGCCGATTTTTCTATAATATCGGCCGTTGGATCTATCTTCAAGATGCAATGAATGATTTTGAACAGGATATCTATGACAAGCAGTATAATGTTTTGGTAAACCGATACCATGGCCTAGCAGAGGCGCAGGAAGCAATGGAGTTTTCGCTTTGGCATACTTTGGGCGAGGCGGATCTCTGTATCGAGCAGCTGAATCCTGGCAGGCAGTCTGCGGGCATTATAGAGCATATGTTAGTTTGTGCGCTGCCGGAGAAAACACAGGCAGCCTTGGATAGAGGAGGAGAAAGCGCTGAACCCGTATGATGTACTGGGCGTAAAACCAGGGGCCAGTGAAGAGGAAATCAAAAAGGCATATCGGAGCTTAGTAAAAAAATGGCATCCGGATCAATACCAAAATACGCCAAAGCACGATGAAGCGGTGGAAAAGATGAAGGAAATCAACGCCGCGTATGATATGCTTACAGGGAAGAATGTAACGCCGAACTTTGGCCAGCAGGGCGGAGCCGGCTATGGGGGTGCTTATGGCCAGCAGGGCTATGCTGGACAGGGACAGAATGCGACCAAGGAACAGATTTTCCAGTATGTGCGCATGCTGCTGCAAATGGGAGATTGGCGGCGTGCAGAAATGTTTTTGACGCAGGTGCAGGAGCGCACGGCGGAATGGCATTTTCTGATGGGGATGATCTTTTGGCAGAGCGGGCGGTATGATAGCGCACGCATCCATTTGACGCAGGCTGTGCAAATGGATCCTTCCAATGCAGAGTATCGGCAAAACAAAGAGCAATTTGAAAAAAGAGGCACGCAATTCCGCGGCGGGCGGCGAAGAGCTGTGACAAACCAGGATATTTTTTGCTGCAGCACGCTGTGCGCACTCAGCTCGGTATCCATGTGCCGGGGCGGCGGGTTGCCGTGTATGTTTTTTCCGTTCTATTGTTAGGCTGAGGGGGAGAGGAGTCTCGTATCTGTATGGGCGTTAAGAAAAGACAGGCAAAGGGCAGTCGTTATACCGCGCTTGCTTGCATGTTTGGTATGATGATTTGCTTATTTTTATATGTTTCGGTTCTGATGCCGCGCTTTATGACGATTGTTATGCTGTTTTTGGCCAGCTCTCTGTTGGGGTGCATTGTCGTTGAGGGGGAATTTGGCAAGGCATTTTGGGTGTATGTAGCAACAAGCATATTTGGGTTGTTTATGGTGGGGGGCATCTATGGAATGATGCCATACTTCCTGTTTTGCGGGTGGTATCCCATCTTAAAGTTTGCTTTGGAGGAATCCAGAGACAAAATCATGGTATTTGCCATCAAGATGATGCTGTTCAATTTGCTGCTGGCATTGGCGATCTTTTTAGCGCCGCAGCCCGTATTTACCCCTTATGCTACGAATTTACCGGCTTGGCTGATGGCGATCATTCTCAATGCTTTCTTTTTGCTCTATGATGTATGGAGTTCTTTGGTGGCATTGGTATATGCCAATCATATCAGAGGACACTTATTGTAGAGAAATAAAAAGCGCCGTATAGAGGCGCTTTTTTTGTTATATGCTTGACAAGAAACAGTATAAATAATAATATCAGCATAAATAAATATATTATCATTGAGGGGAAGGAAGCATCGTGGAGAACAATTCGGAAAGCAGGGGATACGAGCAGGAAGCCGTACAGCATCATGAGGGGAGGCAGGCTGTATCGGAAACGGTAGAGCCCGTACGCAAAATGAGCCAAATGCGGCAGCTGGTCATGGATTACGGAATGAGCCAGCAGGCCGCGCAGTTTTTCAAGACGTTTGCGGACGGTACGAGGCTCCGGCTTTTGCAGGCACTGAGCGTACGGGAGATGTGTGTCACGGACCTGTGCCATTTATTAGAAATGTCTCAGCCGGCAGTGTCCAATCATTTGCGCGTATTGAATAACCAGCATATCGTAAAATCCAGGCGCAGCGGGAAAAATATTTTTTATTCGCTGGATGGGTGGCATATCAATGCGATCATTGGGATGGCGATGGAGTATCTATCGATGAACGGAGCGCAGCTCTGGTGAACACGGAGCCGTTTGCATATTCATGCCCCCTCGCCTATAATAGGGCATAACTACCGGAAAGGAGCGTGTTGGCATTTGACCGATACAGTCATAAGCATTGTGACCGACATATCCAGGTTCTGGTTTTTGTTGATTACACTTTATATTCTGATACGATTGATCGACAATTCCCTATCGGAATATTCTTTCCGCAAGGAGATGCTCAACTACGGGCCGGGACAGATCTTCGGGGAACTGGTCATACAGCAAAAGACAACGAAAAATCGATTGAAGCCGCCCACGCAGCGGTATGGTTTGAAGTGGGAGAACACCATTGGAAGCCATCGGCTCTGTGATGTGTGCGTAGAGGATGAGGCCGTGGCAAAGCGCCATGCTGTTTTGTATATGGCCAGAGGCCAAGCATATATTTCGCCTTTGGGGCACGCGGAGGTCATGATCAACGGAAAGCCAGCGGAAAAAGGGGAAGAGGTTTATGATGGCGACGTACTGACGCTTGGCAATACAAGCTTAAGACTAAACCTTTACACAGAGGAGGCGTAGGATGTCTAGAAGCCGTAAACGCAGACCCAGCCTGACAGGCGTGGTCTTTATGATGATACTGTTTGATATCAGCGCCTTTGCCATCTTGATCATGAACAGCGAAACGTTTGATCCGCTTTCCCTGGTTGCCATGGCGGCTACGGTGCTGCTGCTGATCTTTCAGTATTTTATACTGTCGGTATTTTTCCCGAATTGTGACCGTACGGTACTGGTCATCGCCAACTTTTTGGTGTCCGTAGGGCTGATCATCCAGTTCCGGATTTCTCCCAGCGTAGCGATGAAACAGCTGGTCTGGATCGGCGTTGGTATGGTCTGTATGATTGTGACGACCTTGGCCATTCGCCGGTCAAAAATTTGGCCGACGCTATGGAAGATTCTCATTGTGCTCAGCGGACTGTTTTTGGCATCCGCCGTGGTGCTGGGCTCTGAAAAGTTTGGCGCCAGCAACTGGATCAACCTGGGCCCCTTTTCGTTCCAGCCGTCGGAATTTGTTAAGATCATGCTGATCTTTGTGCTGGCAGCCTTGCTGGGACGCGAGAGGAACATGAAAACCATGATCCTGGCGGCCTGCTATGTAGGCGCGTGTTTATTGCTGCTGCTTTTGCAAAAGGATCTGGGCGCGGCGCTGCTGTATGCGGGAACCGCTATCATCATGCTGTACATCGCCACGGGCAGCAAGCTGCTGGTGGCGGGCTCGGCTGCGGTCGGAGCCGGCGGCGCTTTTGCGGCCTACAAGATGTTTTCGCATGTGCGGGTGCGCGTCGCATTATGGGAAAATCCTTGGGCGATGTACGAAAAGCAGGGGTATCAGGTCGTACAGGGACTCATTGCCATTGCAAGCGGCGGTTTGTTCGGCCTGGGACTGATGCAGGGCGCGCCGAAATCCATCCCGGCAGCGCATACGGATTATATTTTTGCTGTCATCTGTTCGGAATTTGGCATCCTGTTTGGGCTGGCGCTGCTGGCGTTTTATCTGATTTTTATTATCCGAGGGGCGATCATCGCCATGGACTGCCGCAACAGCTTTGATGCTTTGGTGGCCATTGGCTGTGTATCCATGCTGGCGCTGCAAAGCTTTATCATCATAGGGGGCGTGACGAAATTCATCCCGCTGACAGGCATTACCATGCCGTTTGTCTCCTATGGCGGCAGCAGCATATTATCCTGCTTTTTCATACTGGGGATCCTGGAAGGGCTTGCTGTAAAAAATGGAGATGCGGACGAGGTAGAGTTTGCTGAATGGAACGAACAGCAGGAGGCCTGGGAGGATGGCTACGATGAGGATGATTACGATTACGACTACGACGGCTATGAAAACGATTATGGCTATGATGATGTATATGAAGAAGAATCGTATTATGAGGAGCGTTCCTATACCAGCAGGCGCAGTAGGCAGACAGAGCCGGAGCCGATGACAAGACGAGAGGCCAAACGCCAAGCCAAGCAGGCCAAGGCACAGGCAAAAGAGGAATATAAGCAGGCGAAGCAAAGAGCCAAGGAGCAAGTGAAACGAAGAAATCGGAGGACGGGCAGATGAAGGAGTTAAGAGGACATATTCGGTCCGTACTCATCGGATTCATTGTACTGTTTCTCGTCTTAGGCGCATACATCGGATACACCGTTACGACAAACGGCACCCGATGGTTTGTATCCTCCTATAACCCTGTATTAAAGCAGCAGAAGGAGAATGTAAAGGCGGGCTCTATCTTGGATCGCAATTATGTGGTATTGGCGGAAAGCGATGATGACGGCGACCGCATATACAATAAGGATGCGACGGTGCGGAAAGCGATGAGCCATACGGTAGGCGATCCCTACGGCATAGCGTCGGCAGGGATCGAATCCTTCCATGCCAAATACCTGTTAGGATTTTCCGGCAACATCTTTGAGCGCATCTACCAATCCATTACAATGGATAAGCGCATAGGAGACAACGTTGTCTGTACCGTAGACAGCAAGCTGGCTGCATATATCTATGATAAAATGGGAGACAGAAGCGGCGCAGTCGTGGTGATGAATTATAAAACCGGGGAAATTTTGGCTTCGGTATCTACGCCGGGCTTTGACCCCAAAACCATCAAAGAGCCCTCGGAGGACGATACGGGGAGCCAGCTGGTGAACCGGGCGACCATGGGCAAATATACGCCTGGCTCTGTCTTTAAGCTGGTTACGGCGGCGGCTGTGCTGGAATACAAGCCGGAGCTTGCCGATAAAACCTATACCTGTACCGGCGAGGTGGATTATGGCGAAGATGGAAAGGTGACCTGTTCCGGCGGAGCGGTACACGGAGAACTGGACCTGAACGGGGCCGTGACAAAATCGTGCAACTGTGTGTTTGCGCAGATCGCAGAGGACCTGGGACAAAGCAACCTGAAGAAGATGGCGGAGAAGCTGGGCTATAATGAGGATTTCCTCTTTGATGACCTGATGATCTACCAATCCAGCTATGACCTAAGCGATGCCAGGGACATTGACTATGCATGGTCCTCTGTGGGGCAGTATAAGGACACGGCCAGCCCCATGCATGTTTGCATGATTACGTCTGCCATCGCCAACGACGGCGTGATGATGGAGCCTAAGCTTATCAAGAGCGTAATGAACTACCGCAATTTTGAGTATATCAAGATGACCAGCAACACCTACCGCCGCTGTATGAGCCAGCAAACGGCTGAGCAGCTGCAGGAAATGATGGTCAACGTCGTAAAAAACGGAACGGGGAAATCCGCAGCCGTCAAGGGCGTGACGGTCGCCGGCAAGACGGGTACGGCGGAGGTATCGGACAATAAGGAGACAAAACCGCACGCTTGGTTTACCGGCTTTATCCAGGATGAGGAGTATCCTTATGCCATTGTTGTTATGATCGAAAATGCGGGCGGCGGCGGAAGCCAGGCAGCGCCCATTGCGGCCTCTGTATTGAAGAAAACCATGGAGTTGATCAAATAGGATGAATGACAGGATCGAGGCGATCTTAAAAACATTGCCGGATCATCCCGGCGTATACCTGATGAAAAATAAAGAGGGGGAGATCATTTACGTCGGTAAGGCCATCTCGCTGAAAAATAGGGTGCGCCAATACTTCCATTCCCACAGAAACCACAGCAGCAAGGTCATCGCCATGGTGCGTAAGATCGAGGATATCCAATATATCCTGGTGGACAGCGAGATGGAAGCGCTGATACTGGAATGTAACCTGATTAAAAAATACCGGCCGCATTACAATATTTTGATGAAGGATGATAAGCAGTATCCCTACATGCGCATCGACTTTTCCGATCCATTTGCACGGGTAGAGGTCGTACGTAAGGTGGAAAACGACGGCGCTAAGTATTATGGCCCTTTTCTAAGCGCAGGCGCGCTTACCGATGTATTGGATGCGGTGGCGAAAAACTTTCCGCTGCGCACTTGCAAAAAGGATATAGAAAAGGCAAGAGCCAGGCACGAGCGCCCTTGCCTGAATTACCAGATCGGCCGGTGCTCTGCGCCGTGCGCGGGCAAGATCTCCGAGGAGGAATACGGGGTGCTGCTGGAGCAGGTAAGTTCTTTTTTGCAGGGAAAGTATGAGACACTGCTCAAGGAATTGAAAGCGGAGATGGAGAAATGCGCAGAGCGTATGGAATATGAAAAGGCCGCCATTTGGCGGGACCGCATCCGCAATGTGGAACGCGTGATCCAGCGGCAGAAGGCAGCAGAGACAAATCTTTCCGAGAGGGATGTGCTTGCGATCAAACGCTTGGACGGCGATGCCATGGTACAGTGCTTTGGCGTGCGTGACGGAAAGCTCTCCCAGAGCCGACAATTTCTATGGGAGGATGTGGACCAGGAGACAGACGCGGAAATTCTATTGGCATTTGTCAAACAATATTATGAAAGGCAAACGCATATCCCCAAAGAGATTTTGCTGCCGTTTGCTTTGGAAGAACAGGAGCTCGTGCAGCAGTATCTGTCCGGCCTAAGGGGGCACAAGGTACAGCTTTTGGTGCCGCAGCGCGGGGAGAAAAGGCATTTGGTGGAATTGGCAGAGCAAAATGCCATCGAAGGGCTGGAAAAGCGAAAGCTGCGCCGTGAGCATCAATATATGCGCCACGAAGGCGCTGTAAAGCTGCTGGCGGAGGAGCTGGGGCTTTCCCGCATGCCGCACCGCATGGAGTGCTTTGATATTTCGCACACCCAGGGCGTGGATAACGTGGCCAGCATGGTGGTATGCATCGACGGCAAGCCGGCCCGCAAGGAGTACCGGCGCTTTAAGACAAAAACCGTGGAAGGGGCGGACGACTTCAAGAGCATGAACGAGGTGGTAAAGCGCCGCTTACTGCGCTCTATGGAGCCGGATGAGGCCTCGCAGAAGGCGTTTGGCCACCTGCCGGACCTGATGGTCATCGACGGCGGCAGGGGGCAGCTGAATGCTGCGCTGCGCGCCATGGACGAGGTAGGCTTGCATATCCCCACCATTGGCCTAGCCAAACAGCTGGAGGAGGTGTATGTGCCGGAGCGGGATGAAACTGTGATGCTCGACAGAAAATCCCCGGCGCTGCATGTTTTACAGCGCATTCGAGATGAGGCGCACCGATTTGCCGTTACCTACCATCGTTCGCTTAGAGCTTCGCATGAGCTGACAAGCGCGCTGGATGAGATTCCCGGCATTGGGCCAAAGCGCCGCCGCCAGCTCTTAATGCAGTATAAGACGGTGGAGCAGGTCAAACAGGCTGGCCTGGAGGAGCTATTGGCGGTAGAAGGGATGAACCATGCCAGCGCAAAGGCTGTGTATGACTGGGCGCATAAAGATGGACAAACCACGGACAGCCACAGTATAATGGACAAAAATGCAGTGCAGCAGGAGCAGCGTTAGGCAGCGCCTGCCTGGTAGGAGGAAAATACACGATGCAGTATAAGTTGTTGGCGTTGGATATTGACGGAACCTTGGTCAACTCTGAAGGGAAAATCACCCCGCGGGTCAAGCAGGCGATTCGCCGGGCGGTGGAGACAGGCTGCCATGTGATGCTGGCTACCGGCCGCTTTTACCGCGGGATGATAAAAATCCAAGAGGAGCTCGGGCTGACGGTGCCGTGTATGGTGTATGGAGGTGCGCAGATCGTGGACAACGGAAAGCGCCTGTATGAAGTATCCATTGACCCCCTGACAACTTATGAATGTATGCAGTGGGCCAATGAAATGGGGCTGTATGTGCAGACGTACGAGGGGGACAATTACTTTTTTGAAAAGCATACGCCGTACAGCGACCTGTACGCAAAAGGCATCGGCATCGAAGGCGAAGAAATGCCTGGGATGACGAGCCGAAAGGATTTGGCTTCTCCGAAAATCCTCGGCATTGATGAGCCGGACCGTATCCGCGAATTACAGGGCATTGCGCGCGAAAAATTTGCCGGCCGTTTGCAGGTGGCCATTTCCAAGCCAAGGTACCTGGAAATCACCAATCCCAAGGTAAACAAGGGCATAGCATTGGCATTTTTGTGCAAGCATTACGGCCTAAAGCCGGAAAACTGCATTGCCATGGGGGATGGCACCATCGACGCGCCGATGATCGAATATGCCGGCCTGGGCGTTGCCATGGAAAATGCGGATGATATGACCAAATCTGTGGCAAACTTGATTTGCCCCAGCAATGACGAGGATGGGGTCGCTTATATCATAGATAAGTATATCCTAGGAGGCGAAACAGCGTGAGAGCCAAAGACCAGGGCGTAAATGTGCAGACCTTTGCCAGATATACGCATATGCAGGTGGCCTATGCCGGCAGGGACTGGTTCAATGTGCATACGTCTGAGCTAAATCGGCCCGCCATTCAGTTTGCAGGCTACTTTCAATATTTTTCCGCAGACCGTGTACAGATCGTGGGCAACCAGGAAATGGCCTGTCTGCGCACGCTGCGGCCGGAGGAAGTAGACGGCAGAATGGATGAGTTTTTCTCCTATAAGGTGCCGTGCCTTGTCATCTGCAACGGCGATCCCGTGCCGGAGATGCTGATGAGAAAGGCCAAGGAAAATGGCGTGCCGATCTTCTGCTGTGAAGAAAGCACGAGCAAGACCTCGCATATTGTCATTGATTTTCTGGATAACGTCTTGGCCCCGGAAGAGGCCATCCATGCAAACCTGCTGGATGTGTACAATGTTGGCGTTATGATCCGCGGGGAAAGCGGCATGGGCAAAAGCGAACTTTCCTTGGAGCTGATAAAACGCGGCCATCTGCTGGTGGCGGATGATATGACGGTGATCCGCAAGGTAAACAGCAAGCGGCTGGTGGGCTATGCGCCGGAAACGACGCGCAATTTAATCGAGATACGCGGCCTGGGCATTATGGATGTCAAACAGCTATACGGTATGGCGACGGTGCTGGAACGAAAAAGCATCGACATCGTCATCGATATGGAAATGTGGGAGTCCGGCAAGATGTACGACCGGTTGGGGTTTGACCGGCATTATGATACCATCATGGGCGTGAGCGTCCCGCATTATGTGATGCCTGTGCGCCCCGGGCGCAACCTGGCTGTCGTTGTAGAGGCTACGGCGATGGATTATCGGGTCAAGAGCGCTGGCTTCAACATTGAAGAGGAAATCAACCGCAGGCTGGAAAGGCCATGATTTGATAAAAGTGCATATCATCCCCTGACGCCCCATATCTTAGGATACGGGCAGTTTTGGAGGGGGAGGTGAAAGGGCTTGCCAAAATTGAAACGTGCAGCCCTTTTTTGCTGCATTTTATTTGCTGCGGCCGCCGTTTTGTGGCCGGGCCTTTGGAACCAGCCCCTGCAGCATCAGCAGATCAGCCAATGGATTCGGGGGAAAAAACTGGCCTACCAGGGAACGCTGCAAGTATGGTATATTTCCGGCCATGCGAGCGGAACAGGGGACGGAAGCAAGTGGGCAAAGGCCAGGCTTGATAAATTTGAAAAAAACCATTTCGGCATTTTTTATGAAATGCAGGGAATGGATGCTGAGGAAATGCAGGCACAGCTTGCAGCCGGGCAAAGGCCGGATCTTATTTTTTTCGGAAACGAAGAAAGGGAAACCGTTGAGCCCTTGCTGCAGCAAAGCGCACAGACAGCGCAGCTGGCGCCGGCCTGGCAGGAAAAGGGCGCAGCACAGCTGGCTTGGCCGGTATTTTACAGCGGCTATGCCATTTTGATCAACGAACAGGCTCTTTATGCGGCAGGCCTGTCCCCGCCGCTGGATATCGAAGACATAGACCAAGAATACATACAGCAGGTCCAACAGGCGCTGCCGAACGCTTTTGCCTATGAGACAAAGCAGGCCGGGATGGCGGCGATGGGGGCACAGGTGAACGCACAGACCAAACAAGCGCTCGTACAGGGAGATGCAGGAACAAGGGCACAGTTTTTACAGGAGGAGATCGCCTTTTTTGCCTGCCCCGCTTCTACCTGGTATACCATAGAGGGCATGAGCAATACGCAAAGCATCCCCTCTTACCAGGCGGTACCTCTGGCAAATTTGGCGGTAGATACGCAGTATGTAGGCGTCATGCAGACCGAGGACGGCGCCAAGGCTAGGGCCTGCGATGCTGCGGTCGCTTATTTATTATCACAAAACAGCCAGCAGGCCTTAGAGGACATAGGCGCACTGCCTGTGATCGGCACGGATGAGCCGATGCAGGCGCAGGGCAGCATCACAGGTGCCCTTTGGCAGCACAGAGACGAAAAAAATCTATGCGTTTTAGAGGCTGCAGGGTCGGCAGAAATGTTTTTTTCTACCCTGCAGGCGGACGGGTTCGACGCTGCCTGGCAATGGCTGAGCGCCGCTTGCAATACACCTTAAATCCGTGTAAAATAAAATGAAATACATTTGTAACTTTTCGTTGATTGAGGAGACGTGATGATATGATCCAAGCAGCCGTGATGCAAAGGCTGCGGGCGGTACTGCCGGCGCAGAATATTTTGGAAAACGAGCCTATGCGTCTGCATACTACCTTCAGAATCGGGGGGCCGGCAGACGTATTGTGCCTGCCGGAAAATGATGAGCAAGTAGCTAAGACGGTCGCGCTCTTAAAGCAGGAGCAGATCCCATTTTATATCATAGGCAATGGCAGCAATGTTTTGGTAAAGGACCGCGGCTTTCGGGGCTGTATCGTAAAGATGCTGCATCAGGGCCGGGAGATCCAGGTGGATCAAACGGCTAAGACGCTGTACGCCGGCGCGGGCGAGACCATGATGTCCATTGCGGTGCGCTGCGCCAAGGAAGGGCTGGGCGGCATGGAATTTGCCAGCGGCATTCCCGGCACATTGGGCGGTACAGTGAGCATGAATGCAGGCGCGTATGAAAAAGAGATGAAGGATATCGTCAAAGCGGTACGCATTTTGACGCAGGAGGGGGAAATCAAGGAGATCCCCAATGAAGAGATGGCGTTTGGGTATCGTACCAGCGCTGTATTGAAAAACAATTGGATCGTGCTGGGCGCTACGCTGCAGCTGGAGGCCGATGACCCTGCGAGGATACAGGCGCGCATCGATGATTTTACCCATCGCAGGCGTACGCGCCAGCCGCTGGAATATGCCAGCGCAGGCAGCACATTCAAGCGCCCGGAGGGCTTTTTTGCGGCCAAGCTCATTGATGAGGCCGGGATGAAAGGCTTTTCTGTTGGCGATGCCCAGGTCAGTGAAAAGCACGCCGGGTTTGTCGTGAATAAGGGAAAGGCGAGCGCAGAGGATGTGTTGGCGCTGATGGGGCGTATCCAAGCGGCGGTAAAAGACAAATTCGGGGTAGATCTAAAGCCTGAAGTACGCATCATAGGGGAGTGAACATGATAGAGATCCAGGCAGACCTGCATACGCATTCCAATTTGTCCGATGGAAAGGGAACTCTGGAGGAGAATGTGGAGGCGGCCTATCGTCTGGGGCTTAGCTGCATTGCCTGCACGGAGCATGGCCCGCGCCATATGAAGGCGGGCATTTCCAAACGGCAGCTGAGCCAAATGCGCCGCCGGGTGGACAAGCTGAACCAGCAATACCAAGGAAGGCTCACGGTGCTCATGGGCCTGGAATCCAACCTGATCTCCCTGGAGGGCGAATTGGATGTCCCCGAGGCATACAGGGGCTATTTCGATATTCTTTTGATGGGCTTTCACCTCAGCGCCCGTCCTACCAAGCTTTCGGAGTGCTGGATGTTTCAAATTGCCAACCCAAGGGCGGAGGAAAAGTACAGCGCGCGTTACCGCCAAAAGGCGACGGAGGCTTACCTGCGCGCCATTGAAAAAAACAGGTTCGATATCCTTGTGCATCCCGGCCTGCATTGGCCGCTGGAATATCAAAGGATCGCCGAGGCATGCCGGGCCTATGGCGTGGCGATGGAAATCAGCGCCCGCCCCAAACACTTGATTTTTAACGAAAAACAAACGAGACAAATGGCAAAAACAGGCGTACAATTTGTCATAGACAGCGACGGGCATAAGCCGGAGGAGATTGGCCGGGTACAGTGTGCCGTAGAGTTTGCCGAGCGGGCAGGCCTGGGGCCGGAGCAGATCCTCAATGCGAAAGGAAGGGAGCTTCCGGCGTTCCGGCGCGGATAAAGGAGGAGAATCCCTATGCGGTGTGTATTGGTAACGGGGCTGTCCGGGGCCGGGCGTTCTACGGCGCTGAGACAGTTGGAGGATATGGGCTATTTCTGTGTGGATAACCTGCCGCCGCAGATGATGGCTACCTTTATCTCCATGTGCCAGTGTGAGGATATCGAAAAAGTCGCGCTGGTGGTAGACAGCAGGACCCGTATGTTTTTTGCAGACATCTATAAAGCGATGGATGACTTGAAAAATATGGGCGTGCAGATGGAGATTTTATATCTGGAAACCGCAGATGAGGTGTTGATACGCCGATACAAGGAAACCAGGCGCAAGCACCCAATGGGCACCAACACCATCATGCAGGGCATCGCGGTAGAGCGCCAGCGCTTGGGAGAGCTGCGCAACATGGCGCAGCATATCATCGATACCTCCACCATGAGCGCAAAGCAGCTCAGCGAAATGCTGTGGGGCTTGTTTTCCGACCAGCATAAGCGGGACACGATCTTGCCGGTCATCGTTTCGTTTGGGTTCAAAAATGGCATCCCGCTGGATGCCGATTTGGTATTCGATGTTCGCTTTTTGCCAAACCCGTTTTATGATCCGGCGCTGCGCCCGATGAGCGGGCTGGATGCGCCGGTGCGCGAGTATGTATACGACCATGAGCAGACCCGCCTGTTTGAGGACAAGCTGGTAGAGCTTTTGGAGATGCTGCTTCCCTATTACCAGCAGGAAGGAAAGTATCAGCTTGTGGTAGCCATCGGCTGTACCGGCGGACAGCACCGCAGCGTGGCGGTGGCAGAGAGCCTATACCGCCGGTTGATGAAGGATAAGATCCAGTGCGTGGTACAGCATAGAGATATAGGAAAGGATGCGTTGAAGCATTGAGCCATCAGGGGGAATCCTTTTCCGCGCACACCAAAGAGGAGCTGCTGCATACCACGCCGGCGCATGACGGCTGTATCC
>OFMJ01001904.1_pt1 | contig 13981 bp, 13 predicted proteins | sample 1541801 | NCBI WGS metagenome assembly OFMJ01 (sample SAMN04209234, study PRJEB22552) | human gut metagenome | biome: gut; material: feces | host: Homo sapiens | place: USA: Oklahoma
GCCCGCCGGTAGAGCAGGGGGCCCCGCATATCCTATCTATGTCTTTTGAAGGCACAAGGGGCGAAACACTGGTGCATGCGCTGGAGGAACAAAACATCTATGTAGGAACAGGCAGCGCGTGCAGCTCTCATAAAAAGGGAGAAAGCCGCGTGCTGCGCGCCATGGGTGTACCGCCGCAGGTGGCACAGGGAACGCTTAGATTTTCTTTTTGCTGTATGAACACAGTGGAGCAGGCAGAAACCGTTGCAAGCGCCGTAGAGGAAAGCGTGGCGCGTATCAGGAGGTTTGTAAGGAGATAATGATGGAACAGCGATTGGTATTGGTCAAATATGGAGAGATCCATCTCAAAGGGTTGAACCGGCCGTTTTTCAAGCGGCTTTTGCGCCAGCGCCTGATGAACAACCTGGAGGGCCTGCATTGCGAAGTGCGCGAAATGCAGGGGCGGGTCTTTGTATCCGGCTTTGCACCGGAGGCAGAGGCAGAGGTGGTGGAGCAGTGCGCCAACACCTTTGGCGTCGTGGGGGTGAGCCCCGCGGCCCAGGTGGACAAGACCCTGGAAGCGATGGCCCGGGCCGCTGTCGCAGAGCTGAAGGAGGCAATGGCGCACAGGGGCTTGCAGGCCTGTACGTTTAAGGTAAGAGCCCGCAGAGAGGACAAGTCCTTTTTCCCCGACAGCCAGGGCATTGCACGCGAGATAGGCGGGCGTATCCTGGAGGCAATGGAAAATGTAAAGGTGGACGTACACCATCCGCAGATCATAGTGCAGGTAGAGGTAAGGGACAGCGCGTATGTCTATGCCGGCACCAGGGAAGCGGTGGGCGGCATGCCGATCGGCACAAGCGGGAAAGGGATGGTCATGCTGTCCGGCGGCATTGACAGCCCTGTGGCAGCCTATGCCATGGCAAAACGCGGCATGACGGTAACTGCCATGCACTTTATGAGCCCGCCGTATACAGGACAGGCGGCCCAGCAGAAGGTAGAGGACCTAGCCAAACGACTGGCCTGCTATTGCGGCCCGGTTCGGCTGCATCTGGTGCGTTTTACGGAGTTTCAGGAGAACATCTATGAAAAGTGCAAGCATGAGCTGCTGACTGTCATCATGCGGCGCTGCATGATGCGCATTGCACTCGCAGTGGCGCATAGGGATGGAGAGCAGGCCTTGATTACTGGCGAAAGCCTAGGCCAGGTGGCCAGCCAAACCATAGAGGCGATCTGCACCACAGACGCGGTATCGGACATGCCTGTATTCCGGCCGCTGATCGGAATGGATAAAACGGAAATCATCGAGCAGGCGCGTAAAATCGGGACATTTGACATTTCCATCCGCCCGGGAGAGGATTGCTGCACGGTGTTTGTGCCAAAGCACCCGGCTACAAAGCCAACGCTGGAAGCAGTGGAGGCAGAAGAAAAGAACTTGGAAATGGAGCGCTTGGTGCAAGAAGCCATCGCGTCGATGGAAACCGTTATCCTCAAGCGTGCATAATGAAAAAGCAGCCTTTAGGCTGCTTTTTATTGCGTATCCTGATCCGATCCATACCGCAGGTAGATAGCGGAAACAACGCCATCGGAGATCTCATAGAACAGGGCATAGTTTGTATCGGTGGCTAGGTCAAACTGGAGCGCAGCCTGTTCATCGGCCGGGTCGAACGGATAAGGCTGGGCCGGTGCATAATAAGCGATTTGATCGTCGGTATCCAGCCCGCAGGGCGGAATGCTGATCCCTGTATGGGTCTGGGGATTGGCACGGTACAGCACAAGGGCATCCTCTTCGACAACAGGCGGATTGTCTTGCGGGAATTTTTCCAAAACAGCAGCTTGGCCATCCCCCACCTTGGTGCCGCGCGGCCCGGGAATGGAGGGATCGTTGATGTTGATATGGGAGAGGATGAACGTCCCATCCTGTTCAAGAAACGAGTAGGTGACGGCATCGCTGATCAGAGAGGTAAAACGGCTTTGGTCTACGCCCAGGGTATAGGTTGATTCATCATAGCCTTCGCCTAATTGCTCTTTGGCCTGCTCCAAGGTGGTCTGCCCCAGCGTGAGGCCTTGTATCGTCAGGTCCTCCGTTCCAAAAGGAAGCACTTCTGCCGCAGCAGGCGAGGGGGAAGCGGTCGGCGATTCAGAAACCTGGCTTTGGCTGGGCGTGCAAGCACAGAGAGAGCCAAGGGAGAAAACAGAAAGGCAGAGAGCTGCAAAACGAACCTTTTTCATATTGGATGATCCTTTCAAGGACAGCGATAGATATTAGATACGGGCACACTGACAGGGCACCCTGTGAACAAAAATTATATCATAGAATGGGAAAAATGGCGGAAAGAAAAAGCGCAGAATAAAATTTCTGCGCTTTTTTCGAGTGTTGATTCAGCGATGGCAGAGGGGAGCAAAGCAGGCGGGCAAATGTGCCGCCAGCGCTTGCGGCGATAGCTCCACTTGCAGGCCAATGCGCCCGGCCGATACAAGAAAAGTCTGCAAATCGGCAGCGCTTTGATCCAGGATGGTAGGATAACTCTTTTTCATTCCGACAGGGGAGCATCCGCCACGGACATAGCCTGTATGGCGCTGCAGATCCTTGACTGCCAGCATGGATACGGATTTTACCCCCACGGCTGACGCCGCTTTTTTGAGATCGAGCTCCTTGTGACAGGGAATGACAAATACATAGCATTGCCCTTTTTCATCATGAGTGACCAGTGTCTTGAAAACCTTTTGCACAGGGATGCCCAAATGCTCGGCGACAGTCACGCCGTCCACAGGGCCCTTTGCTGCATACTGGTGGGCTTGATAGGGGATATGCCAATTTTCCAAAATGCGCATCACATTTGTCTTGGTTTCACGCATGGGCCGCCTCCTCTGCCAAAGGAAGCTGGCGCAATACCATTTGTGTGCATCTCTCTGCCAAAAGCTCTTTGGGATATTCGGCATGGTGCTTCATGGCTATATAGCTGGCAAGGCCTAAGCTGATATAGGATAAAGCAAATTCATCCGGCAGGCAGCGCAGCTCGCCGCTTGTGACGGCATTTTGGCAAAGTGTGCGCATATAGCTGATAAAAGAATCGCAGAGCGGTGTAAGCAGATGGCATACTTTTTCGAGGATTTCAGAAGGCAGGCCTTGCTGCTGAAGCACGCCCAAAAATAAGCTGGGCATGGCGCTGTTATCCGTAAACATATCATAAAGCCGCAGCGCAATATCCTGGATTGCCTGGGAAAGGGAAGCGGCCCCTAAAGGCTGACAAAGCACCTGATTTTGCTCCTCCGCATAGGCTACGATGACTTGAATAAAGAGATCCTCTTTGCTCTGAAAATATTCATACACTGTGCCTTTGCCAATCCCGCATGCCTTTGCGATCTGGCTTATGGTGATCTGCGTATAGTCATGATTGTTCAGCAGGCTTCGTGTGGTCTGCAAAATAAGCGTACGTTTATCCATCACGGCTGCTCGCCTTCTTTCCCGCGGAAAGGCGTTGTTTGCGTTTCGGCAGGCATATCGACGAACAGGACATCATCCGGCTCATCGTCAGGGTCCTGGGGCTTTAATGGCTTTTTATGCATGATTTGGTAGAGAACCGGCACCAAATACAGCGTCAGCAGCGTGGCGTACAGCAGCCCCCCGATGGTAGTGATGGCCATAGGACGCATCATAGCGGCGCCTGCGCTGGGATCAAAGCACATAGTGGACATCGCAATGATGGTGGTAAGCGCTGTCATCAGGATGGGACGCAGGCGATCCTGGCCGGCCTGTAAGAGCGCTTGGCGTGTATCTAGCCCCTGCCTGCGCAGCTGATTGACGTAATCGACGAATACGATGCCGTTGTTTACCACGATGCCTGCCAGGATGATAAAGCCGATCAAAGCCACGGTGCTGACCGGGTTGCCCGTCAGCATCAGGGCCAGCAGGCCGCCGGTAAACGCCAGCGGGATGGTAAACATGATGATGAACGGACTGAGCAGAGACTGGAACTGAGCGACCATCACCAGATAGATGAATACAATGGCCAATCCCATCATCAGGAATAGATTGGAGAAGGTCTCCTCAATCATTTCGTTCTGCCCGGCCAGCTGTGCCCGGCATCCGCCGGAAAGCTGCATCCCATCCAGCTGCGCCTGCACCGTCTGGCTGACCTTGCCAATGTTATATCCGTCGCTAAGCTGTGCGGATACGGTGACATACCGTTCCTGTCCGCTGCGGGAAATACTGTCAAAGCCTTCTTCCGAGGCAAAGGAAGCGATGTCCTTTAAGGCAATGGATTTTCCTTCGCTGTTTTCAATTTTCAATGCCTCCAGGGACTGCTTATCCACGGTCTTGCCGCTGTTTACGTAGATATCATAGGTAGTGCCGTCCTGTGTAAGAGAGGAGGCGGCGCTGGGCTGCTTGATTTCCGCTTGCACAGCAGCGTATACCTGGCCGGTGGTCAGGCCGTTTTTGATGGCTTCTGTTTTATCCACGGTAATGCGAAGCTCCGGCGTTTTTTTGCCAAGGCCGTCATCGATCTCTGTTACGCCTTCTATTTGGGAGAGCATCTCTGCCACAGAAAGGGCGTTTTGGCGAAGGTCATCCAGCTCCTGGCCATAGATTTCAATGGAAATGGCGTCGCCGGTCATGGAAGAAAGATCGGCGCCCTGTGAATTGATGCTGATTTCTGCCGGTATATCCTGGGTAGCTTCGCGCACCTGTTGGGCAACCTCCGTGGTGGATGCGCTGCGCTCATCCTTCAAAAGCACATAGATGCTGGTAGCATCGCCGCCCATCATGCTCATCATACCGGAGCTTCCGGAGGAGCCCAGCACGCCTACGGTTTCGACATTTTCATTTTGCATCAATACATCGGAGAGCTGTCCTAGCGTATCGCGCGTTTGCTGCTCATTGGCATCCTCAGGCAGCATTACGGACAGGGTTAGCTGCCCCATATCGTTGGAGGGGAAAAGCTCCGTGCCCAGCCGGGAAGCGCCGTAGATGCTGACGCCCAACAGCGCGACGACGATGACGATGACCCAGCTTTTATGCTTGAGCGTAAAGGAAAGGGAACGCTGGTAAGCATGGTTCAGGCGGTTAAAGGTCTTGTTCTGCTTGGCCGGCTGACGCCGCAGCACGGTGGCGGCCCCGGCAGGCACCAGGGTCAGCGCAACAAGCAGGCTGGCAAGCAGGGAATAGGCGATGGTCAGCCCCATGTCTGCAAAGATCTGGCGCGTCATCCCCTGCACGAAAACAATAGGCACAAAGACGATGACCGTTGTCAGCGTAGAGGAGAAAATAGCGCCGGATACCTGCTTGGCGCCCTGGATGGCAGCCTTGCGCGGCGGGACCCCGAGGCTGCGCAGGCGATAGATGTTTTCGATGACGACAATGGAATTGTCTACCAGCATGCCTACGCCTAAGGCGAGCCCGCTCATGGAAATGATATTGAGCGTAACGCCGGAAAAATACATCAGCACAAAGGCGGTGACAACGCTGACTACAATGCTGGCGCCTACGATAATGGTGGGCTTCCAGTCTTTTAGGAAAAACAAGAGAATAAGGATTGCCAATAGGCCCCCGGTAACCAGGTTAGAGACAATGGTATCAATCATGATGCCGACATACTCGCCTTGGTCCATGATGGTGGTAAGGTGTACTTCGGGCTGCTCGGCCTGGAGCGCGGCCATTTTATCCGCCACATTTTGCGTGACCTCGGCGGTAGAATAATTGGGCTGCTTTTGCAGCATCAGCACCACGGCATCCTCACCGTTGACCTTGGTATACATATCCGCGCTGTTGTCGGATACAGTGATGTCCGCGACATCCTCGATGGCAACATCGCCGACACTGGGGAGGTTCATCAAAACAAGCTGGCCAATGGCCTGGGTATCTGTTACCTTGTCGCCGACGCGCACCAAAACATCGCTGCCTTCATCGTCTACGCTGCCGGCCGGCATGCTGAAGTTTTGCCCCTGTAAAATGCCTTCCAGCATCTCCGTTGTAATTTCAATTTTAGGAGAGCTGGTTTTGGGCATATTCTGCTCGATCTGGCTGCGAATCTGCGCTTCGGCAGATGCTTTGTCCACGCCCTCCGGAAGCTGTGCCAGTTGAGCATTGACTTGCTCGTCGACTGCGCTCTGCGTTTTACGGTTGACGTAGCCGCGCAGCTTGCTGTTGATCTTATCGATCTTATCCTGATTGAGGGTGATGGTAATTTGGTTTTCCACCAACCCATCTGCACTGATCGAGGCAACGCCTTCGGTCGTTTTGAGCGCAGGCAGAATGGTATCGTCGATGTACTCACTGGACTGGCTGATGGTTTGCCCCTCCACCGAAGCAGAGATCGCCATGATCGGCATCATATTTGGATTCAGTTTTAGAATGGTCGGGTTGCTGGCTTCCTCCGGGAGCGCACCTTCGATCAGATCCAGCATTTCGCGCATATCTGTCACACAGGCGTCCATATCGGCGTCTTCTACGAACTTTAGAACCACCATAGAGCTGTTTTCCTGGGAAATGGAGCTGATTTCATCCACATTGCTGACGCTGGCCATCGCCTGCTCTATGGGGGCGGTGACGGTCGTTTCAATTTCCTCAGGCGAGGCCCCCACATAGGTGGTAGATACCACGGCATAGGGAAGGTTCATACTGGGAAGCAGATCTACGGTCATATTGGTATAGCTGACACCACCTAAAATGGCGATGATAATGATGGCTACCAATACGGTCAAAGGCTTTTTGACACTGTATTTTGAAAACATAATGCGCTCCTTTCGATTTCCGACCGACCGGTCGGTCAGTCCTGCTATCATTATAGGAAAAGAGAGGGCAAAGTCAACCTATTTTGTGTAAAAAGAAGAAAATATTCCGGCACTTGCCCTGATCGCAGATAAAAAAAGGACACAGAAAAAATTCTGTGTCCGAAAAAGATCGTATCTTATAGCATGTGAGCCCGCAGCTCTTCCGGCGCATGCATGCTCAAAAGGCCGGGCGCAATGTCAAAGACTGTTTTGCAGCCGCAGTCTCCCTGTTTTGCCAAGCGATACGCAGCGCGTGCATAGCAGACCAGCACACTGGAGGTAAATTCCGGATTGGAATCCAGCTTTAAGGAAAACTCCATGATATGTTTGTTTCCATCGCCGGTCAGGCCGCTGTGGATGACAAATCCGCCGTGCGGCATGGCGCTGTGATGGGCTTTCAGCTCATCTTCAGTGATGAAATGCACGGTGGTATCATATTCGTCAAAATAATTGGGCATCGTGACGATATCATGCTCAACCTGCTTGGCATCCGCGCCCTCCTCCAGGACGACATAGCATTCGCGCAAATGCTTTTGGCGGGTCGTATAATCTTTGACAGAGCCTTGACGAATCTCGTCCATGACGGCTTCCACGGGGATGGTATACTGTTTGCCGTCCTTTACGCCTTTCACGCGGCGAATGGCGTCTGAATGGCCTTGGCTGACGCCTTTGCCCCAGAAGGTATAGGATTTTCCCTGCGGCAGTACACAGTTCATATACAGGCGGTTTAAGGAAAACAGGCCGGGGTCCCAGCCTACGGAGATGATCCCCACCTTGCCGGAAGCTTGTAAGGCAGCGTCCATATCGGCAAAGTAGGCCGGGATCTTTGCGTGCGTATCAAAGCTATCGATCACATTGAAATACCGGCTCAGGGCAGGCCCTTGCTGGGGCAGGTCCGTGGCGGAGCCGCCGCAGATGATGAGTACGTCGATTTTATCCTGCCAATCCGCCGCCTGCTCAAGAGAGACGACAGGCACATTGGCCTTGATGGATAGCGCAGCAGGATCGCGGCGGGTAAAAACCGCAGCCAATTCCATATCCTCGTTCTGCGCTACGGCAAGCTCGACCCCTTTGCCAAGATTGCCATAACCGGCGATCCCAATACGAATTTTATTCATGAGAAGAAACCTCCTTTTGGTCATTTTCTGTTTGTAGGATACAACAAGCCTGCTTGTCCTGCAAGAAAAATTCGGAAAATTGCGGAAAGATCAACAGCAGCAGCCATCCCCGCCATAATAAGTGCCGATAGCGTCGGCAGCCCAGATGGCGTCCGCGATCATTTCTGCGGTAGCTTTGAAGGGAAGGTTGCCCATGCAGCGCTGGGAAGCGGCGATCTCAGCTGCTTTTAAGATCTGCTCCTGCGCGGGATGGTGAAGCCCCAGCTCGCATAGCGTGGTGGGCAGGCCAACGCTCTGGCAGAAATGTATGACTTCCTCCATTTCCTCTACAGGCGCATTTTCCAGAACAAGCTGCGCTAAGGTTCCGAACGCTACCTTTTCTCCATGATACATGGCATGCGTTTCCGGCAGCGCGGAAAGCCCGTCGTGGATGGGATGCGCAGCTGCCAGCCCTCCGCTTTCAAACCCGATGCCGCTGAGATAGGTATTGGCCTCAATGATGTTTTCGACGGCAGTAGTACAAACCTGTTTTTCCACTGCTACCTTGGCGCGGAGACCGTCTGCCAGCAGCGTTTCATAGCAAAGCTGTGCCAGCGCTGTTGCGGCCAGAGTGGTTTTGGCGCGGACGCTGTTATCGCCGTTGCTGCGCTGGCAGGCCCGGGCCTCGAAAAAGGTAGCCAGCGCATCGCCCATGCCGGCTACAAGCAGGCGGGCAGGCGCCTTGGCGATGACGGCGCTGTCCACGATGACGACATCGGGGTTGCGCTTCATATGCGCGGCCTTTTCCGGCACACCGTCCGGCGTATAAATCACGGCCACAGCGCTGCACGGCGCATCGGTGGATGCGACCGTGGGCACGATGGCCACAGGCGCTTCTGTTTGTATGCTCACACATTTCACGGTATCGAAAATTTTTCCGCCGCCTACGCCGACCAATACATCGCAGCCGCTCTGTATAAATTGCGCCGTTACACGGTCGATTTCAGTTTGACAGCATTCCCCCTGAAAAATCTCAAAGGTGACCGCGCCGTTCAGACTGCGCTCAATGGATGCGCCGAACCGTTTTTGCCCGGATGCGCTGATGAGCACAAAGGGCTTTTGGCCAAGCGGGAGGATGTATTGTGCCAAGCGGGATAATTCTCCCTTGCCCTGCACATATTGACTGGGGCTTAATAAGATCCTGGACATGGATAAACTGCCTCCTTATAAGGGTAAGTTTTTCTTATTTTACCACGGGTCAACGGGAGGCACAAAGAGAACGGCATGGATTTTTCTGGCGAATTGGGATAAAATACGAATCATGGAACAAAGGAAAGGGGAAAGAACATGGATTACCAAGCCCTGCGGGATTATCTCAACGAGCATGACCCATACAGCAGGATGAGCCATATTTCCATTGTAAAGTTGGAACCGGGCAAAAGTGAAGTGACCTTAACGGTATGCCCGGATAACGAAAATTTTATGGGGTTTTTGCATGGAGGCGCTTACTATACCCTTGCCGATGTGGCGGGCGGCGGCGCGCTTGTGCAGCGCAACAGCAAGTGTGTGACGCTGCAGGCAGACCTGCATTTTCTCCGCAAGGCCCATGGCGGCGTCATCACAGCCTATGGCAGATGCGTGCACATGGGAAAGACGACGGGCGTCAGCCAGGTGGAGATGAAGGACAGCGAAGGGAGGAGCATTGCCGTATGCACCTGCACAATGTTTTTTACCGATGAGCCGCTGCAAAAGTAAAAATACGCATAAGCAAAAAGAGCTGTGAATCAGCTCTTTTTCTTTGTCAGCGTTTGCCGCCATATAAGCGCCTCTTTTTCCAGATGCTTTACAAAGGAATCCTTGCCGTCGCAATATGCCTCGATGTCGTCAGGATATGCGGCCGCCAACGACCGCTTTAACGCCGCATAGGCAGCTGCCTTTTGAGGATGTGTCCGAAGATAGTCACGTACAGCCAAGTGGCGTTCGATCTCATATCGACTTTCTGCTCCGAATATATGGACCTGATGCGTCCTATGTGCGCCGCCTTTGCGCAGATAGCGCCGTCCAGGAATCCCGAATGCCCCCATATACTCATAGCCGAGGAATACAAAGGCGTCGGCCAAAGCATCCACCGCCGTGATTTCTGTGACAACGGGAAGGATGTCAATGATGGGCTTGGCGGCTAACCCGGGAACAGATGTACTGCCGATATGATGGATGGATACCAAAAGGCCTGACAAGACTTCCTTGAGACACGCAGCCTCTTGCTCATAGGCCAGAGGCCAGGAGGGCTGATAGGGAACAACGGAGACATACATGGCACTTAGACAGAAGGGGCTGCCAAAAACATCGTTTGAAGCAGCCAACGCCCGGTCTTTGTGGTAAACCAGCGCGACAACGCCGTTTGGACGGCCTGAACGCTGCTTTGATCTTCGTAGAGATTGACAAGGAAATCCGCCTCTACCAAAATACGGTAATCCAGCCCATCCATTTGAGTATAAGTGTGATGGTGGGCAACCAGATAACAGACACGCTCTAGGATTTCGTCTTCGATGTCATAGCGTGCCAGCATGCGGCGCGCCAGCGGCGGGCCTTCTATCTGCTGATATGCCCCGGCACTGCTATGATACTTGGCGCGGCTCGGATTGATGCCTATATCGTGCACCAGCGCTGCCAATTCAAGGATGTACTGCGTTTTTTCATCCAGATGCTCCTGCTGTCCGATAAAACGGGCAAAGGCATGTACTTTTAGGAAATGCTGAATGTGCTTTGGCTGTCCCTGCTCATGGACGATCATATCGGCCAATACACGATCCAAAATTGTTTGCATGCGGATTCATTTCCTCCTAGCGTTTCTTACAAATAGGATGCTGCCTTTTTGCAAAGCCACTGATAAATGGGCAAAAGAAGCGGTTCACGGCAGTGCGCCGGCAGGGTTTTAATGGGAATCCAGCGTACGGCGCTGTTTTCTCCTTCACGGACGCACAGCGGTTGTGACTCATCGGCGGTATATAGATAGGTGGCATTGAGATGCAGATGAGGGGCTACGGGTTGTCCATGTTTGCAATGGGCAGGCACACAGAGCGTGTCCCACCGCACAGGGGCGGGGCAAAGAAGAGAGACGGAGGAAAGCCCGGTTTCCTCCAATACCTCTCGGCGTGCTGTGGATTGAAAGCTTGTGTCGCCGTCGTTATGGCCGCCGGCCCAGCTCCAGGATCGGTAGATATTGTGATAGACCATCAGAGCATGGGTACAGGCTGCGTTGACGACCCAGGCAGAGGCGGTGAAATGGCAGACGGGGTTTTCGCGTGTATACAGCTGTGTGCCGAATGCTTGCCACGCAAACCGGATCTGCTCGGCAGCAGCACGCTGCTGCTCGTCAAAGGGATGATAATGTACGAGTTCATCAGGAAGGAACAATGATCTAGCCTCCGTTACGGCAGCATGGACCGCAGATGTGCCGGCTGCTTTAGTGTCAGCCGGTGTTTTTTATCGTGAATGCGCCTTTCGGCATATAGGAAGGTCGCGGTATCCTCTACGGTTTCGATCAGCGGGCGGGGCTGATAGCCCAGCTCCTCCGTCGCTTTGTCATGGCAAAATAGGCCGTTGCTTTTCAACGTGTATAGGGAATAGCTGGTATACAGCGGCTTTTGATGCAAAAGCTTGTAATACAGCTCAGAAAGGCCGGCCGTTCCCTTGGCAAACCACATGGGCAGCACAACGCGGAGAGGGCGCTTGCCGCTTATCTTGTGCACCAGGTACAAAAGATCTTCCACCGGCATATAGTGATTGGAAAGTATATAGCAGGCGCCCTTCTTTCCTTTTTCCGCCGCTGCGATGATGCCGTCGGCTACATCCCGTACATCGACAAAATCATAACCGCCGCGCACACAGGCCTTTAAGTGCCCGTTTAGATAGTCCTCAACCATCTGCGTGAGATGGCCATGCCCATAGTCAAAGGGCCCAAGGATACCGGAGGGGTGCACAACAACTGCGTCAAGCCCCTGCTGTACGCTATCTAAGACAGCCTGGGTAGCCTCTGCCTTGGTTTTGGCATAGGCGCCTACGACATGGCTGGGGTCGAACGATGCCTGCTCATAGATCCAGCAGCCCTGTTTTTGTTCTTTCAATGCGTGTACGGAGGAAACATACACCAGACGCCGCACCCGGTGCGCCAGGCACATCGCAATGATATTTTTGGTTCCGTTCACATTGACATCATATACATTTTTTTGCACCTTGGATGCAATGCTTACAATGCCGGCGGCATGGATGACCACCAACTCGCTGTCCGGTGGGCAGGCGAAGAAATCAGACAAGGATTCCTGTTCACAGACATTGCCTTCATATAGAGTAAGCTGCGGGCAGGGGGCCAGATGGCTTGGATCGCCGGGCAGCATCAATGCACGTACCTGATGACCCAGAAGACATAGCTTTTGAACCAAAACATTGCCGAGATGGCCATTGGCTCCGGTAACACAATAAATCGTCTTCATAAAGAACCACTCCAGTACATTTGGTTTCTATGATTATTATATCATATGCAAGCAAGATCAAAACGGAAAAAAGACGGCAAAATCTGCCGCCTTTTATGACGCCTTCAGGCGTTTACCACTGGTTTTCCGAAAGCGTAAATTCACTGAACACGGCATCGAACTGATGGTCTGAGGGACTGCAGGCATAAAGGCCGGTGCGCAATACACCAGCGCCCTTTTCAAAATGGAAAATGCGCATTTGTGAAAAGACGATGCCATCCAAGCTATATTCCATACAAAAATCTGCGCCGCTTCTGGATAAGCGATAATAAATGGCTTGTATACTGGTATCGATATCCTGCATAGCCCAGTCGGAATACCCATTGGCCGTTACAACGCTGCCGAGCTGCTGCAAGGAATTGTCGATGTATTCAATGGAAGCCTTAAACCAGTTATCGCTGTCCTGATAGACCATCAGGCCGCACTGGTCATATTGCGCGCCGTAAAGAAAGGAAGCCTTAAAGGTAAAACAAAAATCCTCCTTAAGGGGCAGCACGAGCGCATGGGCGTTATCCTTTTGGAACCCGTAATGCGTTCGCTGCCAGCAGTCTGTGGAAGGGTCAGTGGTGATCACGATCTTTTCCGCAGAAAGGAAGGACTGCCTGGGCGGATAGATCCATTCGAGCTGGTTGATGTCAAACTTCATATAATAACCCCTTTTCCATTTGTATTCTGGCAAGCTGCCATACCTTCATCCTACCATATTATAAGGAGAAAAAGAACACCTCTCTCTAACAAAGAAAAGAGAAGGAAAGGCCGTTACAGCAATGCCCGTCGCTTGACAAGAATCCACCAAAAACTATATATTGAAAAAGAAGAAATAGAACGTACGATACAGCTTTGCTGGATAAGCGTACGGGCATCCTTGGACTATGTGCAAGGCTCTGTAAAATCAAAGATTTGGAGGCTAGAGATATGGCGGCATCTTGGTTGAATTTAGAAGGGAAAACGGTCGTTGTAACAGGGGGTGCATCCGGCATTGGCAAGGCTGTGGCGCAGGAGTTTTTGCAAAACGGTGCCAATGTTGTTGTTTGTGATATAAACCCCAGCGCACCCGAGTTTGATGCGGCAAACGGAAGGTTTGAATATGTGGTCACGGATGTGACAAGCCGCGAAAGCGTAGAGGCGATGGTGGAAAAGGCAAAGGCGGCTTTTGGCCAAATTGATGTGCTGGTAAACAACGCAGGCATCAATATCCCCCGCTTGCTGGTAGACCCTAAAGACCCTAAAGGGAAATATGAACTGGATGACAAGGTATGGGATAAGGTAAGCGCCATCAACTTTAAGGGCGTGTATCTGTGTGCGCAGGCAGTGGCCCGCGATATGGTGGCCCGTAAAGACGGCGTAATCATCAACATGTCTTCGGAATGCGGGTTGGAGGGTTCGGAAGGCCAGAGCATTTACGCGGCTACCAAAGCGGCTGTCAACGCGCTGACCCGCTCCTGGGCCAAAGAGCTTGGCAAGCACAATGTCCGTGTGGTAGGCGTAGCACCCGGCATTTTGGAAGCGACCGGCCTGCGTACCCTGGAATATGAGACGGCGCTGAGCTATACCCGCGGCATTACGGTGGACGAGCTGAGGGCTGGATACAGCAAGACC
>OFMJ01001914.1_pt1 | contig 13868 bp, 16 predicted proteins | sample 1541801 | NCBI WGS metagenome assembly OFMJ01 (sample SAMN04209234, study PRJEB22552) | human gut metagenome | biome: gut; material: feces | host: Homo sapiens | place: USA: Oklahoma
TATCGTCCCGATATTTACATGCGGTTTTGTACGTTCAAATTTTCCCTTCGCCATCGGTACATTCCTCCCTATGGGTTTTTTGTTTGTTTTAGAGTTGGAGCGGGTGATGGGAATCGAACCCACGTAGCCGGCTTGGGAAGCCGGTGCTCTACCATTGAGCTACACCCGCAAGCATGTGTGCCATTCACTACACGCGCCCATATTTTAATGCACCGGCGCGCTTTTGTCAATGCGTTTGGCACAATCATCGAAAACTTGCCAATTTATTTTTGATTCTTTGCAGCGCATTGTCCACACTTTTCTCCGGTTTGTCCAGCGCAGCGGCGATCTGCTGGTACGATTCTCCGGAAATATGGCGCAGCAAAACCTCCAGCTCCAAGGCGCTGAGCGTGGCTTCCATGGCCTGGTGCACCTCATCCAGCCGCTGCTTTTGCAAAATAAGCGCCTCCGGCTCTTCTTCCTGCGGGCCGGGCAGCACATCGCGCAGCGCATGCTGTCCGTCTGCACGGGCGTCAAAGGAAACAAACTCGTTCAGCAGCTGGTGCTTTTGCCTTGTGGACGCCTTCACCGCTGAGATCACCTGCCTTTGCACGCACAGCTTGGCAAAGCCGCCGAACGTGCCCTTGGCAGGGTCGAAATCCTGTATGGCGCGAAACAGGCCGATCATCCCCTCCTGCACCAGGTCCTCCGCATCTGCGCCCGGCAGGTAGTAGCTGGCCGCCTGCGCGCGCACCAGCGGCTTGTACCGCTCCAACAAACATTCCTGCGCCCAGGCCTCCTGCTTTGCCCTGTCTGCCAGCACTTCATCTGAAATTGTGGGTCCGCACTTCTCCGTCATTGCGTTTCCTTTCCCTGCTCCGGCACGCGGATGCGCTCCAGCGCCTCCAGCGTCTCCCCGTCCAAGTGATGGAACAAATAGCCCTTTTGCCTAGCTTTTTCCTGCATTTGCCTGCGCTGCCTTTTGGCCTGCTGCAGCGTTTGGAGCAATTCCTTGGCGCTCATGCGCAGCGCGCCCAAGCCCAGGACCACGTGCTGCTCCATCCCGTCGCCGGTAGCCACGCGCACCGTGCACCGCTGCCGGCTCAGCAGCGCGCACTGCCTTTCAATATATTGGTCCGCCGTTTCCTCCGCCTGGGTATAGACCACCCGCACACCGCCGACCATGGTTTCGCTGCCCTTGTTATTTTTTACATGGTGCCCGTCGTATACCAGCACGATCTCTATCCCGGTAAAGCCGGAAAAGTCCGCCAGCACGTCGGCCAGGCGGTCGCGCGCATGGTCGATGGACAGCCCCTCTTTGTTTTCTCCGGCGCCCAGGATATTATACCCGTCGACAAACCAGATCTCTCTCATCGCTACTGTCCATTGCGCTGGCGCAATACCTCATAGATCAGCACTGTTGCCGCGCAGGAGGCATTGAGCGATTCCGTCCGGCCCTTTAAGGGGATGCCTACCATAAAATCGCACTTTTGCTCCGTCAAGTGCGCCAGGCCCTCGCCCTCGCTGCCAATGCAAAGCGCCAGCGCGCCTTTGAGGTTTGCCCGGTTGCAGTCCGGCGCGCCGGCCGCCGTACCCGCCACCCATAGGCCGTATTCCTTGAGCTGATCCAACGTGGCGGCCAGGTTGGTGACCCGGGCCACGCCGATGTGCGCCGCCGCCCCGCTGGAAGCGCGGAACGCAGCAGCAGACAACCCCGCGCTGCGCCGCTTGGGGATGATGACGCCGTGCGCGCCCAGCGCCTCTGCGCTGCGCAGGATCGCGCCCATGTTGTGCGGGTCGGTCACGCCGTCCAGCACGATGACAAACGGGTCCTCCCCGCGCTGGGCCGCCACGCGCAGAATATCCTCCACCTCTACATAGGCCGCCGCGGACAGCTGCACCACGATGCCCTGGTGGTTGGGCGTGCGCCCCTCCTCTTTGGGGCAAAGATAACCCATGCGCTTTTCATCCACCTCTAAAATCGGCACATTCAAGGCTTTGAGCTGGCCGATCAGCGGCAGCACAGCGCCCTGTGCCTTGCAGGTATAGGCCCTTTCCATGGGCATGCCGGCCCGCAGCGCCTCTTTCACAGGGTTGATGCCGTAAATGATCTCTAGTGTTTCTTGCTCGTGCATAGCAGCGCCTCCCGGTATTTGCGTACTTGTTCTGCCTGGCCGCAGGTCATTTTCCCCTCCGGGCATTTGCCGCGGATGCACCCCGGCCCGCTGTTTTTGAACAGCGTGGGGGCCGCCTGCTCTGCCAGGCGCAGCATTTCCCAGGCCAGCGCACGGATCTCCCACTGCGCGCGGTTGCAGCAGCGCAGCGAGAAAAAGTGCATCAGCTCGCGCGCGTTCATCGTAATGACCATGCGCGTTTCGCAGGCATTCGGCAGTACAAAGCGGGCGTCCTCGTTGCTCTTTTCGCCCTTTGCGCCCAGCTTTGCCTGCCAGTCATTGTACCATTGCTGCATGGTTTGCATCTGCCGGTCATATTCTGCCACGGCCTCCGGCCCCAGCGCTTGGATAGACGGCGGCAAAATATACGGGAAGCTGCCCGTCTGGTTGGCCTGGGAAACATAGCGCTGGCTCTGCACGGAAAAGCTGGCGATGCGGTGCCTGGTAATCTGCGCCAAAAGCGCCCGCGATACGCCCTCCACGGCAAAGGTAAAGCTGGCATGCTCAATAGGCGACAGATGCCCCATCTCCACAATGCGCTGCAAATATTTAGTCTGGTCCTTTTCCGCAACGCCGCGGATGAGCTCCTCTACGTTGGCAGAGGAATAGCACATCCTCGCGCCCGTGGCCACCACCTCGTCCGGGTTTGGCGTATGGCTCAGCAATTCCACTTTTAGGCTTGTCCTGCTCATCGTTGTAATTCCTCCCATGTCATTTGGCTGGCCAAAGCCAGCACGGCCTGAAGCCTGTCCGTCTGCTCTGTCAAATACAGATACCCCAACACCGCCTCAAAGCCGGTGGAGGCGCGGTAATCCCCCACGTCTGCATGCTTTGGCACGGTAGCGTTATGCATGTTGCGGCCGCGGCGGAATATGCCCCTCTCCTCCTCGGTGAGCCTGTCCATCAGGGCGGCAGCGGTAAACGCCTGCGCACCGGCCCGCACCAGGCGCGTGGCCATGATATGCAGATCGTGCGTATTGCGCCCCGGATGGCTGTCTATCAGCGATTGCCGCACATACATTTCATAGATCGCATCCCCCATATACGCCAAGGTCAGGGGGGAAAGCTGTCTTGCCTCTTCGTTTGTCAATGCTCTCTCCTTATGGTGTCGTGCCGGTGACGGGCAGCGTTTGGCAGACGCCCTCTGCAATGGCCAGGGCCAGGGCCTGCCGCCCCTCTTCGCTGCGCAAGATGCCCTCCTCCCGGCTGTTGGAAAGAAATCCGCACTCCACAATGAGAATCGGCATCTTTCCGCTTTTCAAAATATATTTGTCCGTTTGGGCGATGGCGTCCCGGTTCTTTTCGCTTTTCAGCGTATTGTTTAAGTTTTCCTGAATGGCCTGGGCAATGCGCTGCCCCTCCTCGCTCTCTTTATAATACAATACCATCGCGCCGTTGGCGCTGCGGTCCGGATTGCTGTTCTGGTGAATGCTCAGCACCAGGTCTGCGCCGCTCTGCTCGATTTTGTCTCGCCGGGCCTGCATATCCCCTTTTTTGGAATCCGCCAGCGCCTCGTCCTTTTCCCGCGTCATCACGACGCGGTACCCGCGCTGCTCCAATTCTGCCTTCAGCAGCGTTGAAATGGCAAGATTGATCTCACATTCCTTTACCTGGGTATCTCCGCCGATGGCGCCGGGATCAAACCCGCCATGCCCTGGATCGATCACGATCAGCGGCGTTGTATACACCTGCGCCTGCACCGCCAGGCTGCGCGCCGTTGCCGTTCCTGTGATGGCCAGCAGCAGGCCCAAGCAGAAAAGCATTGCTATTTTTTGCCGTTTCATCATTCACTCCCCCTTGCGGAAAATCCGTTGACGATCTTCCTTTTGCCGTTTAAGCTGTGCTGCCAAAAAAAGGAGGCGAATTGTGTAAGATTTTTGTAATTTTTGGATAAAAGCCCGTATATGCAGCATGTTATGCACACTTTCCACAGGGTTATCCACAGTTTTGCGCCCTCTGAATCCCTTTTTATCGTAGTTTTCCACATATTTGCCTGTGAATAAATTTTTCTGTTCTATTCAAAAGCAACCTATGTTCCAGAGCGCTTCTCCAAATGTAAATAATATATAAATCAGTATTTACATTTATTTTTCCATCGTTTCCCTCCAATACGGCAATGTTAACGATGGGTCGGCATTCAGCGCGCCGCCGCTTCGTTCCCCCCGGGCCAGCCTTCGCCTGGCTGCCTCGGCGATCATCACCGCATTGTCCGTACAAAATCCCTTTTCCGGCAAATACACCGCAATATGCTCGGCCTGGCAGCGCCTCTGCGCCTCTAGGCGCAGCGCGCCGTTGGCGCATACGCCGCCCGCCATACTCAGGGTATGTACGCCCAGCGTCTTGCATGCCTGGATCGCGTTGCTCAGCAAAAAATCAATGGCGGCAGCCTGAAAGGAGGCGGCCATATCCGCTTTTTTGATGGCCTCTCCTCTCTGCTCTGCCCGGTGCAGGGTATTGAGCACAGCAGTCTTCAAGCCGGAAAAGCTGAAATCCAGCGGGTTTTCACACCGGGGGCGCGTAAACCGATAGGCTTTGGCATCGCCCTCTGCTGCCAGCGTTTCGATCATCGGGCCGCCGGGATAGGGCAGCCCCAGGGCACGGGCCGCCTTGTCAAACGCCTCGCCGGCTGCATCGTCGCGCGTTTCCCCCAGCAGATGGTACTGCCCGAACCGCTCCACATACAGCAGCATGGTATGTCCGCCGGATGCCAGCAAGCATACATACGGCGGCGTGAGCTGGGGGTAGCTTACATGGTTGGCCATCAAGTGGCCCTCCATATGGTTGATGCCCAACAGCGGCTTATCCAGTGCATAGGCCAGCCCTTTGGCATAGTTGACGCCGCACAGCAATGCCCCGGACAGCCCCGGGCCATAGGTACAGGCAAAATAATCGATCTCCTGCAAGGTGCAGCCGGCCTGCGCTACCGCCTGATCCACCACCGCCGGCAGCGCCTCCACGTGCTGCCGGCTGGCAATCTCCGGGACTACGCCGCCGTACAGCGCATGCGTTTTAATCTGAGAAGCGATGATATTGCTGTATACCCGGCCATCCATGCCCATGACGCAGGCCGCCGTTTCATCGCAGGAAGTTTCAATGGCCAGCAACCGCTGCATCCTTCCTCCGCTCCTTTCTCTTGGCCCGACGCCGGGCCACATATAGGCTCAGGCCTGCCAGGCCGAACCAAATCAACATCACCACAGCAAACCAAACCAAAATTTTGGTTACAATGGCGGCGAAAAACGCCTCCGGCACCATCTGGATGAGCACGCTCGTCGCAGGGTTCAGCAGCCATAGATCGTTTGTAAAAAACACATGATGAAACTGCGTCCAGAACCAGTTAAAGTCCGCTGCGGCCAACACGCCGCACAAAATCGGGATCAACAGCCCCAGCCCCAAGCCCCACATCAGCTTTTTCATCGCGTCTACCAGCGGGATGCGCAGGCAAAATGCCAGCACCAGGCACAGCATGGCAGCAATGGCCAGGCCGTTGCGCACCGACAGCATCAGCAAAAACAGGGCTTGTACGTCCACCATGTGCGCAACCTCTGTCTCATCGGTAAACATCTGCACCCGCATGCCGTCCCTGTCTACCACCAGCGAAAGGTCGTCCCGCTTGCCGGCGCAGTAATCCAACAGCACATCGGTGGCGCGCATCAGATCCTCCTCGGAAATGCCGATGCGCTCCGCCGTGCCCAGCCTTTTGTATTGGTACCTGTAAAAGCCCTTGTCAAAAGCCGCGGCATCGATGCTGGTCAAAAGCGTGGCCAGCGTTACAAAAACGCCGGCCAGCACCATAAAAATCCTTGCCAAAGTCTTTCTTTTTTTCATCTGTTTTCCTTAATATCCTTGTACCGTTTTATAAAAGGGCAGCTTTTCCATGCGGCAGGCCAAGCGCTCTGCTCCGTTATCCACGGCAAAATCGTGCTCTGCCTCCTCTAAAAAGCTGCGATTGACCAAGGCCATGGCGGCATATTCCTGCACATACGGGGCCCATCCCGCGCTTGTGATACGGCCGCAAGGCACGCCATGGTCGTATAGCAGCGCTCCGCTTTGCGGCGCCTGGTCGCCTTCTATCACCAGGCCGATGAGCTTTCTCGGCACGCCCTGAAGCACCTGGCGGTCCAGTGCACGCTTGCCGACAAATTCCCCCTGCAGCGGGCGCACAAACTGCCCCAGCCCCACCTCAAAGGGCGTGACCTCCTCCGTTAGCTCCTGCCCGTATACCGGCACGCCGGCCTCCAAGCAAAGCGACGCCCATGCGTCCGTGCCGCAAGGGATGGGCTCATCCTCATCGCTGGCATCTAATATTTCCCGCCACAGCTGGGCGGCATGGGAGGCGCTGCAAAAAATCTCATACGCCTGTTCTCCGAAAAAGCCGACAGAGGCAATAAAGCACATCCTGCCCACGATCCTGGTCTCATGGCAGCGGCAGGGCCGTTCCGGCAAATGCTTGCAAATGCTGGAAAGGATACGCTTGCTATGCGGGCCCTGGAGGTTGATCTGCGCGGTTTTCTCCGTCACATCCAGCACCTTGGCCCCTGGCAGGGCGTACGCTTTCAAGTGCGATAGGATCTTGGCACGGTTCTCCGGGTGGATGGTCATCCCAAAGGTTTTCTCATTCCATTTATAGATGACGACATCATCCAGGATCCCGCCCTTGTCATTGCAAATCAGGGTGTATTCGCAGTCCCCCTCCGCCATTTCAGAGACATCGTTGGTGGTGATGCGCTGCACGCACACCGCCGCATTGGGGCCCAAAATCAAAATACGGGTCAGATAGCTGCGGTCAAACAGGCCGGATTTTTCCCGCACGCTGCGGTGCTCATCCTCCATCCCCAGGTATTGGCTTGGCAGGGCATACCCCTTATCCTTGGCCATTTGGCCGCCCATGGCCAGATGTTCTTGATATAACGGCGTATGCTTCATCCCTGCCACTCCTTTCCTGCTCCTGTACTTTCTTTTTATCAATTTATTATACTGTATCGGCATTTAATTGACAAATATGCGCCTTTTCTTTGTTTTTGCCCGCGATATACAAAAAAAGAAGAACGCATGCGTTCTTCTTTTCGTTCTTTATGCCTTTTTGACCACCGGCCCCTGCGGCGTATCCTCCAGGATATAGCCGCGGCTCTGTATTTCGTCCCTGAGCTTATCGGCGGTTTCCCATTGTTTATCCTTCCGGGCCTGCTGGCGCTGAGCCGCCAGGTCTAAAATCTCCTGCGGCACCGCATCCTCTGCCTGCGCTTGGATACCCAGCACCCCCAGCAGCGTTTGCAACAGCGATAGCACCTTTTGCGCGCCTTCGCTGCTGCCCTGCTTGGCGTACACCGTATTGGCCTCGCGAATCAAATCGAATACGACGGAAAGCGCATCAGCGGTGTTCAGGTCATCATCCATCGCCTCGCAGAACCTGGCCTCGTATCCGTCCAGGATATGCAGAAGCGCCTCTTCCCCTTCGCCCAGCGCGGCCTGGCGCTGGCCCGCCACGCGCCCCAACAGCTCTGCGGCGTTTTCGATGCGGCGCAGAGCACTGGCGGCCTGCTCGATGAGTTCACGGCTAAAGTTGATAGGGCTGCGGTAATGCGCGCTCAGCATAAACAGCCGCACCGCCATCAAATCAAATTCCCCGGCAATCTCCCGCACGGTGAAAAAGTTACCGGCGGATTTGCTCATCTTCTGGTTGTTGATGTTGATATGCCCGTTGTGCATCCAGTATTTAGCAAACGGCTTACCCGTTGCACCCTCGCTCTGCGCAATCTCGTTTTCATGGTGCGGGAAGACCAGATCCACCCCGCCGCAGTGAATATCCAGCGTATCGCCCAGATATTTCATGCTCATGGCACTGCATTCCACATGCCAGCCCGGGCGCCCCATGCCCCACGGGCTGGGCCAGGCGGGCTCGCCGGGCTTTTGCGCCTTCCAAAGGGCAAAATCCAGCGCGTCGCGCTTGATTTCCGAAACATCCACCCGCGCGCCGGACTCCAATTCATCCACATCATAGCCGGACAGCTTGCCGTAGCCCTTCATAGAGCGCGTGGCAAAGTAGACGTCGCCGTGCGATTCATACGCATGCCCGTTTTGGATGAGCTTTTCGATGAGATGGATGATCTCGTCGATATTCTCTGTGGCGCGCGGCGCAATATCCGCCCGCTTTACGCCCAGGGCGTCTGCATCCTTGTAGTATTCCGCGATGTAGCGGTCCGCCAGCTCTCGGACGGTTACGCCCTCTTCGTTGGCCTTTTTAATCATCTTATCGTCTATGTCCGTAAAATTCTGTACAAACGTCACTTTATACCCGCGATATTCCAGATAGCGGCGCAGCGTATCGAAAATGATGAAGGGCCGGGCATTGCCCACGTGGAAGTAATTGTACACCGTAGGCCCGCAGGAATAGATCCTGACCTCCCCCGGGTGCACCGGCACCAGCTCTTCTTTTTTTCTTGTCATGGTATTAAATATTTTCATGTTGAGCCTCCCTCATCAATATTGTAACCGCCTTTTCCAAAATGTCTACCTTATCGCGCAATTCCTGCAATTCCTGCTCCACGGGGTCCGGCATATGGATCTGGTCTAAGTCCGACGCCTCAATGGCCAGGTTGCAGGTTTCGCATTCGTCGCACGGCTCGCCGGTTATGTTTTTCGGGCAATAGCGGCGCACGATGCGCCCCGGCACGCCCACCACCGTGCAGTACGGCGGCACCTCGTTGAGCACCACGGCGCCCGCGCCGATGCGCGAGCCCCTGCCCACGCGAAACGGGCCCAGCACCTTGGCGCCGCTGGAAATGACGACATCATCCTCCACCGTCGGATGCCGCTTGCCGGTATCCTTGCCCGTGCCGCCCAGCGTAGCGCCCTGGTAGATGGTCACGTTGTTGCCGACCTCCGCCGTCTGCCCGATGACAACGCCCATGCCATGGTCGATGAATACGCCGCGGCCCAGCTTTGCCCCGGGATGGATCTCTATGCCGGTGAAAAACCGCACCAGCGTAGAGACAAACCGGCCCAGCCCCTTCATATGGTGCGTATACAGCCAATGCGCGCGCCTGTGCCAGCGCACCGCATGAAAGCCCGGATAGTTTAAGACGATCTCCAGCGCGTTGCGCGCAGCCGGGTCGCGCTGCTTTACCGCCTTTATATCTTCCCTCCATGTCTTAAAAAACATGCCGAATGCCCCCTTAAAAAAGAAAACAAAAACGCCGCCTCCACCAAGGAGACGACGCAGACCAGCCGTGGTTCCACTCCAAATTCCGCAAAGGCAGCCAACGCCCCTGCGCTTTACGCTGTCCTTAACGCGGACAATACGGCACACACCGTAGCATGTGCAGCTCGCGCAGCGCATCTTCGCACCCTTTTCCACCCAAGCGGGCTTTCAGCCTATGGCCCTGCTCTCTCTGATGCGGCTTTTGAAAACGGCCTACTTTTCTGCGGTCATCACTTTTTGCAAACGCTTTTCATTTATTATAGCGATGGGCAAACCGTGCTGTCAATCCCCCCGCAAAATGAAAGGGATACGCCGGTTTTCCCTATCCTACAATAAAATCATACACGAAACAGCACGCAAATGTGATACACTAACCCAAGGAAACCACGAAATCGAGGAAGGAACCGGATGAAAAAAATCGTTTTAACCGGCGGTGGCACAGCCGGGCATGTGACGCCCAACATTGCTTTGCTGCCCGCCCTTTGCAAAATGGGCTGCGAAATCCATTACATCGGCGACGTCAACGGCATGGAAAAAAGGCTGATGGCGCCGTTTGACTTTGTGACCTACCACGGCATTTCTACCGGAAAGCTGCGCCGCTACCTTTCCGTGCAGAATCTAAAGGACCCCTTTAAGGTGCTAAAGGGCATCTCTCAATGCAAAAGGCTGCTGGGGAAAATCCGCCCGGACGTTATCTTTGCCAAGGGCGGATTTGTCTCCGTGCCCGTCGTCATGGCCGCTAAAAAGCACGGCATCCCCGTCGTACTGCATGAAAGCGACTTTACCATCGGGCTGGCCAACCGTATCTCCGCGCCCAGGGCCACCATCGTATGCACCAGCTTTGCGCCTACGGTAAAGGAGGTCAAGGGAGGGCACGGGGTATGGACAGGGTCGCCCGTGCGCGAGGAGCTGCTGCATGCCACGCGCAGCCAGGCGCAGGATTTTTTCCAATTTCCCGCGCCGGAACAGCCTACCCTCGTCTTTATGGGCGGCAGCCTGGGCGCACAGGCGCTGAACCGGGCGCTTTCGGACAGCTTTGAAGCGCTTGTCCGCCGGTACAACATCATCCACATCGCAGGCCGCGGCAACCTAGACCCCGGCTTGGCGCACCCTAATTACCGCGCGTATGAATATCTGACCGAGGAAATGCCGCTGGTCTTTGCCGCAGCGGACCTGTTTGTCTGCCGCAGCGGCGCCAATACACTGTTTGAACTGCTGGCCACCAAGCGCCCTGCTGTGCTAGTGCCGCTGCCCTCGAAATCCAGCCGCGGAGACCAGCTGCTCAATGCCGGGTTTTTCGCGGAGCAGGGGTATGCCGACGTGCTGCCGCAGGAAACCATCACCCCAGAGTCCCTGCAAGCAGCCATCCGGCATGGGCTGGAGACTGCCGGGACAAAACAGCAGGCCATGGCACAGTCGCCCATGCAAAACGGGACGCAAAACGTGCTTTGCCAAATCAAAGCCGCCGCAGGCTGGGAGGAATAAGATGACGGATCTCAACGCATTGTTCACTCAATATATAGAAGGAAACGCCAAGGAGCAGGAGCGCGCCGCCAAACAGATTGCGCAAACCAACGGCGCGCACGTATTCTTGATGGAAAAGCTCTCCACCTCCCAGGCCCGTGCCGCGCTGGCGCTGCTGGGCCGGGCAGCCCGGCGCGAATCGGTGCGCTGGGCGCTGATGGACAAAACCCTGGAGATTGCCCCGCTGCTGGGCAGCGAGGATGCAAAAACCCGCAAAAATGCCGCCATTGTGCTGGGGCAGATCGGCCAGCGGGCCGCTGTGCCTGCTTTATGCCGTGCGCTTTCCAAGGAAACGCAGCAGTTTGTGCGCCCCAGCCTGATTTTGGCGCTGGGCCAGCTGGGCGGCGCGGAGGCACAGGCCGCCGTCAAGTCGCTGCCCCTGCCGGAGGGCACGGACAAAAACACGCTGGCAGAGCGAGATGCTATCCAAAAGGCGCTCTCCCGCCTGGCCCCGCAAAAAAGCCGCACCTTTACCGGCTTTGCCGCGCCCCGTCCGGTATGGCTGATGCCGGTCAACGGGCTCATCGGCTCGCTTTTGGCAGAGGCGCGGGCCAAGCACATTGAGGTAAAACAAAAGGGCAGCGTGGTGGAGGCCGTGACCAGGAGCCTGCCCTCCCTCTATGCGCTGCGCGGTTTTTACGAGGCGCTGTTGCCCTTCGCCGTCGGCGTAAAGGCAGAGCCTGAGGCCTTGGCAGAGGCTGTGGAGGCCGGCGGCTTGTACGCCCTGCTCTGCCAAATGCACGACGGCAGCGGCGCGTTCCCCACCCGGCTGGAGGTGCGCGGGCCCGGCATAGACCGCGCGGCCTTTGCCAGCAAATTTTTTGCGCGGGTGAACGATGCGCATTTTACCAATTCGCCGAGCAGCTATGATATAGAGCTGCGCTGCTGGGTCAAAAACGGACAAGCCACCCTTTCGGTGCGTTTGCATACCTTCCAGGACCCCCGCTTTGCCTACCGGCTGGACAGCGTGCCCGCCTCCATGCATCCCGCTGTGGCTGCTGCCTTGCTGTATGACCACCGCCGTTATATGAAACAGACCCATACCGTGCTGGACCCCTTCTGCGGCGCAGGCACGCTGCTCATAGAGCGCAAAAAGCTCATGGGCGCCAAGGCCTTTACCGGGCTGGACATCAGCCCCAAGGCCTTTTCCATCGCGCGTGCCAACTGCCATGAGGCCGGGCTGCATGCCAAGGTATTCAATCGGGACTGCCGCGGGTTCCACAGCGATTTCGGCTATGATGAAATTTTGTGCAACCTGCCCTTTGGGCACAGGGTAGGCAGCCATGAGCAAAATGAAAAGCTATACGACGATATTTTGCGGCAATGGCCCCATCTCCTGCGCCCCGGCGGCTTTGTGCTGGCCATTACCAACGATAAGCAGTTGTTTGCCGCGTTGGCTACCCGCCATGGCTGGAAGACCGTTTCGCAGATGGCGTTTTCTGCCGGCGGGCTTTCGCCTACGGCGTTTCTGCTGCAACGCTGATTGTAAGCACACAAAAAGAGGAAGCAAGTTGCTTCCTCTTTTTCTATGCGGCGGCTGCGCGCTTTTTCATCGTGCGGTATGCTGTTATCACAAACCCCGTATATAGTACGGCAAACACCGCCAAGCTCCGCAGCCCAAACGGGTAGGGCGCGGGGATGCCTTCTACCGCCAGGGTCGTAAGGGCGGAAAGCAGCAAAAAAGCCGCCAGGCATACATGGACAAACCGTATCCAAAAGGGCCCTTGTGTTTTGCCAAGCAAGGCGCCGATGCCATATACCAGGCCGCCGCAGACCTGGAGCATCAGGCCGCCCCATACGCAAGCTGCGGTCTGCGCTTCATACCAACTGCCTATGGCCAAAATCAGCCCCATGGCCGTCAGCGCCGCAGAGGATAAAAATAGGATCGGCCCGGTGAGGGGCCTTGCGCGCTCTGCCTGCTGCGTACCGGGCGCAGGGCTTTGCGCCCCCTTCAGAAGATAGTCGGTCGTCACTTCAAAAAATTCGCTCATGGCTACGATTTTTTCTATTTCCGGCGTGCTTTGTGCGCTTTCCCATTTGGATACCGCCTGCCGGGATACCCCCAGCCTTTCTGCCAGCTCCTCCTGGGAAAGCCCCTTTTGTTTTCTCATCTGCTGTATTCTCTGTGCCAAGTCCATCTGACCCCCTCCTTTTGCCCTATTCTACCCGACGCAACGGTTGCCCTGCTACCCACTTCCCTTGGTATTTTGTCAACCGCCGGTTGCCACAGGGGTTTTTGCATAGAAAAAGCGCTGCTTGAAAGCGTTTCAAACAGCGCTTATAGGCCGAAGCTGTGTTTACGGGGTTTCGCTTTGGCTGGCCAGCTTTACATCCTTAAAGCCCGCCTTGCGCACCACATCTGCCAGCGAAGCGTACGCGGTGGCGTCTATCTCAGAGCCGTCTGTCTTGGCTACCGCCACCGAGCCGCCGGCCGGCACTTTATACATCAGCGCCGACAGCGCCGCGCTGTCCGCTACATGCGCTTTGACGCTCTGCCCCAGCTCATAGCCTGCAAACGACATATTCTCCGCATTGGCCTCCACATCCGGGCTCAGCAGCACATAGCTGCCGTCCGGCTGGATATACAGCTTCCAGTCCCCAGAGGCTTCCGGCAGCCCGTTTTCCTGAGGCAGCGCCTCCACTGCCTCTGCCGTCAGCGCCTCCGCCCCGCTGGCCTCCAGCACAGCCTGCGCGCTTACTGTGGGCGCTGGGCTTGCTTTCTTCTGCGCGTCGGTCGGAAAAAACGCTTCCTGGAAAGCAAAGAAGGCCAAAATCGCTACGCACAGCGTCATTTGGATCATGATCTGTTTTTTCGTCATCGGCGGACGTTTTCTTTCCCGGTAATCTGGCAACGGAATGCCTCCTTTTGGTAACATAAAAATATCTTTGTAATTATACCGTAACAGCTTGTTTTTGTCAAAGGATGGGCGCATATTCGGCGATAATATGGCCGGCCGCGCGGATGCCGTCCACCGCGGCGCTGACAATGC
>OFMJ01001916.1_pt1 | contig 13846 bp, 14 predicted proteins | sample 1541801 | NCBI WGS metagenome assembly OFMJ01 (sample SAMN04209234, study PRJEB22552) | human gut metagenome | biome: gut; material: feces | host: Homo sapiens | place: USA: Oklahoma
GACATTTAAGAAGATATAAAAAGATAGTCAAAAAGACATATATAATTTTATAATACAGTTACTACGTCATTTTCATCTCGCTTCACAACCATCTGCATTGTGTACTTTTTCTCAAAAGCTTCTCCATTGGCCGTTCCCTTTACCGTCGTCTCACAATCAACAACCCCAACTTCTTTCTTTTGATATTCTGCCTTTTTGGTATTGCTTATTTTAGTTGTTGTTTCTTCCACTACGATGCCACCATTTTTATAGAAAGCATCTCTATCTTTCTCTAATTTTTCTCTTTGCTCTTGATTTACAACGCTTTGATAAAGTATCTTATCAGACAATTCTTTATCATCAGTATTACTATTCACAGCAAGGAAACCCTTCACCCAATTATTTATACCATTTTCGATCACTTTAGAATCATCATCAGAAAGGGGAGTATCCTTTATTGTCAACTGCTCATAAATAGTCAATGGTTTAGCTTGTTTTTTTTCTTTTTTCTCTTCTTTTCCGCATCCAACCATCAACGTTCCTATTAAACATATCATCAGTATGAAACTAATGTATCTTTTCATCTTCTCTCCTGTCCTTTCGCTTACCCTTTTTCACTAAATCTTTTTATAAGTATTTCAAAAAAATATTGCCAAAAACGCTATGCATTTTTGGCAATATTCCTATTTCCTATAGCGAAGAATCTTCTCTAATCTTTTCGATTATTTGAATTTCTTTACTAATAATGCAAGAATTGCTGCAAGGCTTACTCCAGCTGGCAATGCTGCTGCCATTGGGTTTGCCTCATCAGATGTCTTAGGAGCTTTTTTCTTGTCGTCCTTCTTAGACTCTTCTTTCTGATTGTCATCTTTGTTAGGAGTCTCTGGTTTTTCTACTGGTGTAGATGGTTCCAATGGAGTCAATGGAATTTCTGGATTCTCTGGATCTACCGGAGCTTCTGTCTCTTTCTCAACAGCTACATACACATATCCGTCTCTGATCTTAAGATCTGTGTTCTTAAGAACATATCCTGCTGGTAAGAATCTTACAACAGTAGCTTTCTCTAATTCTGATCTGTCAGAAGAAATCTGAACTGGCACTTCTGCTACCTGTTTTTCTTCTGTTTCATCATAGTAGTTGATTTTTACTGTCTGTGTCTCTTCAATTGGAGATACTGATACATATACATATCCGTCTCTGATTGCACAATCAGATCCATTTTCTCCGCTAAGTCCGTATCCTGCTGGCATATATCTTGCAATAGTTGCCATATCTACTGCAGAATCTGAGATAGATACTTCAACTGGTACTTCTGCTACCTGTTTCTTTGCAGCTTCATCGTAGTAGTTGATTTTTACTGTCTGTGTCTTTTCTACCGGAGATACTGATACATATACATATCCATCTCTGATTACACAGTCTGAAGCATTACTTGCACTGAAACCATATCCTTCCGGCATATATCTTGCAAGAATTGCTTTATTTACCATTGTTTCTTCAGCAGAAACCTCTACTGCTACTTCTGCAGCCTGTTTTTTAGCTGCTTCATCATAGTAATTAATTTTTACTGTCTGTGTCTCTTCTAATTTGTTAACAAGAATCTCTGCTGATGCTGAGCCTCCTGCTGCTACAACAAACTCAGGATAAGCTACTGCTAACTGATAACCTTCCGGGATATTGAAGTCAACATCTGCTTTAAACACATAGTCTCCATTATCATTCTGACGTCCACCTGTTAATGTTTCGCTATCAACAACTTCCTGTGTTGCCTGATCTCTGTAAACAACTCTGAATGTAGTTGCTTTTGTTTCTTCTTCTCTTTCTTTAACAGATGCATATACGAACTTATCTCTAACTTTAAGGTCTGTATCTACAAGGTCATATCCTTCTGGTAAGTATCTTAAAAGAGTAGCCATTTCTACTTCTGATCTATCTGCTGAAATCTTAACCAGCACTTCTGCTACCTGTTTCTTTGCACTTTCATCATAGTAGTTAATGTAAACTGTACGTGTTTCTTCTTCCGGAGATACTGATGCATATACATAGCCATCTCTGATTGCACAGTCGGATCCATTAAGAACATATCCTTCCGGCATATATCTTGCAACAGTAGCCATATCTACTGCTGAATCTGAAATAGATACTTCAAGTGTTGCTTCTTTAACTTGCTTCTTAGCTGCTTCATCATAGTAGTTGATTTTTACTGTCTGTGTTTTTTCCTGTGGTGCTACAGATACATATACATAACCATTTCTGATTGCACAATCAGATCCATTTGTTCCACTAAGAACATATCCTTCTGGCAGATATCTTGTGATAGTAGCCATGTCTACTGCTGAGTCTGAGATAGACACTTTAAGTGACACTTCTGCTACCTGCTTCTTTGCAGCTTCATCATAGTAATTAAGTTTTACTGTCTGTGTTTCTTCTTCTGGAGATACAGATACATATACCCAACCATCTCTGATTGCACAATCGGATCCATTAAGAACATATCCTTCCGGCATATATCTTGCAACAGTAGCCATATCTACTGCTGAATCCGAAATAGATACTTCAAGTTCTGCTTCTTTAATCTGCTTCTTTGCTGCTTCATCATAGTAATTAAGTTTTACTGTCTGTGTTTTCTCTTCCGGAGCTTTCTGCATAACTCTAGTTTCAATCACCGCACCCTGTACTGCATTAAAATCTCCAGACGTTTCCAATTTATAATCTGGAATAAATTTCTGAATATACTCCTCTAAAACAGAGTAATTATAAACGCCTTCTTCAAAAGTGAGTTTTTTCTCAAAAACTACATTTCCTCTTTCGTCTACAAATTTAACTGTGATGTCTGCCGATGCACCAGCTTCTCCATCTTTTGTTGTTTCTTCCTGCTTTGCTGCTACTGGTTCTGCTGCATTTACCGGTACACTAGAAGTGATTAACAGTAGCAGTCATAATTCCAGCTAAAGCAACACGCATTAACTTTTTCCTGTACATTGTTCTTTCCTCCTATATACATAATTCTAATAAAATAATACTATAACAGTCAGATTATGTACTCCCCCATATTCTGTCTTCCTCATCTAGCATCACTTATCACTATACTTTACATTATAGTTATAAACCATGGTGAATAAGTATACCCCGTCCGTTATTATCAGTTTCACTATACCACCCACTCCCATTTTTGTCAATATTTACCAAATGTTTTTCTCCCCCCCCATATTTTTTGTACTTTTTTTGATACAATTTGAATTCCCTTATTATTTCACATATCTTTTGGTTTATTTTCAAAAAATATAGACATAAATTTAAAAAATACTGTGAAATCTGCTTAAAATTTTTTTTATTTTTCTTTACTTAAGTGGCATTTCGCATTATAATAGAAGTTGTCACTTTTAAGATAATATATGAATACGGAGGAAATATGAAATGGACATCGTACTTTTTATCAAAGTTGCGATATTAGCTTATGGTGCAGTCTTTGCTTTCATTTTTATTAAAGATTGTATCAAACACAAAGAAGATTTTACTAAAACAAAGTTGGTCCCACTTGCAATCATCGGGTTCATCAGCGATCTTCTGGATACTTGGGGCATCGGAAGCTTTGCCACCTGCCAGGCCGGATTTAAATTCAGCAAATCCTGTTCTGACGAAAACATGCCAGGTACATTAAATATTGCCCACACAATTCCTACTATTGCAGAATTCTTACTATTTTTAGAATTGATTAAAATAGAAGGACTTACTTTAGTCACATTGATTGCCGGAGCCGCTATTGGCGCTGTCTTTGGCGCTTCCATTGTTTCAAAATGGTCACCAAAAGTTATCCGCATCGGGCTTGGTACTGCTCTTCTTATTTTAGCCGGAGTACTTTCTTGCAAACTTGCACACATTGGACCGTTCGAAAGTACAATGAAGCCAACTGCAATTGTAGCAGAACTGGAAGCTAACGGATTTACAATTGAAAACGGCGATGATTGGGTTGCCAATATAAAAAACAACAAAAATGTTCCTGACGACAAGAAAGATTTGTTCACAGATCCTTCTATTACAAAGACAGAACTTCATAAAGTAATACCACTTTTAAAAGAATCCGGACTTACCACACTTACAGCAGAGGAGATTACTCCTTCCATTACCAGTCGACTCACATACGGATTACACGGTATGAAGTTGATACTCGGAATTTTAATCAACACCCTGCTCGGTGCACTCATGACAATTGGCGTTGGACTATACGCTCCATGTATGGCAATGATTAGTGCTCTCGGTGTCAACGTAACAGCAGCTTTCCCTGTCATGATGGGATCATGCGCATTCCTAATGCCATCTGCCGGACTGAAATTTTTGAAAGCCGGAAAATACGACAGAAAAGCCGCAGTGATGATTACTATTTTCGGACTCGGTGGTGTATTTGTTGCTTATAAGGTCGCATCCATGCTTCCAATGAACGTTCTCACCGGAATTATCATTTGTGTTATGATCTATACTGCAATTACTTTCTTTAGAGATGCAAAGAAAGCAGAAAAATAATTTTACCTAAATAGGAGGAAGTCTATCTACTCGAGAAACTTCCTCCTATTTTATATTTTCACTACTTCCAGTATTCTTCTATGTACTTCTCGGTTTCTTCGTGCGTTAGAAAAAATCCCTTTGGAAATCTTGATTTGTACAATGCGTCCGATACACCATTACTCGTTATGCACAATATTTTTTCGCATTTTCAGTTTCAATAAAGCAGTTACTTTTCTTGCGTCCAACTCTGTCACATTATTTTCACCAACAACACAAGTTTCTATCCCTTCCATACTTTTATTGATATCTAAAATTTGCCCCAAGTGTTCATTCTCAACAACAAATTTTCCGCTTTCTCCACTGAATTTAAGCCCTGCAACCGGTATTCCTCTTGTTTCCAGTTCTTCCACAGTATTTGCATAATCCACATCACTATTTCCCCAACCATCTGAGGAAATGATTGCCCCGTCTGCTCGCATGGCTTCTGCCCATACCGCAGTTCTCCTTCCTACAAGAAGCTTGTCTTCATTTCCATCCGGAGTCCCAACTATAATAATCCCCATCAAATCCAAATCTTCATCCGCTGACACAACATCAAGCAGTGGATCTCGAAAGTGATGTAAGCTTGTTTCTTTTGTCGAAGGTCCTATTCCCATAATCTTCTTCTCTCCTTATTGCATCGAACGTAATATTCCATCCCTATATTCATTTGGTGTCACAAGTATCGGCATATTTCCCATGTCAATAATCGATTTCCCGCCTTCCATTCCTGACGGTTCTTTTCCGAAAAGATGCATATCATACATTGCCCCCTGTCCTGCTACCTGTTTCACAATGAGTACTCTCTTCTTCCCCGGACGGGCAATATCATGATATTCATGCCTCTCTGTACATGACTCTCCCCGAAATTTTTTCAATTGCTCCCGAAATTCCTGCAAAAATCTATCACACATCTTATGCGCCTCTGTCACTGCGTGGCGCTCTTGCCCCATCCCCGCCTGAAATGTAACATCAAAGCTGATGATAAAATCATTTTCGGAAGGAGTTCCCGCCCTTCCAGGAAAGAGCTTTTCCTTCAATATCCCCTCCGAGGATCCAAACTCTGCCGTCTGGACACCATTCACATCCACGCCAGTCAGAATCACATATACTCCTGTCAAAGTATGGGTAATGCCGTCTCCAATATTCCCAAGCACTTTTGTAGAGATAGGTATGATATCCATCATACTATTTGTGAACACATTCCACTCGCCAGGCCGAATGATTTTTACTGACACCGAAGCGATTTCTTCCTTCCGAGTCAAAAAACAATCCGCATTTGCATGAACCGTAAGATTCCCCTCTATATCCACTTTATTCTCTTCTCCATATTCCGCATGGTCTATATGATAAGCCTTGATCACAAGCCTACGCAAATCTTTCTCTCCAGGTTTCATTCTTTGTCTCCTTTCAAATGCCCACTAATGTTAATTTTATTCTATCAAAAAGAAACTCTATCGGCAATGGGGACAGGGTAAAATCACAAAAGGGACAGAGCAAAACAACAAAAGGGACGTAGCATTTTGTAATTTTACTACGTCCCCAAATATTATACTTTTGCTACATATTCAAATGGCAGCGGAACAATTTTTCCAGGTGTCTGGATTTCAACTAACTGTTCAAGTGTTGCCTTTACGATAGCTGTCTGCATTTCTTTATTATTAGGTTCTCCTGCATTTGCACCCATCGGAACGAGTGGAGCAACCGCACGAGGTGTACCGGACTGACGAACAACCGGTGGAAGAGCTGCAATAATAATTGTAGGAATTCCAGCTTCTTCAATCGCTCTCTGCACCAATACTGCAGAGCGGTGGCAAGTACCTCATCCTGCTGTCAGGACAACTGCATCTACACCCTCTTCTTTGAACATCTGAGCAATTGCAGGTCCTGTCTCGTGTTTGAATTTTTCCTGGTTTCCACCACCACCCATGAAACCTGCGTGTACAGGTGCACATGCTTTGATGAAACCTTCTTTTGCTAATTCATGGATTCTGTCGATCGGGAACATACAGTTGATATCTTTGTTTACGTCTCCGTTATCATATCCACCATGAGATACCATCAATTCGTTAGACGGCATTGTATCTGTAATTTTTCTCCATGTGAAGTCACCTGCAAGGTTGAATCTTTCCTGATCTTTGTGGTGAACACCTGCTGCTGTAGCAAGTGCGATCGTCATATCTTTCAACTCTTTTGTTACAGGAGTCCATACAGATGGAGGAGTAATCGGAACGAAAATTTCTGACTGCATTCCTTTAACTGTTGTTAAACTCATTATTTTGCCTCCTTGTCATTTTCATTATTCTTTCGCGCTTCTTCTTGTCTGCGCTTATATACATCCAGGTTACTAACATATTTGTCATTGGCTTCAGGTCCAAGCTGTTCCACAAAACTCATATTCCACGCAACTTCCTGACCTACCACAAGCGGATAGTCTGTGATCAGCATACGCATTGGTATCTTCAAATAGCCAAGGCGGCCTTTCAGATCGATTGCCACGCATCCATCATGCACTTCCACGATCACACCTTCCATCCTTATCAATTTGTCGCCATATTTCATATTCTCACCCAAAATTAGTTATATTTTTCTCTTCTCTTTGCACTCATAGGAAGTGACTGCTCGTTTTTCACAAGTTCAATCGGCTTTCCTGTCACGTTGGAGATCAACTCTACGTTTGTAGCTTTTACGTTCGGATTCCATTTCTTCTCTGGTTTCTTCACTTCTTCGCCTGCCATTGCTGCTTTTAACATTGCAAGAGCACGGATTGCATCTTCGTGGCAAAGTGTGTTGCATGCAAGAACTTCGTTCTCGATACCAGCGTCTGACTTGTTGTTGTCAACCATGTGTGTCATGTATTTGTTACCAACTACAAGGGCACCCTGCACAGCACAGAATGAAAGTCCTACGACAGGAACACCTCTCATACCGATCTGCTCATGATGACTTGCAAAGTCAATGTGGTTGTTACCAAATCCTTCAGTTGTAATAAATGCACCGTCAACATCCAATGCTTCTACCATCATACCTACACGTTTTGATACATAGAATTTCTCGGCATTGATCTGTGGGCTTCCTACGAAAATAACGCCGCAAAGGTCAACTTCTTCGTCGTGTAATGTTTCAAGTACAAGTGGCTCTCTCCAGTAATGTCTTGACATTTCCTTAGAAGCAGGTCCGATACATGTAAGCGCGTGGATACATCCGTCTAATACTTCAAGTGGAGATACCATAACAGGTACGTTTCCAAGGTCAACGTTTGGTTTTGCACCAAGTACACCAACCGGTTCTACCGGAAGGATTAAGTTATCGTGCATAGCGCCCTGTCCCATGATTTCTTTTACGATCACAACTTTTTTCTTACCAGGTCTTCTGTACTGGTTGAATTCCTCTGTATCTACAACGAGAGACTCATCTAATTTCTTAAGAGCCATTCTGATTTCCTGTGTGATCACGTCTGTTGCTGTATGAGCAGCTAACGGGCCAGGTCTTTCCATGTTTGTTCCTTCTTTAATGACAACTTCTGTCTTAATGAAGATTTCTCCTTCTTCCGGTGCTCCAGGACGTCCCCACATAATGTTCTCATCTAAATATCCTTCGGAAGAACCAAATTCACCGATCTGAACACCATTTGCATCTGTTCCTGTTACCATCATTACAACACCGTCAAGTACTCTTGTTGCTCCAGAACCAATCTCGTCTTCCCCATCTTTTGTAGCGATCGGCTGAACGTCCATGATTGTCTCAGAGTATGTGTGGTACTGATCCGGAGTGATGATATCGATCTTTAAGCTGTTTACAAGTTCCTGAGAATCAACAGCTTCCTGTTCGATTCCTTCTCTGATGTAAAGAGTTGTTCCTTCGATCTTAGTCTCCGGTCCTCTCTTAACTTCTGTAATTTTAAAGTGTTTTCTTACTAAGCTTCTGATTAATTTTGGCTCCTGCTCTTTTACAGGTGCTGCAATCTCTGTTCCTGCCGGAACTTCTACTGCTTTTGCCACTCCTGCTCCAGCTCCCATCGGAAGCTCGATATGAATGTCTTTACCTTCTCCGATGTGAATTTTAAGCACTCCGCCATTAGATTTTACTGCCGGCGCTACTGTTGCTGCCGGTACTTCTGCTGCCGGCGCTTCCTCTTTTACTTCTTCCGCTTTTTGAATTGCATCTATTACATCGCGTGTGATCGGTGTAAGCGAATCGCATGTTTTTGTAAGCTTTGCTCCAAGAATCTCTTCAATTGTGAGCACACCGTCCAGATTCAATAAACCTGAATCTACCAGATCATCAAAAATCGCCGGATCTTCTAAGTTTTCCGGTCCGATTGTTATGCCTTCTTCGGCTCTGCAACATAATACCGCAGGGTCTTTTGCATGTTCTTTTGCTGTTTCAGCTGTGATTGACATATTGTTTCCTCCTTTTGTCATCTCTTATTGAATCTTACTGTTCAATAACTATATTCTAACCATTTTCATGGTTGTAATATCTATAATGGTAACTCTAAATCAATATTTTTTCCCTCTTTAATAGAGATTATGATTGTACTGCCATCCTGTAATTCAAGAACCGTATTTACTGCTGATGCTTCTTCTGCCTTTGGTTCTTCTGCTTTTTCAATTGCTTTTCTTGCAAGTTTTACTGCACCACCCACTGCTTCTTCTGTAACCGGTGTAAGTGCATCACACTCTTTTGCTGTCTGAACTCCGACTACCTGTCCAATTGTAAGTGCCTCGTCTAAAGTAAACAGATTCGAACTTACCATGTCAGAAAGAAACATCGGATGTTCCAAATGCTTTGGTTCAATTGCTGTCCCTGCCGGAATCTTACATCCAAATACTGCAGGCTTGTCTGCAAATTCTTTTACCATTTCTGCTGTAATTGCCATTGTATCTTCTCCCTTCCTTCTGCCTAAATATCCTGTTCTACCTGTTTGGATACTGTCAGATATCTATATAACGGATGACCGATTGTTCTCATCACATGATCTGTCTGATGGAATACCTTCAATCCCATTTTCGGAGCAGATCCCATAACTGTGTTCGAACAGTCGGAGCAGTTACCGATAATGATATATTCGCATTTATCTTTCTTAAACTGCATGCTGTTCTTAACCTGTCCCGGACAGTTACCTGGTCTTTCACACTTCAATGCACCACTTTTCATCTCTGCTGCCTGTTTGCATCTTGCGACCGAAACTACATTTGCATTCATCTTCTGTGCAACATCACGCATACGCGCTTCATCACCGCCACACGCACATACAAGAACACCCATTGTAGCTCCATGAAGATCCGGGAATTCAATTGTTACAATGATTCCACCTGTTGTTTTTGTAATCGGTGCATCTAATGTCGTTGCCTTTCCCGTAAATGGTCCACCCATGATAATTTCGCCGTATTCTCCATCAATTCCGCCTGCTCTTTCAATCAGATCAGCAACACTTGTACCAACCGGAACGTCTTTGAATACATGTGGTTCATTTCCACCGTTTAACTTACCAATGACTGTCAGATTCTTGCTAAAACATGGCTTTCTCTCTTCGATTGCTTCTGTTACTCTCGCAAGTGTTTCTACGTTAATTACAATCGATTTTGCAACGGAAGGAAGATCTGTCGGTTTCAACTCGATTCCAAGACATTCTCTTACAACCGCTCTTTCCTCTCCCATCGGATAAATATCCGGAAGAAGGTGGATAGAAATATTTTCTTCTTCTTTTAATGCTTCTTTTAATGTCTGTACTGCTTTTTCATTTTTCTTCTTAATTGCAAAAATCGCTTTTGCTGCGTTAGAAATCTCCATTGTGTGTTTTACACCACGAATGATCTTATCGCATTCTTCCTCTATCTGCTGGATGTTATGACGAAGCCCCGGCTCACACTCAGCCGCATTGATCAAAATATATCCGCCTTCCAAGTCTGTTCCGATCTTCACTCCTGTAGGGAAACCAGCTCCTCCCATACCTACGACACCGGCTGCCTTTACCATTTCAAGTTTGCTGCCTTCTGCGATCGGCACGAATTCATCTTTCTGTTCCTCATCCGGTTTGATCACAATTCTGTCTTCCAGCACTTCTTCTACAACACCATATACACTTGAGAAAATATTAGCTCCAAGTCCTGTTGGTGTTGCGATCAGTGTACCTTTTTCCACTTTGTCGCCTGCTGCCACGATTGCTGCACATGGAGCACCAACATGCTGTCTTAATAGAATCTGTATGTTTCCCATGACATTTTTCTCCTTTTTACTTTTAGAATTATTTTTTATAAAAAAAGCCGAGTAAATACACTCAGCCCTCCCAATCTCGCCTTATTTATTGCCGAACCTCCTGCGGAATCCATACAATAAAAAACACACTATGTGTGAAAATGCGCAATTTGCGGAACTGTAAGTAACACCGCTTGCGCGCGGCGATTACGCTTTCGCGTAATCTTCTATCTTAAACAATATTGTATTATCTTCTGGCGAGGGCATGTGGGAATCGAACCCACCCAGGACGCTCTTAACGCCCAACACTAGTTTTGAAGACTAGGAGGCACACCAGTTACCCATCTACCCCCATGCATTATTTCACTGCCTTTAAAGACTACCACATGTTCTTACATATTTCAAGAAGTTTTTTACTTTTTTTCGACAAACTTATTTTACCAAATAAACATTGACTTTTCAAGACTTTTCGCTCATAATGTTTACAGACGATTGAACTCGGTACTAGAATAGAGTCTAGTATTCATATTTCATATTTTATACTAAAGGAGGAACGACAATGTCATTTAATCCGACACTGAATAAAGAACGCTTTGAAGCAGCGTTCACAGTTGTAGATTCTCATACTGTTGGTGAATTTACACGTATTGTATTATCCGGCTTCCCTAAATTAGAGGGAAATACTATGATGGAGCGCAAGAACTTCCTTGTAAACCATTGTGATCACTATAGAACAGCACTTATGCTTGAGCCAAGAGGACATCATGATATGTTCGGTGCTATTATTACCGAGCCAATCAGCGAAGAAGCTGATCTTGGAGTTATCTTTATGGATACAGGCGGATATTTAAATATGTGCGGACACGGAACCATCGGAACAGCAACAGTCGCTGTTGAGACAGGTCTTGTTCCTGTAACTGAACCTTACACGGAGGTAGTATTAGAAGCTCCGGCAGGAATTATCCGTACAAAAGTAAAGGTAGAAAATGGAAAAGCTGTTGAAGTTACTTTAACAAATGTCCCTGCCTTTCTTTACAAAGACAATTTAACTGTCGAAGTTGATGGTGTAACAATTCCTTATTGTATTTCTTTCGGCGGAAGCTTTTTCGCTCTTGTTGACGCTTCTAAACTGGGCTACAACATTGGATCTGCCGCTGTACCTGCACTTCAAAAACTTGGAATGAAGATGTTGGACAAGATCAATAAAGAAGTAAAAGTACAACATCCTACACTTGATATCACAACAGTAGACCTTGTAGAATTTTACGGTCCAACTCCAAATCCAGAGAAAGCAGACATGCGAAATGTCGTAATCTTCGGAGAAGCACAGGCAGACCGTTCCCCTTGCGGAACCGGAACAAGTGCAAAACTTGCTACACTTTACGCATGGAATGAGATTAAAGTCGGAGAAGAATTCCGTTATGAAAGCTTTACGGGCTCTGTATTCCGTGGCGTAATCAAAGAAGAAACTTCGATCGGCGAGCACAAAGCTGTAATTCCACAAATTACAGGCAGCGCTTACATTACAGGAATGGGAACTTATGTGATTGACCCAACCGATCCATTAAAATATGGATTTTCTGTTGGTTAATCCTTCCATATAAAACATACAGGAATAGAAAGGAGGCGGTTTTATGGCTCGTAAGCGTCAATCTCCCAAAAGCAGAATTGTAAAGTCTGCCTGGAATCTTTTTTACAAAAACGGATACGAAGGGACAACCATTAACGATATTATCACTGCCTCTAAAACTTCAAAAGGTACATTTTACCACTATTTCAAAGGGAAAGATGCCTTGTTAAACACGTTGGCATATCTTTTGGATGATAAATACGAAGAACTAACGGCAACCATGGATCCGAATCTTTCTGCCTGCGATAAGTTGTTATTTTTAAATCATGAATTATTTTATATGATTGAAACAAGTATTGATATCCGGCTTTTGGCTCTTTTGTATTCTTCCCAATTAACTACGAAGGATACAAAATCCCTTTTGGATAAAGACCGATACTACTTTACACTTATTACACAGATTATCAACGACGGAAGGAACTGCGGAGAATTCCCGGAATCCAGCTCTACAGCCGATTTGGTGAAACTCTATACAATGTATGAGCGTTCTCTTCTGTATGATTGGGCACTTTGTAAAGGTGATTATTCCCTTACGAAATACAGTGACAGACTACTGCCACATGTGCTTCAGCAATTCAAGGAGAGCATCTAAAGTGCGCAAATAAATAAACCAATTAGTTAAAATTTCTCATAAACATTAAAAACAGGAGCGGATCTGCAAGTCCACTCCTGTTTTCCTATCCTCATTCTTCTTATCTTTTCCCACGATCATTTATAGAAAATGTCCAAAAAGGCGCCGGAACAAATTTCCGACGCCTTTTCCATTTTGTATGATTAGCTCAACTGAACTTCTTTTGCTTCTTCCGGCTTAAAGTCATTTCTCAAATCATAGATATTATGTCCTGTAGATTCTCCTAATGTTCTTCCTTCTAAAGAATAGCAACGAATGAATCTCTTTCCATCAATGCTTGACCAATGTTCCACATCCCATGACATATATCCGTCTACATCTGACTTCTTCTCAGGAAGAATCAAATCTACCTGACGTCCGCCAGGAGCCATAAGTTTTACCAACTCATCTGTAGTAGCTTCTAACTCTACTTTATTTACTTTATCGTAAACTTTCATACTGACACTCCCTATATTAACCGATATATCCGGCTTTCTTTAATTCCTCTTCTGCTTTTGCAAGGTTCGCATCAGATACACGAATGATAGGTCCTGTACAGCCCATTCCGCTCTCTGCGTAGACATTAATCTTCCAGAGTGCTTTTACAGCATCTTCAAGGTCCATAACTTCAATACCAGGAATCTGTGCTGTTACAATCTCCTTCGGAGGCTCTTTCACTTCTTCTTCTGCTGCTGCAGGTTTTGCTACAGTTTTATATTTGTTAAGAACTTCATTGAATCCAGCTTTCTTCACTGCTGCAAATTCTGCTTTTGCAACTTCAAATACTTTACCACGTACAAGCTGTGCTGCATAACGGATTGCGTTTGCAATAACCGGAGCACCGGAAGCACGGGAAACGATCATAACAAGCTGTTCGTATCCTT
>OFMJ01001922.1_pt1 | contig 13819 bp, 16 predicted proteins | sample 1541801 | NCBI WGS metagenome assembly OFMJ01 (sample SAMN04209234, study PRJEB22552) | human gut metagenome | biome: gut; material: feces | host: Homo sapiens | place: USA: Oklahoma
GTCCCACTGTCGGGACGCCGCTCCTTCCGGCTTTTGGGGAGGGGGACCGTCCAGAAAGAAAGTTGGCGGCCGCGCCCCCCAAATCCGACGGCTTACCCTCGAGCAAGGGCGCTATGCTATAGGCGGCGGGGCCGCTTGGCACTACAGACCGGGATGGAGGGGGGAGGAGCACAGTGAAATTCAAGATATACAGCCGGAAATCCGTGTTTACCGGCAAGGGGGAGTCCATTGAAAATCAGGTGGAGATGTGCAGAGATTATATTTTTGCAAACTTCCCAGGCAGTGAGGAGTGCGATATCACCGTCTACGAGGACGAGGGATTCTCGGGAAAAAACCTGGATCGGCCCCAGTTCCAGAGGATGATGCGGGATATCAAGCGCGATAAACCTGACTGCCTGGTCTGTTATCGTCTGGACCGAATCAGCCGCAATGTGGGGGACTTTGCCGCCCTCATTGAAGAGCTGGGCAGAAGGGGGGTCGCCTTTGTCTGTATTCGGGAAAAATTTGACACAGGGACCCCGATGGGAAAGGCCATGATGTATATTGCCAGCGTGTTTGCCCAGTTGGAACGGGAGACCATTGCCGAGCGGGTGAGGGATAACATGCTGATGCTTGCGAAAATGGGGCGCTGGCTGGGGGGGACGACTCCCACGGGCTATACTTCGGAACGGGTGCGGGAGATCATTGTGGAGGGCAAGGTGAAATTCTCCTGCCAACTGAAAGAGAAGCCGGAGGAAATCCGGACCGTACAGACGATCTACGAAAAATTTCTGGAGCTTCAGAGCCTCAGCGGGGTGCGCAGGTACCTGCATGAACAGGGACTCCGCTCCCGGCGGGGGGAGGACTTTTCCCTGATTGGGCTGCGGGAGATCCTGCAAAATCCAGTCTATTGCGCGGCGGACCAAGAAGCGCTGAACTATTTTACAGCGCGGTGCGCCGACGTCTGCTTCACGGCGGAGGCGTGCGGGCGGGGGCGGGGGCTGCTGGCCTACAACAAGCGGGATTACACCAAGGGGCATGCACCCCGCAACCCTGTGGAAAAATGGATTGTGGCAGTGGGAAAGCACAGGGGGCTGATCTGCGGGCGGGACTGGGCAGTGGTACAGGAGCTGCTGGAGGCGAACCGGTCGGGTGCCCGCCGGGTCGGCGCTCACAACAGTTACGCCCTCCTGTCCGGAGTGATCCGCTGCACCAGGTGCGGCGGGCGGATGTTTGCCAAGGCGCGCAGTGGCAGAGACGAGCAGTACGATTATATCTGCCGGACCAAGCTGGAGCTTGGACGCGGGGCCTGCTCCTGTCAGAATCTGCATGGAGAACAGGCGGACGATACGGTGTGCCGCTGTCTGGAAACCCATATGCGCCCCGGTCCGGGGCTGGAGCGGCTGCTGGAGGGGATGAGACGGGAATTTGCAGAGGAAGAGGAGCGGACCCCGACTGCTGCGGCGCGTAGCCGCCGGGAGGCGTGCGGCAGGGAGCTGGACCGATTGGTTCTCGCGCTGGGCTCTGGTGGCGGGCAGGACGGCGCCTTTGTGCAGAGGATCGCGGCCCGAGCCGCGGAACTGGAGGAAGAGCTGCGCCGTTTGGAAGCGGCCGCACAGAAGCGGGAGCAGAGAGCGGAAAGCGGGAAGGCGGAGGCGCTGTGCGCCGAATTCTTGGACCCCGCTCAGTGCACCGCACGCATGTCGGTGCCGGAAAAGCGGGCGCTGATCCGCAGACTGGTCCAGAGGTGCGAATGGGACGGCGGTACGCTCCGGATCTTTCTCTCCGCAACCGGCTGAACGGTCCCAACTCCCGGTCCTTCTTTCCCCACAGCGACGCTTTGAACGCCGCGGGACCGGAAAAGTTGCCGTTGGGATGGCGGCGCATTTCCGACCCTCATTGCGATTATCAGCATGTTCTTTGTGGGGGTGAACGCCGGCCCGGGAAAATCGCTGCTGGCGGCCGTTATGCTCACCGGCGTCATCCTCCTGGGCGTGGTCATGACCTTCTGGGTGTCCCGGCTCCTGTCCGCCACCATCCTGAAAGGCGTGCCCTCCTCCTTCACCCTGGAGCTGCCGCCCTACCGCAGGCCCAGGGTGGGGCAGGTCATCGCCCGGTCGGTGTTGGACCGGACCCTCTTTGTACTGGGGCGGGCTGTAGCAGTGGCCGCTCCGGCGGGCCTTGTCATTTGGCTGTGCGCCAATGTGCAGGTGGGGGGCGTCAGTGTGCTCGCCCACTGTACCGGGTTCCTGGACCCCTTTGCCCGGCTTCTGGGGTTGGACGGAGTGATCCTTATGGCCTTTATTTTGGGGTTCCCGGCCAACGAGATCGTGATTCCCATCATCATCATGAGCTATCTCTCCACCGGAACCCTACTGGAACTGGACGATTTGGGGGCGCTGCATGAGCTGCTGGTCCGAAACGGTTGGACCTGGCTGACCGCAGTGTGCACGATGCTGTTTTCCCTGATGCACTGGCCCTGTTCCACTACCTGTATGACCATCGGGAAGGAGACCAAAAGTATGAAGTGGACGCTGCTCTCCTTCGCCATCCCTACGGGGATCGGCATGGTGGTCTGCTTTCTGGTGGCGAGCGGCGCACGGATCCTTCAACTTGTTTGACCCCGCGCTTTGCGAGAGGAGCCGGACCTTTTTCTTTCGAAAGGCCCGGCTCTTATCATGGGCTTTATGGGGAACGGAAAAAATCCTTCCGGTCGGATGGCTGGTGCATAGAAAGGATAGGGGAAGCCACGCGGATATACGGTTTGAAAATGGAACAGGAGGCAGAGACGCCGGGGGAATCTGAGCGTTCTCCGGCGGTTACCGTGAAATTTTTGAATGCGGCAGAAAAGAGACAGAAGAGAACGGAATGGGAGGAGGGAAGCGGCAAAAAATTTGCTGAAAATATATGGTTTGTACCTCATAATTTCGACACCCTGTTACTTGACTTCCACTTTCATATGCCTATAATTAAAAGCCGGAAAAGCGAATAACGAAAGAATAAAAGCTTTCGGAAGGCGCTTTTTGTGCGTTGGGACCGGCTTTTTGTGGAAGGAGCCGGAAAAAAAGGAGGGAACTCTATGATCACATTTTTTGCTTGCCTGGTCCTGCTGGTCGTGGGCTTTTTCACCTACGGCAAGTTGGTGGAAAAAGTATTCCGCGTGGACAACAGGCAAACCCCCGCAGTGGCCCATCCGGACGGGGTGGACTTTGTTCCCATGAAGACATGGAGAATTTATTTGATCCAGCTGCTGAACATCGCGGGTTTGGGTCCCATTTACGGCGCGCTGGCGGGCGCGTGCTGGGGACCTGTGGTCTACCTTTGGATTGTGTTCGGGACCATTTTGGGCGGCGGAGTCCATGACTTCCTGTCCGGCATGATGTCCGAGCGGCATGATGGCAAGTCCATCTCTGAACTTGTGGGTATCTACATGGGGAAGGTCATGACCTTCATCATGCGTGTCTTTTCCGTGGTCCTGCTGGTGATGGTGGGCGTCAACTTCTCCGTGGGCCCCGCCAAGCTGATCGGTATGCTCACTCCGCCTGTCGTCGGCACATCATTCTGGCTGGCAGTCATCCTGATCTACTATCTGCTGGCAACGTTTCTCCCCGTCGACAAGATCATCGGAAAGATCTACCCGATTTTCGGCATCTGCCTGATCATCATGGCGCTGGGGATCGCGGGGGCGATCCTGATCAACCCCGCCTATGAGCTGCCCGAGCTGACAGCCGCCGCGTTCTCCGTGGTACATCCCAAAGGACTGCCTATGTGGGCCATGATGTTTGTCACCGTGGCCTGTGGCGCGATCTCCGGCTTCCATGCCACACAGTCCCCCATCATGGCTCGCTGCCTCACCTCTGAGCAGGAGGGGCGTACCGTGTTTTACGGCGCCATGGTAACAGAGGGCATCATTGCCCTGATCTGGGCGGCTGCCGGTGTAACCTTCTATAACGGTGTGGGGCCGCTGTCCGACGCCATCGACGCACTGGGACAGGGCGGTGTGGTCTATGAGATATCCACCACGCTGATGGGCCCGGTGGGCGGCGTGCTGGCCATGATCGGCGTGATCGCTTGCCCCATCACCTCAGGTGACACGGCTTTTCGCTCCGCACGGCTCACCATCGCGGACTGGTTCCACATCGACCAGTCCAGCGTCAAAAAGCGCGCCGCGCTGTCCGCCCCCCTGCTGGTGGTGGGCGCGGTGATTGCTACGGCGCTGCCTTGGGATATCCTGTGGCGTTATTTCTCCTGGTCCAACCAGACGCTGGCCATGATGGTGCTGTGGACCGGCGCAGTGTTTCTCTTCCGGTTCGGCTACCCACCCGTGTGCTGCTTCATGGCGGCTTTGCCGGCGACCTTTATGTCCGCGGTCTCCATGACTTACATCCTGCAGGCGCCTGAGGGGTTTCAACTCTCTACCTCCATCGCCTACCCGGTAGGCGTGATCTTTGCCGCGGCCTGCTTGGTGCTTTTTGTGGTCCAGACCTATGTGAGGAATCGGGATTCCGCCGGCACCGCAGAGGTCAGGGCGTAGAAAGCGATCCCCTTTTCCTGCAATAAAAACCCACCGGCTTAGCTGGGTGCTCATAAGACAGTAAGCCTAAAATACTGAAACTTATGGCATCTGTCAAACGGGAACGGTCAAAAAGAGTGTCGGACTTAACCCTTGCGGTTGAGTCCGGCACTTTTCTTTTGCCTTGAAGTTGATCCGTCTGAGACAAGTTGTCCCAAAGTAAGGTATATCCTTCAGAGCCGCCCCCTTGCCCATGATTGGGCAAGGGCGGGGGGATTGGGTTGAACGCTTAAAATCAGGGGTGCATCTGTTAGCTTTTTGTGTTCTGACCCATTGTGGTGCAAGGGCTCCAAGGCGTGATTTTGGGGTGGGGTATATAATATCATTCCTCGCCCCCGATTTGGGCATATATGTTCCACATTTCTGGGGCCGGAAATAAGGGGCAGACCCGATAGGGGCTGTGACGCAACAACTGAGCTTTGGGACAATTTGTCCCGAAGCTCCGCCGGGTTTGGGGAGGTCCCCAACAAGCAAAATCGCAAGTGTGGCCACACTTGCATTACTTGCCGGAACGTGCAGGGCCAGAAAGTGAGCGATTGAGCAAGGCTTGGAAACCAAAACATAGATATTTTTAAAAATAATCAATCTAAAAATCTCTAAAAGCATTGATATACAAGGACTTTTTTTATTTGTGCAGTTTTATTTATATTATTTGATTTTTATTTGAAATGCTCAAATACTTGTGATAAAATCAAGTCATAATTTTGGCTTGATTTTTCACCAGAGGGGGTATTTGGCATGGCTGGCACGAAAAAGAGAGTAAAAAGAACGTTGACAAGAGAAGAAGTCAACAATCAATACTTAAACGCTATATTTAATGAGTTTATAGCAGAGAAGAAAGCATTAGGCAGAGTAGATGAAACATTAAAGTCATATAAGACAACTTATAAAAAGTTCTGCGAATATTTTGGAGAGAGTGCAGAAGAAACAGGGAATATTATTGGTTCTATGTTTGTTGAATGGACTAATGCTATGAGGGATGAAGGACTAAAGGCCGCAACTATCAATCACAATTTAAGCGATATGCGGACATTTATGTATTGGTGTATGGATAAAAGCAGACAATACATAGACCGCTTTAGAATTAGGCTAATAAAAGTACAAGAGGAAATGCCAAAAGACTATACAGTAGAGGAGGTAAAGGCATTACTTAGGAAACCAGATAGAAAGGCAAAGTTTACAGAGTGGCGGTCATGGGCAATCTGTTGTTTTGTTGTTGGTACTGGTGCAAGGCTTGGAACATTGGTAGAAATACGAATGAAAGATATTGACTTAAAGAATGGAAAAGTATTCTATCAGCATACAAAGAATAAGAAATTACAGACCGCTAATCTTTCTCCGCAATTAGTAAAGTCATTAAGTGACTATATCAATATGTGGCGTATTGAAGGAGTGGAAGAAGATGATTTTCTATTCTGCAATATAAGCGGCGAACAGCTTTCTAAAGCCTCTTTAGCACAAGGATATAGACAGTACACAACAAATAGGGGCGTTAATAAGACAAATATACATGGATTGCGCCATACATTTGCAAGAGAATGGTTTTTGAACGGCGGCGATGTGGTACAGCTTTCAAAGATATTAGGACATTCAACCCTTGCTATGAGTGAACACTATATGAACATCTATGCGGATATGGCACGGGATAGATTTGTGCAATACAACCCGCTCGACAATATAGCAAGGAGCGGCGCAAGAAAGACAGTCAAGCGCAAGGACTAAGGGGGCGGCATTATGTGTGATGATTTTGGTTTCCCGCTGGCGTTGATATTTGAGGAACTGCTAACGGACAAAGCGCCCAAAGAGGACGAGGACGAACAGGAAGAAGAACAGAGAGAGGGGAACGGCTGACAAGGCCGCTCCCCTCTTTTATGCCCTATGCTGTTCTATGCCCTCTGTAACGGTTTCTAAGCCGCTTCTAGGGCGTTGATAGTATTGGGATACCCCCAACGGATTAAAATGCTCCTGCGGGCTTTCTGTGGCCTTGTGTGGCCTGTCCTGCTCCAACGGCTAACCTCCGCCGCGTGAAAGCCTTTCCCGCTCCACCGCCGCCGTCGCTACCTGCGGCGGCCTGCGGCCGCCTTCGGTGCTTGGCGGCTCTCCCGCTCCCGCTCGATTAACTACGCTTTTCAGCTAAGGTTCTTCTCAAGTCCTCTAATGTTTCATCAATAACAGATTTTTTATCCTTGCTTGTTCCCTTGGGTGCAAGGTCGGGGCAATAGCGGCGGGCAAACTCGTTTCTAATCTCAATAAAAGGACGTTTCTTAGTCTTTGGATTTCCCTTTTTATCTTCTCCGTTTGGTATTTTTTCTTCCAGTACAGAAATTAACCATTCAATATCTTTTTCTTCCAATGTTTTAATGTGGTTTCTGATAATTTCAAGGTTAATTTGCTTAATATCAGTAACTTCTACGCCGCCAATCATATATTTCTTTTTTTCTTTTTTTGTATCACTCATGGTATGCTCCCCTTTCATTTCTAATTAGTATTATTGTGTACTTAGATTTTATAGTATCTCTATTATTTTGTCAATAGTAAAGGCGAATTGCATATCAAATACAATCCGCCTTTACTATTGATTATTTAATTTCCAGTTACAGTAGCATACTCAGTAGCAAAGTTAGAAGCTGGAATTGTAAATAAGTACTTTGTTGTTTCATATTTCCCGCTTTGCATATAGAAACTAATTTCACCATCACCAGTTAATGCGGAAATAACATCATCTACATAACTGTTATCAAGCACTAATCTATCACCATCTTCATAGATATAACCTTTCATTTCATGGTCAGTTCCATCTGGTGTTCTCATTACAACACGGTATGTATCAGTATCCCAAACATTCTTAACTTGATATTTTCCATATTCATACAAGAAAAAAGTAATATAATTATTACAGTCATAGAGTACACATACAGCTAAATTACTATTTGTTGTTGCACTATTACTAAATGTCCCCATTGCATACTCACTATTGGTAATGTACCATTCATCGGTAGGCTGATTAAAGTCATCAATATAATAATCTGTCTTCCAAATACCAAAGGATTGCCCGCATCGCTCGCAAGTCCCTGCGTCTGTTGTATGTCCTAATGCGGCTACTGTTTCTTGTGCAACAATAACTTCCCCACATTCTGAACAACGCTTACCCTCTGTCAACCCGCTTTTAGTGCAGGTAGCTTCTACTGCTGGGATGACTTCTTCTGTGTGGGTGTGTTCGCTGTTCCCACCGGGAGTACTGGCGTCTCCGCTCGGCGTATCGCTTCCACCGCCGCAGGCCGCAAGCGAAAGTGCAAGAGCCGCCGCCAGCATGAGCGCTAATAGTTTCTTCATCTTGTTTACCTCCGTCCTATTTTGTTGATATGCTATGGTATTCGGTATTATAGCACGATTTAATCTTATGGTCAATTAATTTTAATCTTATGTATTGTTTAATGCCGTCTATACATTCTCCAAAATACAAGTGGAGGTGTTATTATGGACTACATTCTATTAGGCAAACGGATAAGGGATGAAAGATTATTGTTGCGCTTGACGCTGGAAAAGCTGGCAGAACGGACAGACAAAAGTATTAACTTCATTGGACAGATAGAACGGGGCGAGGGAAAGCCGAGCCTTGAAACAATGGTCGATATTGCTAATGCATTAGGAACAACAGTAGATAGCCTATTGCAAGATAATGTAAAAGCAGTTAATGACAGTATTGGAAAAGAGATAGAAGCTATTATAAGAACATTAGATAATAATGGGAAACAATTTATACTTGATGTGGTAAAGCGATATAGTTACTATCATCAACAATAGAAAACAGTTCGTAAAGGTATACCTTAACGAACACAATGAAACAGTAGAAAAACCCTTGATTTTCCTGTTCGTAAAACTTTAAAAATATTTTACGAATGTTCGTAATAAAATATTGACATTTACGAACACATCTGATATACTAATATCAGTAAGAAAACAAGGGGGTAAAGAAATGGAAAGCCGTATTTATGGATATGCGAGGGTAAGTACTAAGGAACAGAACCTTGATAGACAGTTAGTAGCACTAAAAGAACAAGGTATTGACGAAAGAAATATTATTGTTGATAAGGAAAGCGGCAAGGACTTAGATAGGACAGGCTATCAAGCATTGATAAATACAATGCTTAGGCGTGGTGACACACTTATTATAAAATCTCTTGATAGATTGAGCCGTAATAAGTGCCATATCAAGAAAGAACTGGAACGCTTTAAGGAAAACGGAGTTAGAATAAAAGTAATTGACTTGCCCACTACCATGATTGACTTTCCAGAAGGTCAAGAATGGGTCATGGAAATGGTGAATAACATTCTGATTGAAGTATTAGGCACGATTGCTGAACAGGAACGCAATAGCATTAAACAACGGCAAGCGGAGGGAATAGCCGCCGCCAAAGAAAAAGGTGTTGACTTAGGCAGACCAAAAGCGCAAAAGTCGGAGAACTGGGAAAGCATAATTGCAGATATGAGGGCAGGAAAGATTACTGCAACAAAAGCTATGGAATTGACAGGAACAAAGCGAACCACTTTTTATAAATTGTTGAATAGCTAATATATTAAAAGCGTCTAACACTTAAAATAGTGTTGGACGCTTTACTACTATTAATAGAAGTAAAATATAGAGAGTAAAGAGATCTGCGGTAGTAATAAAAGAAATATGATATAATAAAGTCTATTTGCCATAAAAAATTTTTTGATATATAATATATATATAAATACATAGCAAACTAATTTTATAATGAAAGGATAAAATAATAATTGTCTATTTCTATTCAGCAAGAGGAAATAGTTTATATTCGTGGTATTAAAGCTGAATGGATAGAAGAAAGATTAGAGGAAACAGAAAACGCTTTTGGTGAAAAAGATATAAAGTACAAATCTTATAGGAATAAAATCAAATACGGAGATAAGCTATTTTCACCAGAGGAATTTTTTAAATTCCTTTATCCAAAAGATTATAAGAAATATCCTTACAAAGTTAAATTCAAAGGACAATTAGCAAAAGATATTGAAAGACTTTCATCTAATCAGAGAACTAAGTTGATGTATGATATTTTAGCTTATAAATATCCTGATATGATTAATGTAAATACAGTTGAAGAAGAACAGATAATAAAATTGTTTTCATATAGCGATAAGGAAAATATATATGCACAAAACATATATTACAAATTACAATATAAAGATGGAATTAGAAAGATAATTACTTTTGGTTGTGGATTGAAGATTGATTGTGCGGCTCATGGTTCAGTATGGTGCTATGATATATTATATAAAGAAAATAAACGGATATATCGTGGTATAAAATTAGGTTGGGAAGAATGGAAAAGTCTTGCAATACAGCCGATAATAGACAACAATAGACTAAATAGAAATTTTCCTGTTGAACATTTGGAATTATATAAACGATACTTATATTATAATGATTGCTATTATACATCATTGACAATTTCAGAAAAGAAGATATTAGAGGATTGGATTTATAAAATAGTATCTAAAAAAGAGCTAATAGAGATACCATTAAAAGGAGATACGGGTAGTGATAATTATATCTTTGAAGTTAATTTTAATGATGATAAGCAAATAGAGATTGTAGAAAATATAGACTTAAAGAAAAATATGAGCCAGTATAATATAGATAATAATATAAAAAAGGGAATTGAGCGGATGAAAAAACATTACGAACTGATTTTAAAGAAAGAGAGATATACAACTAAAGAATTAGAAGAATTAGGGATTGATAAAAACGCAAGAACAAGGCTAAAAAAGAATGGGCTTTTATTGAGCGGCGGGCGTGGTGTCTACTTGAACAATCTGAAATGAATACTACCGCTATTCCTTATGCCCGAGGTTACTTATATAGTAAATATTTTAAGTTCCCACGGGCGTAAGGAATAGCGACTGAACCACGGATCTTGACACAAATAAAATCCGTGAGGAAAGAATATCAGGCAGTATAACCGCCGCCGCAAACGGTCGTTTCTACAATCTTCCTCTTGCGGTAGGGAAAAGAGCCAAACAAACACAAGAGCGCAAGTAGACAAGGCCGTTTCCCATAATACTCCCCCCCCTGCTCCCGCTCAGCCTGTGCGCCCTCTGCAAGCCATCCAGAGGGGCAGAGGGATATTGATACTTTCTTGGGGGCATTAGCGTTGTGTGAGGCTCCGTAGGGGGCGTTATGGGATTTTCTATACGAGGGGGTGATATATTGAGTATATCAAAGGCATTGCAGTTGCAATATTTACTTAGTGGAAGTAATAAGCAACAAGATATATCAACAAAGATGTATCTATTACAAAAGCAATTATATGAAAATACACTTGATATTGATAGTAATATTGAGAAAAGCGGATTAGAAATAGCAAGTAAATTAGAAAAAGCAATACAAGACAGCTTAAACAGATAAGAAAAGATAGCTTTTCAATGATTTTTTTATGTTGATTTTGCAAAATATACTAAACTGTCTTATATTTTCAAAATAATCAAACTAAAAAAGTGAAAAAGTCCTTTATTTATAAGGCTTTTAGCGTTTGTGCAAAACAGAGATTTATATTGTACGATTGGAAATCGTGTTGACTTTCCTCACTTTTGGATATATGCTATAACAAGTTTTCAAGATGTAAAAACATACAAGGCGGTTATAGCAATGGAATCTATGAATTTGAAAATTGGTGAGAAGCTGAAAAGCCTCCGCAACACCCGAACTATGTCTCTGGATGATGTTTCGGCTCTGACTGGCGTAAGCAAGCCCATGTTGGGCCAAATCGAGCGCGGTCAGTCCATCCCCACGGTGACAATACTCTGGAAGATCGCCACGGGACTGAAAACGCCGTTGTCCTACTTCCTGGAAGGGCCACAAGCTGAATACACCATCGTCAGCCCGGATCAGGCCAATGTGATTTTAGGGGACGGCGGAAAAATGCGGGCCTATCCTCTATTCACCTATGACCCGGTGCGGAGCGTGGAAACATTCTACATCGAATTTGACCCAGATTGCCGCCATTCCTCGGACAAGCACAATGACGGTGTGGAGGAACACGTCTTTGTTCTGCGCGGGACGCTGCGGCTTGTCCTGGGAGACAAAACGGTGGATGTTGGTGAGAAACAGGCTGTCCGTTTCCGGGCCGATATGCCCCATGCCTATCAGAATTTGTCCGAGAGCGGGTGCGCGGTCTATAACACAATCTTTTATCCGAGCCACTAAAGGAGGGCTGTCATCATGTATGAATTGATCCAGGTTTCAGAGCAAAGTTACTACATCCAAAGTCCAGCAAAAATTGGGCTGGTGAAGCTGAACAAGCAGGACGTTTGCCTGATTGACAGCGGCAACGATAAGGACGCAGGGCGTAAGGTGCGGCAACTTCTGGAAGCCAACGGCTGGCGGCTTACCGCCATCTACAACACCCACTCCAACGCTGACCACATCGGCGGCAATAAGTATTTGCAGGGCCAGACCGGGTGCATGATTTACGCTCCAGGGATTGACTGCGCCTTTACCCATCACCCCATCCTGGAGCCGTCCTTTTTGTATGGCGGCTACCCATGTAAGGAGCTGCGGCACAAATTCCTCATGGCCCAGGAGAGCGACGCCCAGGAGCTGACCAAAGAATCCTTGCCGGAGGGCTTTGAGATCATCCCCCTGCCGGGACATTTCTTTGATATGGTAGGCTTTCGGACGCCTGATGATGTGGTCTATCTGGCGGATTGCCTGTCCAGCCGGGAAACGCTGGACAAGTATCAGATCGGCTTCATCTATGATGTTGCCGCCTATCTGAACACGCTGGAAATGGTCAAATCCCTGCGGGCAAAAATGTTCGTTCCGGCCCACGCTGCCGCCTCCGAGGATGTGACAGAGCTGGCACAGTATAACATCGACAAGGTGTTGGAGATTGCGGATAAGATCACCGGCATCTGCCGAGAACCGCTTTGCTTTGAAGTGATCCTGCAAAAATTGTTTGCGGACTATGGGCTTACCATGAACTTTGAACAGTATGTTTTGGTGGGCAGCACCGTCCGCTCCTATCTAGCGTGGCTGAAAGACAACGGCAGGGTGAACACTCTATTTGAAGACAATATGCTGCTCTGGCAGAGGGCATAGCAGCCATACAACGGCGCAGGGATTGGTTGGCCCATCCCTGCGCCGTTTGCTCCGTCACGCACAAAAATGAAGATATTTTACAAGCCAGCACAATCCCCCGGCTGTTATAATGGGACGGGCAAGGAGGTACACCGTATGAAAAAAGAAGTGCGAACGGTGGTCTACGATGACGAACTCCACATTGAGGCTTACCGTTTTGAGGGCATTGTACAGCCTTTTCCGAACCATTTCCATGAATACTATGTGATCGGATTTATGGAGGACGGGGAACGTATCTTGTCGTGCAAAAATCAGGAGTACACCATCACAAGAGAGCATTTGTCAAGGGGGATTTCACCCAAAAGATGAAATCCCCCGACAAACTGGAAACTGTATGCCCATTAAATTTCATCATGATAATACCGAGTAATAAGTTCCACCATACTTGCGGCTACTTGTTTCCAACAAAACATTTCGTGTTCCCAAATGTAGATAGCGTTTTCATCAATAACTCCGTCAGAGTCTGCATGATAGCAATAATAGTCCCCGCAGCCGTTTGTAGCAAAAAAGATAAACTTGTCTAATTCCTTCGCAAATTCTTCATCGCTGTACATTTCTTGAGTTTCTCTGTTTAATATGGCTTGCGCGATTATCTCCTTTGCAGACAAGAGAAGATATTTGTCCCCGTCCAATTCATAAAGAAGTTCCCATAGCTCTTTCGGAAAGGGGTAGCCGACTGCCTTTTCTGCTTTCTCAATTTCTTCTCCGGTACAAGGCGATTGTATCTTTACATACTCATTGTTTTGCGTTAATTCTAAAATCAATTCTTTGTACACAATTAGAGTACTCCCTCTAAAAAATATGATTTGTCGAATTGGCACGAGCAAAGTATGCCACCAAACCGAGCGGCATTCAACCCCTTTGATAGGTTATGATAGTAGTGGCAAGCAATGCGCCGGTATATACCCGGCGCAGCTTGTTGGTGGCCGACGGCCCCAAAACCCCCAGTGCATCGACGCAGCGGCGTTCGATGCACAAGCCGCCGTTGGCGTCTGCTGCATATACTGGAAGGGGAAAGCTGATGGCGGAGCCGTCCCGTCCCAGTTCCTCCCGGAGGGCGCACGATGGCCGCAGGCCATACCACCACCTGCCAGCGGCGGTGGTGAGTA
>OFMJ01001928.1_pt1 | contig 13780 bp, 15 predicted proteins | sample 1541801 | NCBI WGS metagenome assembly OFMJ01 (sample SAMN04209234, study PRJEB22552) | human gut metagenome | biome: gut; material: feces | host: Homo sapiens | place: USA: Oklahoma
TCGGAGATGTTACCCGGTTCACGCACCGTGGGGCGCTTACTGCTTTTGCAGGCGTTGACCCTGGAAAAAATGATTCAGGACAGCATATTCAAAAAAGTGTTCGTACTTCAAAGAAGGGATCGCCAAACCTGCGAAAGACCCTCTTCCAGATAATGGATAGCCTTATTAAGCGTTCTCCTGCGGATGATCCCGTTTACGCCTTTATGGACAAGAAACGGGCACAAGGGAAACCTTACTATGTTTACATGACCGCCGGAGCAAACAAGTTTCTCCGTATTTATTACGGGAGAGTCAAAGAATATCTTTCCACTCTGCCTGAAAACGAAGAAATGTAATCTAACTTCCAGCTTCATAACAGACCAGCGTTTTACGGTGGTCTTGTTTTTGTGCTTTTCTTTCAACCTGTATAAAATTTTCAAAGTTCATCAATTTCTGCTTGACTTTTTATTTGCAGACTCATCTTTAACTATTCGGTCGTATATGATGCGGATAACCGTAAGCCTGTTTTTTACGAGAAATTATCCCGACAGTATCAATGATGTTTCGCAGTTTTGTAAGTAGGTAATAATCAGTATCTGCAAATTACTATCTACATTTGATAAGATAAATTCGAATGATGGAGATGACTCCAATAAATACGAATAACAATACAGCCTTAAGGCTGATTTCTGGACAGAAGGGACTCACGCTTTTCAGGAAAGTTGCTTATCCCGCAAAGAATAGTGCTGGCAGAATGAAATCTCTCAGCTTAAGCTGAATTACTGGCTCCGGAAACTTCAGGCTGAAACAGCCTCTGTACCAGTGTTCCCAAAACTTCCTTCGAACAGAATCTTTATTTCAGTACAGTAGTTACGGGGAAAATGCCTGTGATGATTTTCCTTCCGGAAAATATTAGGGTCAAAGTTGCTGTAGACTGTCCAGCTCCAGGCTTAAAAGAACTATGCTTGACTTTTCTTTGTTTGCGGCTGCACAGTCCTGCGGAAGATCTACACTGTTTTCCATATTACCGTTGTATGTTTGCGTTCTATTACTGCAGGCACACACAAATCAAGATCCGCCGGTAGATCGAATCAGAGTTATGGATACTGATGAAACAGCTGGACCATGATTTCTTCTGTTGGTCTGATACATGGATGGAAAGTAGAAAGCCGCATTGGAAAAGACCCATCGGCTGTGCGATAGTCTGTCCTTATGGTGTATTTGAAGAATATCATCCAAAGATCGCCATATGATCATGGAACTTGTCAATTCATAAAAATTCGAATATCTCTTAATCTTATGCAGATTTCCTCAGTGAAGTGAAAAGTTTATTTCCACTTTGAAAACGAGTAAAAAACAAGTTGCATTTACTCCTAACATCAATTTGCTATTCCAATAACCTGATTTTTGTAGATAAATAAGTATAATGGTATTAGTATATAAGCGTGGACACCAAAAGTTGAACGCCTTATAATCAATATCATAATCCAAGGAGATGTTCAACATGGCAAAGAATTAAAAGAAGTACCCACAGGAGATTATTCATTTCCACAGTTATCAAGCGAATATGGCATGGTTAAATCAACTATTTTAGGCTGGGTAAGAAATTCGAGTCCAATCCAGGTAAATGAAGGAATATAAAGCACTTCAAAAGAAGATGAGAGAGCTTGAGATGGAGCATTTACGTCATAAGTTTTTGACATATGTATTTTATAGAGGATGCCTGATAATGACGGTTTCTCCTGTTCTCTGATCGCACGATTTAATTCGGCAAGGGAGAAGAACTGTTCATCTCTAAGGGATGCAGTGATTCATGTAGAAAAATTTCCTACCGTTCCTTCTGCATTAGGCTTATCCTTTTTATCGGAAATTTTGTGAAAGATCTTCGGAATACACCACCTGTCAGACATCTGCAGGAACTTTTTTACTGATAATGTTTTACTTTATCCTCTCAAGTGCTATCCTGATATCGGCTGCGGGATTTACCCGTGGCAGAAAGGAGAATTGAGATGAATCAGTTAAAAGAAGTAGTAAATGCTGTCCTTGAACAGCAAAAGTTGCAGCTTGCCCTATCGTCATATGATGTACCGAAAAATTATCTGAAACATCTTGTCGAGTATGGTGATCATTTGGGTATCCCAGTACTTTGTCAGGAACTATATGATGCCTATGTTTCCCGTGCAGTGACACCGGATCTCCGCTTTTAGCTCTTACATGCGGTTCTCTTAGTAGACAAAGCATCCGGGACGAAAGCTTTTACACCGGATGGGAAGCTCTATAATGAGCCGAAGCTCCCTTCCTCCAGGGAAGCGGAGAAGGTTTTCAAAAATATATCCTTTCCGGTCAGTGATGGCAGGATTGATACTGGGCATCTGATCCGACGAGCTGAAAGTGAAATGATCTATCTCCATTTTTCTGCATCTACCAGATGGCAATACATGCAGGCATGGTGGGAGTTATATACGTTTCTCTATCTTTCCCAGAGTACCGTATTCATTCGGGAATCCTGTAATGCTTTTGCCGAAAAGACAACCCAAAAGCATCTGAACGGCTCCTTGCATGAATGGAAAAGAAAAATCCGGCGCTGTTCTGTCTGTGTACTGCTTGAAGTGACGGATACCGGATGTTTTCAATGAAAATGGTTTCTTTCCAAGAAAATACAATGCTCTGAGGATACTCTGGAAGCACTCCGCCAGCAGTATCTTACATCTTACTTTTCTGCAAACCAGAAATTTCGGAAAGAAAACCATTGCTCTTTATGACTATGCTTTCAGATCTTTTATCGAAGTAACCGGTGTCTCCGATATTAATGGACTCGGCGAACAGCAGTATTTACAGGTTCAGTCTATGCTTTCCTTCTGTCAGAACGGCTTTGCCTGAACAGCCGGGGAACTGTTTTTCCGATCATACGGCAGATCCCGTCATATCTGTATGCAGCCGGGTTTATCCCTACGGATTTTTCAGGAATGGTCCTGACTCCCGCATATAAAAACACACATTTAAGGCCACATATAACTGCATTAGATGAAGAAAAGCTTTTCCGCGCAATAGATGAGTCACCACTTCGTACAAAAGCAATGATGCGGCTCGGATTGCGCGATACTGATAGCTGTGGTGTCCGCTTCAGTCAGGTTGACTGGAAAAACGACCAGATCATACTGGAACAGGAAAAACCCGGTGTGGTTATATGTCTACCGTTGCTTGAGGATGCGGGGAATGCAATCATGGATTATATTCTGAACGAATGGCCTGCAGAAACAGAAAAAAATCCATATGTTTTCATACAGATGCGAGCCCCATATAAAAAGCTTGAATCCATGTACATGGTGTGCTCCAAACTGTTTGATAAGGCAGGAATCCGGACCGTTAACAAGGACAGCCGTGAGTACATGTCTGCCGGTATACGCTAACGCACAAACTGCTTTTAAACAAGATACCACATCAGGTAATTACAGATGCCCTTGGATATGTTTCCAAAGAAGTAGACAAACTATATCTGTCAATGGAAGAACAGATGTTAGAGGAATGCGCGCTTGATTTCTCCCAGATATGGCAGAAATACTGGGAGGAAGGTGGTCACTTTGTCTGACCCTGTTTTCCGCAGTAAACTTTGTGCTGATTTTGAAGCCTTCATCTCCCAGAAAAGAGCATCTGGATACCCTTATGATACTTCTTCAAAAGTATTGGGCTATCTTGATTTCATGATTACAGAGGATTATCCGGACTGCAGTACCCTGTCCAAAGAAATCTGTGATGAATGGATCAGAAAATGTTCCGTACTGCATCAGAACACCTTGCTCAGACGTGTGACCCCTGTCCGCCAGTTTGCCCAATACATTGTAGGGACTGGAAAGTCTGCATATATCATTCCTGGCGGGATACCAAGAAAACAGATACGGTATGATGCCCACATTTTTACAGAAGCAGAGTTAAAATCCTTCTTCGCTTTCATAGACAACTGTAAAAAATCACCCTTTTCACTTTTACGCTGCTATGTGGTACCTGTTATCTTTCGGCTCATTTATACTTGTGGCCTCAAAGCCTCGGAAGCCAGACTTGTACGTATCGATGATATCGATCTTTCTGCGGGCAAGATTTTTATTAAGGAATCCAAAGGATGGGAAGCCCGTATTATTTTTGCCAGTGATGACATGCGGGATCTTTTATGCCGGTATGATCGTATCATCAGAGATACATATACCGACGGGACAGCATTCTTTCCGAATCAGTTTGGGGATTATTATAGTAAATCTACGTTGGATGTATGGTTCCATGAATTCTGGGATCCACAACGGAAGCTGCTATTACCAAAGGAAATCTGCCCAGATTCCATGATCTTTGCCATTCCTACTGTGTTTACAGATTGAACCGGTCAGCGGGGATGCGGATCTGAATGCTTTGTATCCTTATCTGAATGAGTTTATGGGGTACTCCAACTTTGCAGTCACGGATTATTACCTTACACTGGCTGAGCCATTTTATCATGAGTCTGAATCTCGTATGCACTCCGTAAATGATTCCATACTATCGGAGGTGCCGCATGAAGGTTAAAAAATCAGAGCTTTACTTTTATGGGCCTCTCCGGGACTTCCTGCATAAATATCTGGTCGTACAGCGTAGGTTCACAGCTGTTACTGTTAAAAACTATACGGATTCGCTGGATCAATATCGCCAATGCCTACTCTCATAGAAAAAGCTCCCGTTTGATAAGGTGGGATTTCACTGCTTTACAAAAGAAATGGTTTATGATTTCTGTATCTGGTCAAGAGACAGCGAATCAAAAGCAATTAACACAATAAATCTCAGGCTTTCAGCAATCAAGTCCTTCCTGTGTTACTGCAGTGAAGAAGATGCTACGTTATCAGGATTATATTTGAAAGTGAAATCAATCCACCGTTTCAAAGGGAAAATGGATCCGAAACTTGAATACCTGAAACCGGAGGCGGGATTGAAAAACCGGTCAATATGAAGCTGGATGATATCATCCGCAATGGACCAAGTATACAGATCCGACTTCATGGGAAAGGGAACAAAACCCGGTATACTCCCCTTCCTGCGGAAGTCCTGCCGTATCTGGACGCTTATCTTGATGAATTTCATCCAAGCAGAAATAATCAGGATTATCTTTTTTATACGATCCATAATGGACAACATACGAAAATAGCCTCCAGAACAGTGAATTTTTTTCTCAGGTCCTATGCAAAAGGACTGCATGAAGTTGCCCCGTCTTTTCCAGAGGGGATTCACTGTCATGTTTTTCGTCATAGTATTAGGAATTGCAATGTTCAAAGTCGGCATACATCTTCCTTATATCAAGGACTTTCTGGGGCACTCATCAATCGATTCAACATCGATTTACGCTCATGCGGACAATGAGGCAATGGCAGCCGTACTTCATTCTGTAAATCAAGAAGCATTACCAGCGAAAGACTCCGACGGTAACGTTGTATCTTATCCAGAGAAGAAATGGAAAGGCGAAGAAGAATATCTGCTCCATTTCTGCGGCTTGGATTAATCTCAATGAAACTTATCAGGAAATGGCAAAAGACTATGGAACTGCGATCATTCCTGTACGTATCAGAGCTCCCAAAGATTATCAGCGAAAAAGTGTTATCGGCAATCTCAGCTTTAAAAAGCGCTATAATCGTATTTTCAAACTGAATCGCTACCTTTGATTGCCGATAATTCCATTATGAACAACTGCAGTTTTGCAGTTATCCGGTACGAGGATCTTGCCAACACCGCCAAAGAATTCGTACATATGAACATAAACATTGATCCATGATCGTTGTTTCATGTCCAGAAAGCTTCCACGTAGGCATACTGGCTGTAAATCATTACGCCAACAAACACGTAAGCTTTGATGATTTCGCCAGTATCAGGAACAATAATTGTAGCTGGATCACCAGCCCAATCTACCTCTACCTGTTCACCAGGCTTTCAATTGATAGGCATGGAAGCACGATGCCTCTGCTCATCCTATTGGATATGATAGCAGAATTGTGAATACATGAGTGGCTTTTCATCGTTTGCACGGCAGTCCTCTATGTATTCTATCCACAATAGCTTTTTACTCACGACATTGCGGAGTGACTCTTTACGGATGTAAGCGTAGTCTGGCATACGCTTGCTGGAAGTAGTTTGTTTCTGAGAAGGAAAGAACTTCTCAGCCGAACGGTAGCAGTCTCGTTCGGATTAAGTGGCCAAGAAATATCTAATTCTTTAGCGCACTTTAATACACGATTGACCGTTTTCTTAGAAACACTGCAGTTATCTGCAATGTTATGTTGATTGAGAATTAGACTGTGTAGTCCGAGAATCTCTCGGTATTTGGTCTTAGTCATGATCTCCTTCGAATGTATTTACACCAGTCGGTGCATAGTTACATTCTAAAGGATTTATGATAAAGGTTTCCACCACTGGAATGGCGGTTTCTTAAAAACGGATTTGCGGTTTCCTGAGTGGTTCTTCCGCATATTTTGGTATTTATACATTAGGACGATACATAAGTTTTGCTTCTAATAACTGACGACTGCATCGTCCATACATTGTACGCTTTACCATTTTTAATTTGTTATTTGTCCCTTCAACAAATCCATTAGATAGAGGGCTTGCAACTGAATTTTCGACTGCTTCAATATCTTTTTCAAGCCCAGCTGCAAAGCGGGATAATTCCTGTATTTCTGATAGTTTATACTTTTCAATGAATAAATAAAGCAGCACCATATTTTTTTGATCGTATATATTTCGGAATTCTCGGATACATATATCTAACTGACGGATTTTAGGATAATACTCCATAATATAAATGCAATGTGCCTTGCTCAAGTCAGCGTTCATCCAAAGAAAACGAAAAATGCCTGCTCGTGAAATATGGTCATATTGCTGCAGTTTCTTCCGTTTTTGAATAACCTCTGCAGAAGAACTTTTATAAACAGCTACATCAATATGCTCTCGCTTTATGATTTTATTCATATAATCATAAGCAGCCGAATGCTTACCCTTATAACCTTTTTTGAGCAGATGACAATAGACATCTTTTCTGCTCACACCTGCGTTCAGCTCTTTTACGATATCACCATAAAATTGATCCATACCGCTCCTATAATCTCTTTTGCATAGGGATTCATAGTCGCCATTAAGATACTTGGTGACTGTATTACGGCCGCAATGCAAAATTTTAGCGATTTCTCTTTTGCTGTATCCGGCAGCGGCGTATTCTCGAATGCTGTTATATAGTTGTACACTTTTAGGATTATATTCTATTGAATTATCCACAGCATCAGGCATTTTTTTTACCACTCTCCACGAGAGACTCCGAAACTGCTGCTTCTGCATAAGATGAAGCAGCATCTTTGGGGATTTTTATGTCCACTGGCACTGTTGAATTTATTACACTCTTTACTGCTTCAAGAAGATTCTGATGCAAGTGGAATCGGTCTGCAATCTGCATACAATCCGGCAAAATTTCTTCCACTGCCTTTGCATATGCAGATGCACGGTCACGAGTCACTGTTGTTACCTGCTTATTCTGAGTCAGCCATGCTTTTAGGGCAGATCCATCCCGTCCTTCCAGAACAGCAACAGGAATATGGGAATTTTCATCAACAATAATCGTTCCATAAGTATGCCGTTTTTTAAAAGCAAAATCATCCACACCAACATGGCTTCCACATGGTATATGGGATTGCGTCTGGTATCTTTTCAAAAGCATACGGATCACCGTGTCTCCACTAACCTTAACATTCATGGCCTGCATAATACGAGCACTTGCTTCACAACTGGTTTCAAAAGCAAGTATTGTAACGAAATCTATAAGCCGCTCTGTCATTCGGCTATAATGGTTTAAGAAACTATGAAATGTTTCGGAAAATACACCAATTTCACAGCTGGTATTTTGGCACTGAAAATCATGTACTCTTATATCCAAAAAACACGCTTTCCGAGAATCGGCAGATCCTGAACTGTCCGATGATGGGTAGCATGCAGCTTACGCAGTTTTTCACCACATTTAGGACAGCAAAAAGATTTTGATCTGGAAAGCATATGCAGTCTTACTTCATCAGAATCTTCTTCAATTGAAACTATTTCAAGCTCATCTGGATAAAATCGTTGTAAATCAAGTGAAGAGTTTGTAGGCATTTCAAGGTTCCTTCTTTCATTTTAATTATATTAATTTTATCAGTTATGAGGTCTAAAAGCCATACCTATATACTAAAATATGCGGAAGAACCAACGGAAGCCGGAATACTCAACTGGAGATTGAAAATGAAGTATAAAAAAAGCTGCCACCATATTCGCAAAAGAACGATAGCAGAGTACGTGTCCTTTATTCAAAATAATCCTCAAAAATATACCGTAAAACAAATGTGTAAAGCTTTAAAATTTGCAAGAAGTATTATAAGACTCTGGTCCATGTACCTTCAAATAAGGAGCAGAAATATGAGAAAATTGCCACAGAGGTTAAGTAATGCTTTGAAGAAAGCAAAAAAGCGTTATGGAGGAGCAATCAAGCTCCACCGCAAACTCAACGAAAAAGGGATACCCTGCAGCATCAAACGTGTGTAGCGGTATATGCAGCGTCAGAAACTTCGCTCTGTTGTTGTGAAAAAGTATAACCATAAAGCCAATCAGGGCAAAGTTCCCGATGACAAGGAGAATGTTTTTGATCGTAATTTTAAAGCAAAGACAATCAAAAGCGGGTTACCGATATCACTTATATTCACGTTTTCAGGGAGGGATGGACATATCTAGCATCTGTCATGGACCTTTATAATCGTAAGGTGATTGGTTATATTTATGGTAAATAGATGACTGCTGAACGGGCTCTGAGGGCCGTTAAGAACGCATGCTTAAATGTAGGGGATACAATCGGTATCATACATCACAGTGATTTGAGCAGTCAGTACACCAATGACCTGTTCGAGGAATATAGGAAAGGAAATGGAATTATACACTCTTTTAGTCGTAAGGGAAATCCATATGATAATACATGTATTAAAGCCTTCCACTCTATACTGAAGAAGGAGGAAATATATCTTTATACATATCAAGACTTTGAAGAATGCCGTACGGCACTCTTTGAATATATAGAATCCTGGTATAATCGCCAGAGAATCCATAGTGCTCTTGGATACAAAACACCTCAGCAAGTGGAGGACGAAGTGATTCAGGTATCATAAAAAATTTCAACTTTTTGTGTCCAATGTATTGACAAAGATCTAAAGCTGATAGTATATACATCTGCAGACAGTGTTTTTCAGATTGTAGCCCATGAAGATGTGATAAATGAGAATGGATACGATACTATTAGCGTAGGAAAGATAAATGATATATTTGCCAGAAAATGGATTGTCAAAAGCGTGCCGACAAAAATAAATCATAAGGCATCGAAACTATGCTAGTAGCTTGTACCATTTATTTCACCTTTGATATCCAAAATATCCAGTATGGTTTTTCCAATATCCGCAAATGATTTCCTTGTTCCCAGATTAACATTCTTCTTTATATCTCTTCCATATATCAGCATAGGCGTGTATTCTCTTGTATGTCCTGTCCCTTTAAACCCAGGGTCGCACCCATGATTAGCTGTTATGATAAGTACATCTTCCGGAGGCATGTGAATATGCTAGTCCTTTTGGGCTGAGTACGGAGAGAGATTTGATTGCAATTCGACAGGGATCCCCTATTGGAGAATCTGAAAAATATGGAAATACAAATGGATCAGCCATGAGAATAAGTCCATTAGGAATTCTGCATGGATTAAGAGACAGTTCCGTCGAAGAGCTGACAAGGGATGTATACCAGACATGTCTAGTTACTCATAACACCAAGGTCGCTGTCTTTTCCGGTGCTGCAATAGCTTGGGGTATTGTTACATGTATAAAGAGGAGGAAAGTGTTCTCAAAGTTGTGGAAGAAGTTATCAAGGCTTCTATTGAGGGCGAAAAGTATGTAAATGCAGTACCGGCTCCGTTTATTGCAGCGAGAATAGATTTGGCTGTTAACCAGGCATTGAAGGCTGGTTAACCAGAAGAGGGAATGGAGAACATCTACAGATATTTTGGTGGAGGCGATTTATGTGCAGACTCTATACCGCAGACGGTTGGTCTTTTTGTATTGGGAAAAGGGAATCCCCAAGAAACCATAGAATATGCCGTGAATATTGGTGGAGATTGTGATACTAATGCATCTATGGCAGGTGCTATGGCAGGTGCTATGAAAGGTGTTGAGGCTGTGCCAAAGATGTGGAGGGACACAGTAAGTGAAGTGAATCATATGGAGTTTAAACCAGTGGCAGAAGCACTTTTAGCACTTGCACCATATTGGCAGGTTGCAGAGTAGAATCTAACGGTAAATACTTTTGGGAATAGACTCTCCGAAGGCTTTAATTATTGGAGCATGAAATCATGTTATCAAAAGAGGTGTATGTTAAAAAAATGGGTATTAAAAAAGGTATTACCCATAATCCAATAATAAAAAAATTAATAAGACTGGATTAGAGAAAACTGTTCCTTTATTTGTAGAAAAATGTCGTAATTTATCCTCTGTATCAAATGTAAAAAAAGTACAGCAGATTGTTTATATCTGCCTGTACTTTTTTTATTGGGAGCAATGGTCAAATAAAGCCAGAGCTCCTCCCTCTGATCTGAATTTCAAAATAATTCAAATCGGAGGAAAGGGTTTTGGAAGATACATTAAGAATCTATACATTTTATGAAAAACACATAGGAGAAGAAACAAAATATTTTGTTTCATTCCGTGATGGACAAGGGATATGGCAGGAATCAGAAGTCTCTCCGGAGGTTTTTGAAGAGATGCAGAATTTGATGCGAAGGGAACGGAATTATATCCGTTCGGATGAACGGCATTTGGAGCAATTAGAACTATCCGAAGGAATGAAGCATAAGAGGGCACTGCACTCAGAAATCAGTCTGGAAGAACAGATACTGTCAAAGATGCGGATGGAAGAACTCAGGATAGGTATAGACGAATTACCATCCATTCAAAGAAGGCGGTTTCTGATGCGCTATGAGATGGATATGAGCTATGAACAGATCGCCAGGATTGAAGGATGCACAAGCAGGGCAGTCCAGCACAGTGTGGAGGTGGCCAGAAAGAAAATTCAAAAAAAGTTAAAAAAATTTGAAGATTAGGCTTCGTTTTTGACGTCTAAGTGTGGAAATAGGTAAGAGAGCAAAAATCTCTTACCTATTTTCTTACCATAAAACAGAACAGTTTTTAGCTATAGCTATTGTATTTGGAAGAAATGGGCATGAACCTTGACAACTACATATTGTTTCACCAAATACATTCCCATTGTCCTTGCGTTAAATGTGAGCTGTTCCGCGGTCACGCGAAGACCTGTCAGTTTTCTGGCAGAGAGCGATAGATGGCAGGCGGATAAAGTCAGGCTGCTCCTGATCAGGCCATGACCAGCAATGGGGATAATGATACTCCTGTTCAGTCATAGTCCGAGCGTTAGAAGCGTCCCCGACAATGAGGACAGCAGCCAGAGAACCTGGCTGAGGCAATAGACCTGTGGAGCTGATTAGCAGTCAGCCGTTTGGTGGAAATTGATATAAAATTTTGTCGGTTTTAATAATTGAACAGGATAATGAGATTCCTAGATATTATACCGTTACTCAAAAGAGGAGGACACATGAATGATACAGATTAAGCGCGGCGATATTTTTTATGCTAATCTGGAGCCTGTGATCGGTTCAGAACAGGGAGGCGTAAGACCGGTTTTGGTTATTCAAAATAACTCAGGAAACCAATTTTCTCCTACTGTGATTGTGGCAGCTATCACAGGGAAGAGAAAAACAAGAATGCGGACTCATGTAAAAATATATGGTATGGCTTTATTAAAACCGTATTCCGTTGTTCTCCTGGAACAGATTCGGACTATAGACAGGAAAAGGCTGTGTGGATATATAGGACGGATCACACCAATAGTACAGAAAAAAATTGACAGAGCCCTGGCAGTCAGCATAGGAATTTACCATACATAAACAAAATTTGTCAATTATGGAAACAATATATTTGTACATTTTACATATGATGGAATTTGGAATATTGTAATATCAAATTCATTCATCTATTTGGATAAGGAGGAGATCTTTACCATGGAAAATATGATATTTGTTACAGCAGAAGAGGTGGCTACAGATTTAGGCATATCCAAACCGTTTGCGTATAAATTGATTAAGCAGATGAATCTCGAATTAAATAAGAAAGGATATCTAACTGTAGCAGGAAGAGTAAGCCGGAAATATTATGAAGAACGCTTTTATGGATTGAAGATGGAAGGGTAGGAGGTACATATGGCAGCTTACAAGGATACACAAAGGAACACCTGGTATGTGGCATTTTATTATAAAGACTGGAAAGGTGATAATAAGAAAAAGAAAAAAAGAGGATTTAAGACAAAGAAAGAAGCATTGGAATGGGAACAGAGATTTAAGCAGAAGCAGGCTGCATCATTGGACATGTTATTTTCGGATTTTGTGGAGATTTATGGTGATGATAAAAAATCCAGGTTGAAATATAATACTTGGTTGACAAAGGAGCATATTATCAAGACAAAGTTAATACCGTATTTTGGACAAAAAAAGATGAATGAGATTAAACCAACAGATATTATCCGATGGCAGAATACCATGATGGAATTTCAGGATGAGAATGGGAACGGTTATTCAAAGGACTATTTACGAAGTATACAGGCACAGCTAAGTGCAATTTTCAATCATGCAGTTTGTTTCTATGAATTGAAAGATAATCCTGTTAGAAAAGCCGGCGGTATAGGCGGAGAGAAACGGAAGGAGATTTCTGTCTGGACAAAGGAGGAATATCTAAAATTTTCGGAGGAAGTATGGGATAAGCCACAGTCATATTATGCATTTGAAATTTTATATTGGGCTGGGCTGCGTGTTGGAGAATTGCTTGCACTGACAGCGAATGATATTGACTTTACAAATAAGACGATTAATGTGAATAAGTCATACCAGCGTTTAGAAGGAAAAGATTTCATCACAGAGCCAAAGACAGAGAAGAGCAACCGGATTGTAGATATTCCGGATTTCTTATGTGAAGAGCTGCAGGAATATCTAGGGATGTTGTATGGGATTTTGCCTAACCAGAGAATTTTTCAGGTTACTAAATATTATCTGCATCATGAATTGGAACGGGGAGCGAAAGCCGCAGGAGTTAAAAAAATAAGAGTTCATGATCTCAGGCATTCCCATGTTTCCATGTTGATTGATATGGGATTCACACCGGTAGCAATTGCCGGCAGGATGGGACATGAAAATATCGATATTACTATGCATTATGCCCATATGTTCCCATCTGCCCAGAAAGAGATGGCAGAAAAGTTGAATACGGAAAGGGTAGGATAAAATGTACAAAAGGCCAAGAGAAAAAGCAATAAAGAAAAAGAAGAATGAGCATGCCAGAAAAAGAGATATAATTGTAAATTTTCGGATGTCTTCTGCAGAACGGGCAGAACTGGATGAACGGATCAGATTGAGCGGAAAGAAAAAACAGGAGTATATGATTCAGAGCAGCCTGCATCAAAAGCTGGTCGTCATTGGAGATAAACGTATGTTTTTGAAAATTCAGGAAAGTTTAGAAGAGATTCAAAAAGAATTGATGAGAGTAATATCGGCAGATGCTGTTGATATGAATAAGGTGAGCGCTCTTAGAACAATAGCGGAAATTATGGAAGCTGGGAAAACAAATTAACTTATCAAATCCTAAAACTACATATTAAACATGGCGGTTGACCATATTGTGGATTA
>OFMJ01001934.1_pt1 | contig 13722 bp, 16 predicted proteins | sample 1541801 | NCBI WGS metagenome assembly OFMJ01 (sample SAMN04209234, study PRJEB22552) | human gut metagenome | biome: gut; material: feces | host: Homo sapiens | place: USA: Oklahoma
GATAAAATAAGGCTTTGCGGACATTTAAGAAGATATAAAAAGATAGTCAAAAAGATATATATAATTTATGATAATGAATTAGATGATTTAAATAATGTCTCCGAGAATATGTCACGCGTGACAATTATGCTGCATGAATTTTAAAAATATGTTATTAATAATAATATAGTAATTGATAATTTAAAATATGTTATATATAACAATTTGATGTATATTTTAAAAGAAATATGTTATACTTAACATAAGAGGAGGTTGTTGTTATGAATAACGGAGATATGAATTCTATATTTGAACAAATTAATAACCTAAAGAAACCGGTTACTGAACCAACAGAAACAAAGATAGATACATCGGAGGATACTTTGAGAGAAGTGTTGAATAGCGTATCTGAGGAAATACAAAGAGTATTGGATGAGAATAATTTGACACAGGAAGATTTGTGCCGAATTACAAATATGTCTCAATCTAACATCAGTAAAATCCAAAATGGTAAGGTTGTTCCTAGGATAGAAACGCTGCAGAAGATTGCGGCAGCTACACATACAAGACTCGTGATAAGTTTTGAGAGTATGGAAGGAGATGAATAATAATGGCATTTATTAATTCAATAGGCATAACTAAGTTTAGAGGCATTCAGAAATTAGAGGTTTCGGAGTTTTCTAATATTAATCTTATTGTAGGAGATAACAATAGTGGTAAAACAACATTCTTGGAAGCGATACAGTTGTTATTCGCTAAATCGCAGTTAAGTTCTATTAAAAATGTAATTAATCAAAGAACTGTACTTAATCCGAACAGTAGTTTTTATACTTCCTTTATCAAAATGTTTAATAAAGTGCAAGGCAACGATTTTTTGGAATTTGATATTTATGCACTTAGTAATAAAGGTTCCCTGGAGTTCGAACTGAACGGTCGAGAAAAGACAGTTTCCGGAGAGGATGCTCTTCCAATATCAACATTGTCAGCACGCCAGAAGAATGAGTATAGAAGAACAACAACGGTTATTCCTGAAACTGCAAAGGTCTTTACAGGAAAAATTATTACCCAAGCAGGAAAGAAAACTGTAAAAAAAGAGATTCGCTGTACATCCTTGGATAAGACAGTCCCAGGACCTATTGTAAAAAAGGAAGTACATTATATCCCGTCTTTTGGTCATCTACGTTATGATTTACTCCAGAATATTGTAGATAATCCGGAATATAAAAAATTAGCAATTGATATTTTAAGACAGTTTGACAATTCCATCGAAGATATTTGTTATACCAAAGCGGATGACGGAGCTTATTTAGAGTCTATTATTACCAAGGACGGCGTGAATATGCCGTTCTCTGTTTATGGTGATGGTATTAAAAAGATATTGTATATTCTCAATAAATTATTTAATGCTACAGATTCCATATTGCTGATTGATGAAATCGAAACAGGGTTACACAAAAAATATTATGATGTACTGTTCCCGGTTGTATTTGCGTTGGCAAACAAGCTGAATGTTCAATTATTTATTGCGACACATAGCATAGAGGCCATTGATGCAATTTTGCGATACGGTAATTATGAAAATAATAACGCTAACAACGATCCGATAAAAGTTATTACACTTAAAAAAGTTGATGACAATAACGGTAGTAATATAGTTGCGCGAAATGTTACGGGCAAGTATGTATACGAGAACAGAAAAGTGTTTGAATTCGAGGTGCGCCTATGATGACAGAATTAATACTTGTAGAAGGCGTTTCGGATGTACAGCTGATAAGTTATTACTTGCAGAATGTATATGGCTGGAAGCATGAGAAAGAGAATATGTTGGGAATTGAGCCGCTTGATGAACATGAGCATATCGAGAGCCTTTCTAAAAATGGAAATCAGGTTGTCTTATGTGGTGTCGGGGGTAACGGTAAATTTGCGCATTTCGTAGAACAGCATCGTGTTAATTATATGGTCGTTGAGAAAGATATATCTTCATTCATGGTTGTTACTGATAGAGATGAAGCATCGGATGCAAAGATCAAAAATCAAATTAATGATGTTCTTAAGCAGATATCTGTCGAGAGCAATCTCTGGAAAGAGAATGCTATTCAAGATTCATTTGGACAGGCGAAGAGTATATATACATATCTTCTAATCATTCCGGAAAATGAAAAAGGTGCGCTAGAAAGAGTAATAATCAATGCGCTGAATGATATTCCAGAAGAAACTGTTTTAATTCAAGAAGTGGAACAGTTTATTGAAACTCTAAAAGTGGGGGTGGTTCCGGATTTGAATCAGATAAATAATGCTAATAAAGCTACAGTAGGAACTTTCTTTAGCGTTCGGCATCCTAAAAAGGCAATGAGGTCATTTGGCGTGTTTATTTCTAAAATTGCTTGGTCAAAATCAGCATCTTTAAATCAGTTGTTTTTGCCTTTTCAGTGTTTGGGAGAGGAGAAAATACTTGAGGATTAGAAAAACTTGAGTGCTGTTATACCCATTATACTCACGCATTAACTTTACTTTGGGCATAATGGGTATAACGCAAGTTCAACAGAAAAAAAATTCGGGAATAGATTTAGAAGAACGGATATGAAAGACATTATTCTAAGAGAATTTGGATTTTGGATAAAAGAACTGCGCCGCTGATGCTATTTGAGGAACTTGTGGAAGAGAAACTGGAGATGGAGCAAGGACAACCTGATTTTATACTATAAGTACAATGATTATTTCTTGTGTACTTGCTATAATATATTGGGAAGTTTCAATTATGGTGATGAAAATAGTAGTGTGGAGGGAGCGGTTAGTTATGAATAGAAAATATCCAGTAATTGATAGGGTAAGAACCGGACAGAACATAAAGCGTATTATGCAACTTAAAGGACTTACCGTTAAGAGTATACAGGAATTTCTTGAACTGAGCACTCCTCAGAGTATCTATCATTGGTTTGACGGGAGAAATCTGCCTACAATTGATAATTTATATGCGTTAAGCGAATTATTCCAACTTCCGGTTGATGCGCTCTTAGTTGGAAATAGAAAGTTTGAGTGTAAATGTAAAAACGATAAGCGTCAGAGATTGATTGTATATTATGAGAAAATAAATGAGCTTAAAGTTAGTTGAAAAGGAAGTGATGAAGCGAGATTTATATTATCGGAGATTTTATACTGGTGGTACAATGACAAAACATACTTCCTCTCTTAAAATGATTTTACAAGGATTGTTTTAAGAGAGGATTTTTTATTGGTTATGTGCCAATAAAAATAAAGGTATTTTGAAATAGAAAAGAGAAAATTAGCATCGGTGCAGTATGTGCATCACATAACACCGATAGAGGGAGCAGACAGGATAGAGTGTGTGCATGTCTTGGGTTGGCAGTGTGTTGCAAGTAAAGGACAGTTTAACGTGGGAGAATACTGCGTTTATATGGAAGTGGATTCGTTCCTTCCTGTATGTGAGCAGTTTGAATTCTTAAGAAGCAATAGCTTTAGGAAGTGTGAGATTCTTGGAGAGGGATTTCACTTAAAAACTTTGAATTTTAGAGGTCAAATTTTGCAGGGACTGGTTCAACCGTTGTCGATATTGCCGGAAGGTAGTTATGAGCTAGGTGATGATGTTACAACATTGCTTGGAATTAAGAAATGTGAAGTAGAGGAGAGAATTACCAATAGTGGAACTGTTGTTGGTGATTTCCCAGATGGAGTTCCTAAGACGGACGAGCTCAGAGTGCAGTCCTATCCGGAGTTGATCGAGGAATTCAAGGCTGTAAAAGGATATTATATCAGCACCAAGATGGATGGAACCAGTGTGACCATGTATTGGAAGGGTGGTTATTTTGGAATCTGTGGCAGGAATTATGAGTATGCAGATGATGAGAAGTGCGATATGTGGAGATATGCCCATGAGAAAGGAAGTCCTGAAAGAGTAGCGGAGAATAATATACCGAATATAGCAATTCAGGGAGAGTTCTGTGGTGCCGGAAGAAGAACAGATTAAAGCTTGTGAAGCCTGAATGGTATTATTCACCATGATTGATTTGAATTCGCACAGAAGATTGTCTTTGGATAAGATGAGAGAATTGTGTGAGCTGCTGAAACTTAAGATGGTTCCGGTAGAAGAGGAAAAGGACGTGTTTGAATATGACAGCGTGGAGGTTCTTCTTGAGAGAGCTAAGGGAAAGTATCCTTCCGGCATGAATAAGGAGGGAATTGTTATCCGTCCAATAAAGCCTGTGTACTCTAAGATGATTGAAGATCCATTGTCTATGAAGGTACTTAACAATGATTATTTATTGAAAGAATAGGTATGGCAATATGCTGAAGTCTATGAGGAAGCGGGTGTGTTAAACCGATTGACGGGGAGTGTACCTCTTGGCTGTGTTGTAGGCACTTTTTGTTAATATGAAATAGTAAGGGGCTGATGGATTTGAGCAGGAGAAGGAAAGAATTAGTCCGTGATAATATGAACATCTGGAATTCATATGGCTTTGCGATGTCTGGTTTGGGAAAGAAAAGCGGGCTGCTTGCGAAGGTTAAGCATTGCTGGAAATGTATTCAATGGAGCAAACAGAGAATTACCAGAGGGTATGCTGATTGCGATGTATGGGAAATGTTTTCTTTTTTGCAGACTATGATTCCTGATATGCTACAGAAGCTAAAGGACACAAGGCATGGTTCTCCGGGATATCTGGGAGAAAATTATACAAACGAGGAAGGGATATTAGTTAATGATACCTGCCATGAGGAATGGGATAAGATTTTGGAACGAATGATATTCCTTTGGAGAGAGATGGATGAGGATACTTGTTCTGAAAAGAATCCATACGAGGATGAACATTCAAAAGCTTTTGATGAATTTCATAATAAATACGGATTATTTGGATCTAAGCTTCAGACAGAGAAGGAACTGGAGGAAAATAAGAAAAGAGGCGGTGGTGGAACAGTTCATTTTATGAATGAGCTTCCGGAGTATAGGAAAATATCAGAAAAATATGATGAAGAGCAGAAGCGTTTGGAAGAATACAGAAGATCTTGTAAGGATGAAGCTTTTGATATGTTGAAAAAGTATTTTTTGATTTGTGGGATTAATAAAATATGTATGGAATAAAAGGGAACGCCTTTTGGCGGTCGTCAGCAGTTATTAAGTATTACTTAATAACTGAACTCTCAATGAGTTCGCCATCATCAAATATTCCTTTCTTTATCTGTTATATTTCATGAAATCGTTTCTGTGTTCCATAGGCGTATCCTATACTGCATTATTTATCAGATTAAGATTTGAGTACCACGATATTCTCGCTTTTTCATAATTGCATTTTTTAATTGACTTTATGTCATACAGAAAGTACTATGTTGGTATAGGAGGTATAAAAGTAGAAATGAAGAAGATGGGAAGACCCAAATCAGACAATGCGAAAAAGAAAGTTTTAAGTATTCGTGTCCCTGATGAATTATATTCCCAGATGCTTGCATACGCCGAAAAATATAAAATGACTACAACGGATCTTGTTCTAAGCGGAGTAGAGATACTTTTATCTGAGCAGAAAAAGTAGTTTATTATCATTGGTGGCCTATGTTTGCGGTGTTGTTTGGAACAGGGTGTAGAATTGGTGAAGCATCAGGGCTTAAATGGAAGGCTTGGATTATGACAGAAGAACAATAATCATAAATCATAGATGGATCCTGGGAAATTCTGTAGAAGGGATAGTAATTTAAATACAAATAGTGTGAGGATGGTTGATTATGAGCGTGCTTGGAAAAATTAGAATAAAGAAGTTTTTGGATGATAAGAATGGAGTAGTTACTGGCAAAGTTGTTACTGATGGAAAACTTCGTACCTATAGAAATGAATATGCTTATAAGGATATAGCGGATGGGAAAATCCAAATTTCATTAGTAAAAGGAACTGGAGATACACTTGTGATACCAAGTGAGGTGAATTTAGATGAAGCAATGATTGCCTTCTTCGGACTTTATAGCGGAGATGGAGCGAAAGGAGTAGAAGATACATCTAATCCAGGAGTTATTAAACCATCTATCTCTTTTTCTCAAAAAGAACCCAATTTAGTAAAGTTTGCAGTATTACAGTTTAAAAGGTTATTTTCAGATAATGTAAACTTTCGATTTTCATTAGGAGAAGATAGTGCGTATTTTATGTATGGAGAAGGGGAGAGATTGCTCATAGACTATTATGGTGGGACATTACCAGTAGTGCCTGATTTATTGAGTGTTAAACCAATATTAAATGATAAAGATAAACAATATCTTACAGAAAGGCGTCCGGTTGATGGGACGAGTGAGGAGCATTTAGCGTTTTATTATTTCTTTAAAAAGGCTATGGAAGAAATATTAACAAAGCAGAAAACCAAGGAGCTTATAGAGAGTGGACTAGTTTTAGCATCGGGGGACAAAGTAAACGCCTCCTTACGGAGACCTTTTAAGAAAGGAGCAAGAAAGGCAGGAGGTTCAAGTAGATCAGATGAAATACATTTACATGGACTTAATGGAATGGGTGAACTTTTCTTAAAAATGCTTCATGAGATGGAACAGTCAATATATAATGATGCAAAATGGCTATTTGAATTAATTGAAAATATAGAAAAAGAAGTGATTTCATCATCAGAGTGTATCCAAGGATTATTATGCGAACAACTCCTTGGGATAAGTAACATGGATTGGTTACAGGTTGAACAAACATTATTAAGAGATGAGGATGATAAGCCACTTGCCTATTCAGTAGAATTTGGGAAGAAATTATATAAGTTTGATTCGCAATGGAAACAGATGCCGATTTATGCAATATATAATAGTTATTGGATTAGCAAATTTTATGGTGTTGATACTACTAGATATCAAGATCTAATCTTTAATCTTATTCAGCCAAGTGGATGGATTTATAATCCTGATGTAAGTGCTACTCAAATTAGGACACGAATGAAAAGCGAATTGTTCATGTCTTTGGCAATGGGAACAGAAATATTATTGCCGGAAAATTTAGACGATACATTAAAGAATCGATTCGAAGCCACTTTGGCATCTATTCCTCTTACTGGTTATGTTAGTGCAGAGTATTTTAGGATGGAAGCATTAAAAAATATTCAACGAACATATCAGTTTCCAGAGGGATTAAAGGATATGTTAAAGAAATGTGAAGCAGGGGATGGATACAATGACTTCTGTGTTAGTGAGAAAATAGATGATTATATGGGGAGTAGAAAAAGAACACAATATGATACATCAATTCATACACCATTAATTACAAATATGGCACAACTATTGAGTACTATTGGGGGAGATACACTAGTTACTGATGTTAACGATAGAATGCATATTTATGCTGAGAAATTAAGAAAAAATCCAATGGGTATTCCAGCATTTAGGATGAGAGATATTGAATATCCGTTTGGAACAAGTTTAACTCCATTGGAAGTGATTTCATCAGTGATTATAACTAATAAATTTTAGGAAGTAGGATAAATATGATATTAAAAATGAAATCATATATTAAGCCGTTTGAAAGAGTGTTGGCGCTTATGGAGCTGAAGAGTTTAACGGGAATAACAGATATAGCGGAGCAAGATGATGATATATATATGATTGATACAGATATTTCGCAGGAGATATTATTAAATAATCTGGCTTATTGGGAAAGAATTGGAGAAAATCCTCCCAAAATGACTAGACAGGTTATGCTTGAAAATACTTATACTGGCGCAGAAGTATATGAGCAAATACATTTATTTGAGGATATGGATATTAATATAAGACAAAGTAGAGTGTTAAGATATGGACTACATGATATTCATGAATATCGAGGCAAGTTTTTTCCACAGTTAGTACGGGCTTGTATTAATATTTCCGGTATTGCCCCAGGGAGCATTGTTTTAGATACATTTTGTGGAAGTGGAACAACATTGTGTGAAGCAAGAATTCGAGGGATGAAGTCATTAGGTATAGATTTAAATCCATTATCTGTTATGATAACACGTGTGAAGACCGGATTACTAAAAATTAATAAAGAAGAAATAAAGAGGGAATACATTTTTTTAAAGAAAAATATTCATAAGAATAATAGCAATTATTCATTAAGATGGAACAAAGATGATATGAAGTATATATCGGGATGGTTTTCGGAGGAAGCATTACAGGATATAAATATTTTATTATGCGCTATAGAGACTGTTGAAAATGATATTATTGCAGATTTTTTTAGGATAAACCTAAGTAATGTGATTAGGGAAATTTCATGGCAAAAAGAATCTGATTTACGTGTCAGAAAAGAAGTAGGAGAGTATTATAAAGGGACAGCCATTAGGCGATTTGAAGAAGAGGTAGAGAGACAATTTGTAAGGATAAATACTTATTTAGATTTGGTTAATAAGTTTGAATTACCTGCAACTGAAATAATTGAAGGTAATACATTGGAATTAGCTGATAATGCGAGCGGGTATGTGGGAAGTTGTGACGTGATAATTACATCACCTCCATATGCTACAGCATTACCATACCTTGATACGGATAGATTAAGTATACTAATATTAGGTCTGATGCATAGAAAAGAGTTTACAAGCAAAAACCATGATATGGTTGGAAATAGAGAAATATCTGAGAAACAGCGAAGCGAACTTTGGACTTATTATCAAAGCAGAAGAAATGAACTTACTGAAGAGATATGTGAAATAATTGATAGGATTGCTGTTGAAAACCATAAGCCCACAGTAGGATTTAGAAGGAGAAATTTACCTGCATTATTAGCAAAATACTTCTTAGATATGCTTGATTCCATGAAAGCTGCAGATAAGATGTTGAAAGCTGGATCAAAAGCATTTTATGTAGTAGGAAATAATAGTACAACTGTAGCTGATAAAAAGGTTATTATTGAGACAAATCTTTATTTGTGGAATCTTGGAGAAAAGGTAGGATGGGTCAAAGAATCTTATATTGATATGGATATGCTAAAGGCAAAATCAGGGTTTCGCAATAATCCAGGAACAACAGAAGCAATTTTAATCTTTAGAAAAGAGGATAATAATGAAGCGTAAATCTATATATACTGATGAAGTGATAGGTAATATTGAATCGACAGAGTGGGATTTTACGGAAGATAATACTCAGATGCATTTACATTCATTACATCCATATCCGGCACGTATGATTCCCCAGATACCTGAAAGAGCAATTAAGCTTTGGACTAAAGAAAAGGATGTAGTATTTGATCCGTTTTCGGGGGGAGGGACAACACTTTTAGAGGCTATTATTAATGGGAGAGATGCTATAGGAGTAGACAATAATCCGGTTGCCTGTCTTATAAGTAAAGCAAAAACAGTAAAGTATAAAGATAATGAAATACTTGAACTAAAGTCTTTTTTAGAGAATTTTGATGAAATCATTACTTCACATAATTTAGAGCCAAGTATTCCTGAATATAAGAATATAGAGTACTGGTTTGCTGAAGAGGCAATAGAAGAGTTAGGAAAGATCAGAGCTTGTATTAATACTTTAGAAGGCAATGCAAAACAAATGGCATTATGTTGTATGTCTGCTATTATAGTGCGAATATCATATCAAGATAGCGATACAAAATATTCGAGAACGATTTCTGAGTATATAGCAGGAAGTGCAATTAAAGGTTTTAAAACTAAATTGAAATCAGCAATTAGTAGCATTGAGCAAATAAATGATCAGAAGATAGGACATGCAAGAGTATTGCCAATTGATGGACGCAATTTACATGGAATAGAGAACGATTCGGTGCAGTTGATTGTTACATCCCCGCCTTATCTTAATGCTTATGATTACCATAAATATCATAGACATAGAATGCAATGGATCGATGGTGACGTAGCATATGCAAGAGATAATGAAATCGGAAAACACGATACTTTTACCCGAAAAGGAGCTACACCAGATAGATATTTTGAGGACATGCAACAATGTTTTAATGAATGGTATCATATTTTGAAAGAAGGAGGATATTGTCTAATTGTTGTTGGAGATGCTATTGTTAATGGGGAACCAGTGGCAGTAGGAGATAAATTTATAAGTATGATGAAGAATATTGGTATGGCATGTGAAAAGAGATGGATAAGAAATCTTAATGTTAATAAGAAGTCTTTTAATCAACGTGCACGTATAAAAAAAGAGCATGTTCTTCTATTTAAAAAATGAGGATATCCCTGTATAAACACCTGATTGAAAGGATCATAAATGGAATGCTTGCTGGAGCAAGTAGAACAACAAGATATCAGAATATTGAAGCAGAGTATTTTGATATAAATTTTGATTTAGAAGGAGTGATATGAAATGAATGATCAATTTATTCGAGGTGTGCAGATAGATTGGAATAAAATAGACAGAAACAGTTATCTGCAGATGATCGGAGCAGTTCGTGGAATAGAAAGCTTGAGTTTTCATAAACCGATTACGTTCTTTGCAGGAGAAAATGGAAGCGGGAAATCGACTTTATTAGAAGCAATAGCGATTGCTTATGGCTTTAATCCGGAAGGAGGTACAAAGAATTATAGTTTTTCGACATATGACTCACATTCGGATTTGTGCGAAGCAATGCGGATTGAGAGGGGCTATCGTAAAGCAGAATGGGGATATTTTTTTCGGGCGGAAAGCTTTTATAATGTGGCTACAAAGGAAGAAGAGTATGGGGATCCAGCTCATCCTTCACAAAAGTATCACGAAAGATCGCACGGTGAGAGTTTTTTCTTGGTCGCACAAAAGCAGTTTAGACCCAATGGAGTGTATATTTTAGACGAACCCGAGGCAGCGCTATCTGCACAAAGACAACTTGCATTCTTATTAGAAATAAATGAATGTGTAAAGAACGGTTCACAGCTTTTTATAGCCACACATTCGCCGATATTGTTAGCGATTCCGAATGCAGAGATATTGTCATTTGATGGCGGGTATATACATCCTTGCAAGTATGAAGAAACGGATAGCTATCAGGTAACAGAAATGTTTATAAACAATAGAAAACGGTTGTTGGAGAGCTTATTTACATAAAATATAACATTTCTGTGGTTTTGATGCAAAAGATCATTGTGCAGAATAAGATCGCCTTAGTCATCATGTATTGTAAAATGGTTTTTTCGGGTGGTAAGAATTCCTTCTTTCTGCATTTTACCCAATTCTTTTGAAAGGGCACTTCGTTCAAGATTTAGATAATCGGCAAGCTGCTGGCGGTCGAACGGGATATCAAATTCCCTACTATGCTTTTGCAGAGACACGGAGGTCAGATAAGCCATGACCCTGCCGCGAATTGTTTTGGGGGAAGTGTGAAAGCTTCTGCCTGAGAGAAGCAGATTTTTATAGGAAGAAATTAACAGTAGATTTGTGATGAGCTTCATTGTCCATACTGTCATATCCTTCCCCGCTTTCTGAATACTGCCAATCCGAAGAAAAAGGATATGGCAGTTTTCGTTTGAGATGACATCCACGAGTAACGGCTCATTTCCGAGGAAGGCGTAAGTTTCCGCAAAGAATTGTCCTTGTTCTATATGGCTAAGAATTGTCCGATTCCCCCATATATCGTTGTTTTCGATGGTCACGCTCCCTTGAAGCACAAGTCCGACCCGTTCTGTTGTGGTACCTGCGTGCAAAATTGTGGTTCCCTTTTTATATTCTCTTTCTTCCGCATGGAGGGCAGAAAGGGCAGAGCGAATTTCCTGTTCTGTCATTCCTTTGAAGAGCATTGTTCTCTGTAATATATTTATATTCATAAATTTCTCCAATCTTTTTGAAAAATGTGGTTATAACCACGTACTTATAGCGCTTATCATAATACAATGTATCACGTAAGGCAAGAAAAACTTTATTTAAAATGCTATAAATACGATACGAGGAGGTATGATGATGAATTGTAATAAGATGTTTTGTTATCAGTGTCAGGAAACTGCGGGAGGAAAAGGTTGCACGGTTTCCGGTGTTTGTGGGAAGAAACCGGATGTGGCAGCTATGCAGGACCTTTTGATCTATGTGACAAAAGGTCTCGCCTGTGTTACGACGAGGCTGAGAAGTGAGTGGAAAGAGGTTGGCAAGGAGATCAATCATTTAGTGACACAGAATCTTTTTATCACGATTACGAACGCGAACTTTGACAAGGAGGCAATCATTTGCTCCATAGAGAAAACACTGGCAGTAAAGCAGGAGTTGATCGGGCATGCGGCTGATATTTTGGGGCTTCCGGAGGCGGCATATTGGAACGGTGATAGGGCTGAGTTTGCAGAGAAGGCAAAGAAGGTAGGAATTTTGGCAACTGAAAATGAGGATATTCGTTCTTTGCGGGAATTGATCACTTACGGTTTGAAAGGATTAGCCGCATATTCCAAGCATGCGAATGCATTGCTGCAGGATAATGAGGAGCTGGATACATTTATCCAGAGAGCGCTTGCCAAGACAATGGATGACACATTAAGTGTGGACGATTTGGTAGCATTGACTTTGGAGACCGGGAAATACGGTGTAGAAGGAATGGCGCTTTTGGACAAGGCAAATGTCGGAGCTTATGGAAACCCTGAGATCACAACGGTGAATATTGGTGTTAGAAAGAATCCGGGTATTCTTATTTCAGGACATGATCTTCGTGATCTGGAGATGTTGTTGGAACAGACGGCAGATACCGGTGTGGATGTTTACACCCATTCGGAAATGCTTCCGGCACATTATTATCCGGCATTTAAGAAGTATCAGCATTTTGCAGGGAACTATGGAAATGCATGGTGGAAACAGAAGGAAGAATTTGAAAAATTCCATGGTCCGATTCTTATGACTACAAATTGTGTTGTTCCGCCTGCAGCCAGTTATAAAGAACGGCTCTGGACTACAGGAGCAACCGGTGTTCCGGGATGTAAGCATATTTCAGGAGAGTATGGTGAGAGAAAAGATTTTTCCCGTATTATTGAACAGGCGAAGACATGTGCACCTCCGGAAGAACTGGAGAGAGGTAGCATTGTAGGTGGTTTTGCACATGAACAGGTTTTTGCTTTGGCAGATCAGATAGTTGAGGCTGTGAAATCCGGGGCAATCCGTAAGTTTGTTGTCATGGCCGGGTGTGATGGGCGTATGAAATCCAGAGAGTATTATCGAGAGTTTGCAGACAAACTTCCGGAGGATGTGGTGATTTTGACTGCGGGGTGTGCGAAATATAAATATAATAAGCTTCCGCTTGGGGACATAGGAGGGATTCCGCGGGTGCTGGATGCAGGACAATGCAATGACTCTTATTCTCTGGCCCTGATTGCACTCAAGCTGAAAGAAGTTTTTGGATTGGAAGATATCAATGATCTGCCTCTTGTATTCAACATAGCCTGGTATGAGCAGAAAGCTGTAATCGTTCTTTTGGCGCTTCTGCATCTTGGTGTAAAGAATATTCATTTAGGCCCGACACTTCCGGCATTCTTATCACCTAATGTAACCAATATGTTGGTAGAAAATTTTGGAATTGCAGGGATTGGTACGGTAGATGAGGATTTGAAACTGTTTTTTGGAGCAGAATAATGAATAGAAAGCCATGAGAGATGAGCAAATTGTCTCCCATGGCTTTTTATTATTGGTATTTCTGATTTCGTAGTTCTTTTCGGAGTGCACCGGGAGTTGTGTGGAAGTGCTCCTGAAATATGCGGCGGAACATTTTGTAATTTTTAAAACCATGCATTTCCAACAATTGATAGAGTGGATGGTCTGTGGCGTGCAAATTCCGTCTCATCTGACCACGCATTCCGCTAAGAGCTGATCAGTCTTTCC
>OFMJ01001937.1_pt1 | contig 13714 bp, 11 predicted proteins | sample 1541801 | NCBI WGS metagenome assembly OFMJ01 (sample SAMN04209234, study PRJEB22552) | human gut metagenome | biome: gut; material: feces | host: Homo sapiens | place: USA: Oklahoma
CAATCGGCGGAGAGATTATCTCTGCCGATTCTATGCAGATATATAAAGGTATGGATATTGGTTCCGCTAAAATCAAAAAGGAAGAAATGCAGGGAATCCCACATTATCTTATAGATGTGTTGATGCCGGATGAAGAATTTCACGTTGTGAAATTCCAGCAAATGGCAAAAGAGGCAATTCAGGAGATTTATGCAAAAGGGAAAATTCCAATTGTAGTAGGAGGAACCGGATTTTATATCCAAGCGCTCCTCTATGATATCGATTTTACGGAAAACGAAGGAAATCATGCCTACAGACAGAAACTGGAACTTCTGGCACAAGAAAAAGGGACACAGTTTCTTCATGATATGCTTCGGGCGGTGGATGAAAAGGCAGCAGAAGATATTCATGCAAACAATGTAAAGCGCGTCATCCGTGCGTTGGAGTTCTATGAAGAGACCGGTACGAAAATCTCGGAACACAACGAAAAAGAGCGGGCGAAAGAATCCCCATATTCTTTTTTCTATTTTGTATTGAATGATGATCGCGCGAAACTCTATGAACGGATTGACAGACGAATCGATGAAATGATAGAAGAGGGACTTGTGGAAGAAGTCCGTTCCTTAAAAGAACGGGGATTTACAAGAGACATGGTTTCCATGCAGGGACTCGGTTATAAAGAAATTTTAGATTACTTAAACGGAGTCACATCTTTGGAGGAAGCGATTTATATATTAAAAAGGGATACCCGGCATTTTGCTAAACGTCAGATTACCTGGTTCAAACGGGAACGGGATGTAATCTGGGTGAACAAAAACGAATTTTACTATGATGAAGAGAAGATTTTACAATTTCTTACAGAAAAGATAAAGAAAGGACTCGATTACAAATGTTAGAAATGACATCACAATATAAAGAACTTGGAATTTCCGAAGCTGTTTACCGCTTTGGACAGAAGATAGAGGAAGCGTTAAAAGAACGTTTTGCCAACATTGACGAAGTTGCAGAATACAATCAGTTAAAAGTAATCAAAGCAATGCAGGAAAGGCGTGTCAATGAAGCTTGTTTTCATTATGCCAGCGGATATGGATATAATGATCAAGGGCGCGATACATTAGAAGAAGTTTATGCAAGTGTGTTTCATACAGAATCTGCACTTGTAAGGCCGCAAATCACATGCGGAACCCATGCATTAGCTCTTGCCCTTTCTGCAAACTTACGACCAGGTGACGAATTATTGTCTCCCGTGGGAAAACCTTATGACACACTGGAAGAAGTGATTGGAATCCGCGAATCCAAAGGATCCCTTGCAGAATACGGAATTACATATCGCCAGGTGGATTTATTAGAAGACGGAACATTTGACTATGAAAAAATTAAAGCTGCGATTCATGAGAAGACAAAACTCGTTACTATCCAGCGTTCCAAGGGATATCAGACACGTCCAAGTTTTTCGGTTACACAGATCGGGGAATTGATTGCATTTGTAAAAAGCATCAAACCGGATGTCATCTGCATGGTGGACAACTGTTATGGAGAATTTGTGGAAACAATAGAGCCAAGCGATGTGGGTGCGGATCTTGTGGTTGGTTCTTTAATCAAAAACCCGGGAGGCGGGCTTGCGCCGATCGGAGGTTATGTGGCAGGAAAAGAAGAGTACATTGAAAACTGTGCATACCGTCTCACATCACCGGGACTCGGGAAAGAAGTCGGTGCTTCCCTTGGTGTGATGCAGGCTTTTTATCAAGGATTATTCCTTGCTCCGACTGTTGTAAGCAGCGCGTTAAAAGGAGCAATTTTTGCTGCAAATATTTATGAATCATTAGGATATTCCGTTATTCCAAACGGTACAGAAAGCCGTCACGACATTATACAGGCTGTGACGTTTGGAAAGCCGGAAGGAGTCATTGCGTTCTGCGAAGGGATTCAGGCCGCAGCTCCGGTAGACAGTTATGTTACTCCGATTCCGTGGGCTATGCCAGGCTATGACAGCGATGTAATTATGGCAGTAGGAGCTTTTGTACAGGGCTCTTCCATAGAATTGAGTGCCGACGGACCGATTAAGCCTCCTTATGCAGTATATTTTCAAGGTGGACTAACATGGCCTCATGCAAAACTCGGTATTTTAATGAGTTTGGAAAAACTGGTACAGGCAGGGATCGTAACTTTGCCGGAAGCAAGATAGATGGGGAATCAATATGGGCAAGAAACGTAAAATCGTAGTAATTGGCGGAGGTGCTTCCGGCATGACTGCCGCAATCATGGCGGCAAGAAACGGAGCAGAAGTAACTATTCTAGAGCAAAAAGACCGTCTCGGCAAGAAAATTCTTTCTACCGGAAATGGAAAATGCAATTATACAAATGCAAATATGGATGTTTCCTTTTTTCGAGGGGAAGACCCGTCCTTTGTATCCTCTGTACTCCACAAGTTCAGTACAGAAGATACGTTGACATTTTTCGAAAAACTGGGTGTTCTTTCCAAAAAAAGAAATGGGTACTATTATCCAAAATCGGATCAGGCATCCGCAGTTTTGGATGTACTTTGCATGGAAATAAAAAAACTTGGGATAAAAGTCTGCTGCAACACAAAAGTACTTTCCGTTCAGAAGAAAAAAGATTTTCTTATTAAAACTTCGGAAGGTACATATCTTGCAGATGCACTCATTTTATCTACCGGTGGGAAAGCTTCACCAGTACTTGGATCTGATGGAAGTGGTTATGTCCTTGCCAAATCTTTTGGGCATAGCATGACGCCTGTAGTCCCGGCTCTTGTACAGCTTCATGGGAAAGGTACCTTTTTTAAAATGGTTTCCGGAGTTCGAGCTGATGCCCAAATCTCACTTTACGTAGATGGCAAGTGTCTTGCTTCCGATACAGGAGAGCTGCAGCTTACCAATTATGGGATTTCCGGTATTCCGGTATTTCAGATTAGTCGGTATGCATCCTTTGCGTTATATGAGAACAAACGTCCACTTGCTGTCATTGATTTTCTTCCGGAATACAGTACAAGATCACTTACGGCATTGTTAGAAAAAAGGAGAAAAGAAAACACAGCAAAAACCGCAGAAGAATTTCTGATTGGAATCTTTAACAGAAAATTGATTCCCGTTCTTCTAAGAGCATCCGGAATTCGAAGCGACCTTTCTCTCCATGAGATAACAAAAGAAGCAATGGAAAAACTTGCTGTAAAATGCAAAACCTTTGAAATTGAAATTATCGGAACAAATTCCTTCGAACAGGCACAAATCTGCGCAGGAGGGGTACGTACCAGGGAACTGCATCCTGAAACAATGGAATCCCAAATTGTAAAAGACCTGTATTTGACAGGCGAACTCCTTGATGTCGATGGGATCTGTGGAGGCTACAACCTGCAATGGGCGTGGTCGACAGGCGTAATCGCAGGGACAGCAGCCGCTTGTTTTGAAAGAAAAGAAAGGGAAAACAGATGATTCGAATTAACCAGTTAAAACTTTCCATCACACATACAGAAGAAGAATTACAAAAGAAAGCCGCAAAAGTACTTCACATTTCTTCTTCTCAAATTGAAAAATTACAGATTGTAAAGCAATCCATAGATGCAAGGAAAAAACCGGATCTTTACTATGTATATACGATAGATGTTGCTGTTGCAAAAGAAACTCAGATTTTAAAAAAACAAAAAAATAACCAGGTTTTGAAAGCGCCAGAAAAGCAATATACATTTCGGATTTCCGGAACTCAGCCGCTGCAATATGCACCGGTCATTATCGGAAGCGGTCCTTCCGGGCTTTTTTGCGCATATATGCTTGCAAAAGCAGGATATAAGCCAATTCTTTTGGAGCGGGGAGCTTCCGTGGAAGAGCGTACAAAGGATGTGGAACGATTTTGGAAAACTGGACAATTAGATCCGGAATCGAATGTACAATTTGGAGAAGGTGGAGCAGGGACTTTTTCTGATGGAAAACTTAACACACTTGTGAAAGATACATTCGGAAGAAATCGAAAAGTTTTGGAGATTTTTGTAGAACATGGTGCACCGGAAGAAATTCTTTATGTCAATAAACCGCACATTGGAACAGATATCCTGACAACCGTTGTAAAAAAGATGCGGGACGCAATTGTAGCAGCTGGCGGCGAAGTACATTTTCATAGTAAAGTTACGGATCTTCAAATCCAAAATCATTGTCTGCAAAGTGTAACCGTCAACGGAAAACATGAAATTCCTTGCAATATCGCAATTCTTGCCATTGGTCATAGTGCAAGAGATACTTTTCAGATGTTATATGAAAAAGGGATTCCTATGGAACCAAAATCATTTGCGGTGGGCGTAAGGGTGGAACATAAACAGACCATGATCAATCTTTCCCAATACGGGATGGAAGAAAACAGTGTTCTTCCGGCAGCCTCTTATAAAGTGGCAGAACAGCTTTCTAACGGAAGAGGTGTATACTCCTTCTGCATGTGTCCGGGGGGCTATGTAGTCAATGCTTCTTCTGAAGAAGAAATGCTTGCAGTAAACGGGATGAGTTATCATGACCGGGGAGGAGACAATGCAAACAGTGCCATTATTGTTACAGTGACACCGGAAGATTTTAAGAATACACATCCTCTTTCCGGTGTGGAATTTCAAAGGGAATTAGAATCCAAGGCTTATCGTCTGGCCAATGGACGAATCCCAGTGCAATTATATGAAGATTTTTGTAAAAACAGAGTATCCGATCATTTTGGGAAAGTAAAACCACAGATGAAGGGGAATTATGCCTTTGCAAACGTCCGTTCCATATTTCCAGAAGAAATTGCACATTCCATCGAAAAAGGAATCGAAAAATTTAACGACAAAATCTGTGGCTTTTCGCATGATGACACCATACTTTCCGGCATAGAGAGCAGAACGTCTTCCCCTGTCAGAATTTTGCGTGGAAAGACGCTGACGAGTGAAGTATCCGGTATTTATCCTTGCGGCGAGGGAGCAGGATATGCCGGCGGTATTACGTCTGCAGCTATGGACGGAATTAAGATTGCTGAAAAAATCGCAGAAATCTACAATCCCTTCGACTAAATCCGCAGTGTTCACAAAAATTTAAGGTCTTGGGTGTGTACACCTTTTTTAAAATATGCTAAAATAACTCATGTGTCGTAACAACGAGTCTATAATAGATACATGAGTCGAACAGAAAAAATCAAAGACATGGTGGCTGAGCAGCGCCCGTATGAGAAATGCGAACAGCGAGGTGTTGGAAGCCTTACCGATATTGAACTATTGGCCGTTTTATTGCGGAGCGGAACAAGGGATTTGAATTCACTTGAAGTAGCGAAAAAAGTCCTGTACCCGGATGGAATGAAAGGCGGCCTGATAAGTCTACATGACCTGTCTGTGGTACAGCTTATGAAAATTCCCGGTATAGGACGTGTAAAAGCACTTCAGATAATCTGTATTGTGGAATTAAGCCGCAGACTTTCAAAATCTTCCGTGGTCAAGGGTCCGGATTTTTCATCTCCTGCAAAAATTGCAGAATATTATATGGAAGATATGCGCCATTATAAACAGGAGCATATGAAACTTCTGATGCTGAACACGAAATCCCGTTTGTTAGGTGAGACAGATATTTCAAAAGGTACGGTAAACGCATCCCTGATCTCACCCAGGGAACTTTTTATTGAAGCATTACAGAAAAATGCTGTCGGAATCATCCTCTTGCACAACCATCCAAGCGGAGATCCGACTCCAAGCCGGGAAGATATCCTATTGACACGACGAATTAAAGAAGCCGGCAGCTTGATAGGAATTGAGCTGTTGGATCATATCATTATTGGGAATAATTGTTATGCAAGTCTTCATGGAGACGAGAATATATAGCAAATAAGAGGAAATACAGATGCTAAGAAATGTATATGGGTTGGATCTTGGAACGTACGAGATTAAGATCTATGACAAAAAGCGTGATAAGATTTGGAAAGAAAAAAATGTAATTGCAATAGAAAATGGAGATACTGTTTTTGCTCTTGGAGATGAAGCATACGAAATGTATGAAAAATCTCCGGATAACATTCAAGTAATATTTCCTATGAAGAAAGGGGAAATATCTCACTTTAACAACATGCAGTATCTGCTCACCCAACTTTTAAAAACTGGAAGAAATAAAAGGTTTGGTGCAAAATATGTAGTAGCAGTGCCGACGAATGTTACGGAAGTTCAAAGGAGAGCTTTCTTTGATCTTGTGATCCACTCTGCTGCCAAGGCCAAAGAAGTCAATGTTGTCGAAAGAGGTATTGCAGATGCAGTTGGAGCGGGACTTTCCCCACAGAAAGAAAAGGGACTTTTTATCGTTAATTTTGGTGGAGAGACTACAGAACTTTCGATTCTATCTTACGGTGGTCTGGTCTTAAACAAGATTATTCCGACAGGAGGTTCCACCTTGGATGAATCCATTGTAAACCGTGTCCGACATCATCATGATTTCTTAATCGGGAAACTTACTGCTGAATCTCTACGGAATGAATTTGGTTTATTTGATCATGCAGGACTCAGTACCCTCTCGGTTGTAGGCAGGAATCTCCGCACTGGAGTTCCTATGCAGAAAGAAATCTCCGTAAGTCTTGTCCGGGCTGCAATCAAAGAATCGCTGGACGAGATTGCACAGACGATTAAATCTATGCTGGACCGTACGCCGCCGGATATTCTTCCGGAGATTCAGAAAAGCGGTCTGTACGTAACCGGAGGACTTGCCAATTTAAGCGGCATTTCCACATATATAGAAGGGGTGACAAATCTAAATGTTACCATTGCAAAGAATCCTGAATTATCTGCCGTAAAAGGACTTCGGCAGATCATTTCATCAAAAGAACTACAAAACCTGGCATATTCCATGCTGGATGATAATTTTAGGTGGATGAGATAATATGAAAGTAAAAAAACAACTATCGTTACCAAGTAAATACTGGCTTCTCATTGTAACAGGCATTTGTATTGTATTTATCGGTCTTTCATTGATTTCCGATAAGGCTGCCGGACCGCTGAAATGGATTGCAGACTATACAGTCATACCAATGCAAAAAGGAATTAACAAAGCCGGTATGTTTTTAAGTGATGTGACAGAGAACTTTGAAACTTTAGAAGAAGTAAAAAAAGAAAATAAAAAACTGCAGGAACAGGTGGATTCTCTGACTATGTCCAACAACCGTCTTCAGCAGGACAAATATGAACTGGATCGTTTGAGAGAACTCTACAAATTGGATGAGAATTATGCAGATTACAAAAAAGTAGGCGCACATGTAATTGGAAATAACGGCAGCAACTGGTTCAGTACCTTTACAATAGATAAAGGAAGTGAAGACGGCATCAAAAAGGATATGAACGTTATGGCAGGAAAGGGATTGGTAGGAATTATAACAAAAGTAAGCCCACATTCTGCGGAAGTACGTTCCATCATTGATGATCAGAGTAATGTGAGTGGTATGATGCTTTCTACATCAGATACCTGTATCGTTCGAGGTGATCTGAAACTGATGGCAGATGGCAAATTAAGATTTGAACAGCTTGAAAATAATGATAACGAAATCAAAGAAGGCGAGCAGGTAATTACTTCACACATCAGTTCAAAATATGTTCAGGGGCTCCTGATTGGCTATGTCAGTGAAATCAATGTGGATGAAAATAATCTGACACGCTCCGGATATATCACTCCTGCCGTAGATTTCAAAAATTTGCAGGAGGTACTTGTTATTACTTCCACAAAAGAAGACATGGTCGAAAATAAATAAGGAAAGGTCGAGATAGAATGAAGAGAAAACTTACAGAGTTTGTGATCATTATCATATGTTTCCTTTTGGAAACTACGATTTTCCGATATCTTTCCATCGCCTCCGTTACCCCTAATTTATTAGTTGTGGTCACTTCCTCATTTGGATTTATGTGTGGAAAAAAAGAAGGACTATTTGTAGGATTCTTATCGGGTCTTATTACAGATATATTCTTCGGGATTGGAAATATGATTGGATTTTATGCGCTTATTTATGCTTTGATCGGATATGGCAACGGGATGTTCCGGAAACTTTACTATGACGAAGATATCAAACTACCGCTTCTTTTAATTGCAGGAAGCGAATTTCTATATGGTATCATTATCTACATCACAATGTTTATGATGCGGAACCGCTTTGATTTTGTATATTATCTGAAATACATCATTATGCCGGAACTCATGTATACCATTTTAATTACACTTGGATTATACCAAATTATTTTACACATTAACCGACGACTTGAGGATAAAGAAAAAAGGAGTGCAAGTAAATTTGTTTAATCGTATAAAGACAAAATTAAAAGAACTGGGAAAATCCAGACTAGCCGTTACAATTGTGGCTTTTTGCCTTATGTTTGCGATTCTCATCCAACGCTGTTTCAGCCTGCAGATTCTGCATGGACAGGAATATTTGGATAACTATAAATTGCAGATTGAAAAAACAAGAGAAGTAGAAGGAACCCGCGGTGTTATTTATGACAGAAACGGAAATGTCCTTGCAGAAAACAGACTGGCTTATACGGTTACGATTGAAGATAACGGAACTTATGAAACTACGAAAGAGAAGAATAAAGAATTAAACAGCACGATCGCAAAAGTCATTGATATCATTGAAAAAAATGGAGATTCTGTAATTAATGATTTCGGAATTGTTTTAGATTCCAATGATCAGTATACTTTCGTTGCGCAAAGTGACACTGCAAGACTTCGTTTTATAGCGGACGTCTATGGACAGGCTTCTACAAAAAAGCTTACCGATGCTCAAAAAAATGCATCTGCGACAGACATTATCACTTATCTTTGTGAAGACAAAACATACGGTTATGGAATCAATCAAAACAAACTTTCAAAGGAAGAAGTATTAAAACTTGTGAATGTTCGTTATGCAATGAGCCTGAACAGTTTTCAAAAATACATACCGACAACGATTGCTTCTGATGTAAAAAATGAGACAGTTGCAGGTATTATGGAAAATCTGGACGGATTGCAGGGAATTTCAGTTTCTGAAGAATCTCTCCGATATTATCCGGATAGTAAATATTTTTCGTCCATTTTGGGATATACAGGAAAAATTTCTCAAAGCGAGTACGAAGAGTATACAGAAGATGGGAAAAAATACTCTAAGACAGATATTGTAGGAAAAGCGGGACTAGAAAAGTCCATGGATACAGTGCTCAAAGGGAAAAACGGGAAGGAAACATTGTATGTAAATAATGTCGGAAAAATTATTGAAGAAGAGCAGACAAGCGCACCTTCCGCAGGTAATAATCTGTATCTTACCATTGATAAGAATTTGCAGATTGCCACATACAAAATACTGGAGGAACAACTGGCAGGAATTGTCGTTTCTAATATGCGAAATGTCATGAATTTTGAAAAGACAGCAGGTTCTGACAATGTTACTGTAATTCCTTTTGATGATGTGTTGAATGCATTCTTTTCAAACAGTATTTTAGACTTAAAGCACTTTGCAGAAGAAGATGCAAAAGAAACCGAAAAATCCGTATATAATAAATTCCTTGAGCGAAAGGAAAATGTGTCAGCAAAAATCATAGACGAGCTAACCTCTTCCAACGCAAAAGCGTATAAGGATCTTTCTTCCGAAATGCAGGCGTATATGAGTTTTATTGCCAATGACGTTCTGTTGAATGGCACAAAGATACTTGTAAAAGATAAAATAGATACTGAGGACAAGACATACAAAGCATGGAAAGAAGAAGACTCCATTAGTTTAAGCGCTTATCTGCAGTATGCAATTTCAAAAAACTGGGTAGATACCTCAAAGTTAAGCGACTACATTTCCACGGAAGGGAATTACTCAGATTCAAATGAGGTATATGAAGGACTGATTAGTTATCTTCAGGAATATTTAAAATCGAATCTGGCATTTGATAAACTGATATACAAATATATGATAAAAGACAGTACGATTACCGGCCGTGAAGTGTGTCTTATGCTTTACGAACAAGAGGTACTCAAATACGATGAAAAGCAGTATAATGCAGTAAAATCTGGGAAAACAGGAGCTTATGATTTTATACGTGGGAAAATTCAGTCTCTCGAAATTACTCCTGGTCAGCTCGGATTAGAGCCTTGTACCGCCTCCGCAGTTGTCACAGATGTCAATACCGGTGCGGTACTGGCATGCGTTTCCTATCCGGGATACGATAACAACAGACTTGCAAACACAATGGACTCTGCTTATTACAGTCAGCTTGTGACTTCTTCATCCAGACCTCTTTATAATAACGCAACGCAAGAGACGACAGCACCGGGTTCTACTTACAAAATGCTTTCTGCAGTTGCCGGTCTGACAGAAGGGGCAATCAACGAAAGCACATTGTTTACATGTACCGGCCGGTTTACAAAGATTGAACCGGGACCAAAATGTTGGATTTATCCGGGACAGCACGGAAGTCTGAATGTAGTTGGTGCAATTCAGCACTCATGTAACGTATTTTTTAGTGAGATGGCATACAAACTTGGGAAAGACAGCAATGGAAAATTCTCCAATGAAAAAGGACTTGAAACTTTAACAAAATATGCGGAAATGTTTGGTTTAAACGAGAAATCAGGCTTAGAAATTCCGGAATCAGAACCTACCATTTCCACAGAAGATGCTGTCCGTTCTTCTTTCGGTCAGGGTACCAATAACTATACAGTAAGCCAACTTGCGAAATACGTAACTACCGTGGCAAATAAGGGAACTCTTTATGATCTGACACTTTTGAATAAAATTGAAACAGTGGATGGAGAGCTTGTAAAAGCCTATGATCCGAAATTTAAATCCGAACTTTCAGATGTTTCAGACCAGACATGGAATCTTGTTCACCAAGGTATGAAAAATATGGTTAAAAACAGCGCTGTTTTCCGTCCGCTTAGACAGAAGAACTTTAGTATGTCTGGTAAGACAGGAACGGCACAGCAGAGTACACTGCATCCAAACCATGCTTTATTTACCGGGTTCGCACCAAGTGAAAATCCGGAAATAGCTTTATCTGTTCGTATTGCGAATGGAGCAAAATCCGCATTTGCTTCCGAAATCGGACGGGATATAGTAAGATATTACTTCCAGCTTGCAGATGAATCAGAAATTATTCATAATCAGGCATCCAGTGTTACTTCAGAAACAATAGGTGATTAAACCGGAGAGGGTGAGAAAGTGCATGAATCGTTATGTAACGGTGAAAAGCAATAAGTACGGCCTCATTTTCTATCTCAAACCGGATGTAGCTTTTGAAACGCTGCGTCGGGAAATTGAAAAAACATTCAAGGGTACAGCGGGATTTTTTGGAAAAAGCAGACTTGCGGTATCCTTTGAAGGCCGTATTCTCACAAAAGATCAAGAACAGCAATTGATTGAGACCATATCGGAGAGCGCTCAGATAGAAATTGTATGTATAATAGACAATGATGAAAAAAGAGAAAAGATGTACAAAAGAGCAGTGGAAGATGTTTTGGAAGATGCTTCTAAAAAAGATGGTATTTTCTGCAGGGGCACACTTCATAAGAATGAAGTGTTGGAATCTGAGAAAAGCATTGTGATTCTTGGTGATGTGGAAAAGGGAGCAACTGTAGCAGCAAAAGGTAATATCATTGTTTTGGGACGTCTTCTCGGAAAAGCATACGCAGGGATGGGAGGATTTGCGGATGCCTTTATTCTATCCTTGTCCATGCAGCCACAAAAGATTAGAATCGGAAATGTAAAGGTACGAATTGACAAAGCATTTCAAAATGAAAATATGTCTATAACGCCACAAATTGCCATTGCAGTAAGGGACAAACTTCATATCATCCCTTTTGCAAATGTGTAAGCAAGCATACAGGAGGAATTAAACATGGGCGAAATTATTGTAATAACATCTGGAAAAGGTGGAGTCGGGAAAACGACTACCACCGCCAATATCGGGGTAGGGCTTGCCCGCCTTGGGAAAAGAGTTGTGGTAATAGATACGGATCTCGGGCTTAGAAATCTGGATGTGGTTATGGGACTTGAAAATCGAATTGTCTATAATCTTGTAGACGTCATTGCAGGGAACTGTCGTATGAAACAGGCACTTATCAAAGATAAACGGTATGACGATTTGTTTCTTCTTCCGTCTGCACAGACGAAAGATAAAACTTCTGTTTCACCAGAACAGATGAAAAAGCTGACTTCTGAGCTTAGCGAAAGCTTTGACTACGTTCTTCTTGACTGCCCGGCAGGGATTGAACAAGGATTCCGAAATGCTATTGCAGGAGCAGATAGAGCTCTTGTTGTAACAACACCTGAGGTATCTGCAATTCGAGATGCAGATCGGATTATCGGTCTGTTAGATGAATATAAGATTGGGAAAAAGGAACTGATTATCAATCGGATTCGTATGGATATGGTAAAGCGAGGAGATATGATGTCAGTAGAGGATGTAACGGAAATTCTTGCAATTCCACTTATCGGTGCAATTACAGATGATGAGCAGATCGTTGTCTGTACCAATCAAGGAGAAGCAGTAGTGGGGCAGGAAACTTTATCGGGACGGGCTTATGAGAATATTTGCCGACGCATAACGGGAGAAGAGGTGCCATTTTTAAATCTTGAACAGAATCAAACCCTTTTTGCAAAGTTTACTTCTCTTTTCAGAAAGAATTAGGTGATCGCTATGAGAAATATATTTCTGACAACAGACAAAAAATCTTCTGTTTCCATCGCTAAAGAGCGGTTAAAACTTCTTTTGGTTTCTGATCGTGCCAACTGTACGCCGGACACATTTGAGAAGTTGAGAGATGAACTATATTTAACAGTTTCAAAGTACATAGAAGTTGCTCCTGAATCGTTTGATGTGGATATATCGCAATCGAAAATTTTTATTAAACTGTCAGGAGAATGTCATTAACAACCGGAGGATAAAACGTGAAATTTAAGAAAAACTATCAACTGAAAAACTTCAGATTTCCATTGGTGATACTTGTGCTTGCCCTTTCTTTTATCGGCATCCTTGTTGTTGGAAGTGCAAAAGAAAGTCTGCAGGAAAGACAGATTTTCGGTGTCGTACTTGGAGTTGCCGCTATGCTTGTTGTTGCAATATTTGACTATAATTGGATACTAAACTTATATTGGCTGATGTATATAGTCAATGTAATCCTTCTTATCCTTGTCAAACTTGTGGGCGTCGAAGCAAATGGAGCGCAAAGATGGCTTAATCTTGGCTTCACAACACTGCAGCCTTCCGATCTGACAAAAATCTTTATGATTTTGTTTTTTGCAAAATTTTTGATGAAGCATGAGGACGATATTAATACGCCAAAAACAATTATAAAATCTGTATTACTTATTCTTCCGTCCCTTGTATTAATCGTAACGCAGCCGAATCTTTCCAATACCATCTGTATTTCCGTATTGTTTTGCATACTGATGTTTTTGGGTGGATTGAGTTATAAATTCATACGGAACACACTTTTGATCGTAATTCCACTTGTTGGTATTCTGCTTTTTATTGCGGTTCAGCCGAATCAGCCTTTTTTTAAAGATTACCAACAGAAGCGTATCCTTTCCTGGCTTGAGCCGGATAAATATGCAGACGCAGAGGCACAGCAGCAAATTAATTCTTTGATGGCAATTGGTTCCGGGCAGGCCACCGGAAAAGGACTGAATAACACAGGCGCCACTTCCGTAAAAAATGGAAATTGGATTCCAGAGCCACAGACAGACTTTATTTTTGCAATTATTGGTGAAGAATTAGGATTTGTGGGTTGTT
>OFMJ01001938.1_pt1 | contig 13710 bp, 11 predicted proteins | sample 1541801 | NCBI WGS metagenome assembly OFMJ01 (sample SAMN04209234, study PRJEB22552) | human gut metagenome | biome: gut; material: feces | host: Homo sapiens | place: USA: Oklahoma
GGCGGGGACGGCCACCACCACTGTGGTGCCGCAGCCGGCCAGCAGGCCCAGGGCCAGCGTCAGGGTCAGGAGCAGGGCAAGCATTCGTTTCATGTCGATACCTCCGAAACTTATTTAGGGGGATGGGTTCCTTTCATCTCAAAGTGGATCAGGAAGGAGAGCAGGGCCCGCAGCAGAATGACGGCGCCCAGCACCAGAAGCTCTTTGAGGTCCCGCACCAAGACGGTCTTGAGAATCTCGGCGGCCATTTTGAACTCCAGGCTGAGGGCCAGACCGTTGGCCAGGGCGAACTTGACGTCGCAGGGGGTGCGGGTGAACAGGCTTTTCAGGTAACGGCCGAAGGCGCTTAAGGCCGAGACCGCCACAATGAAGATACCCATCAGCTCCAGCGCCGCAATGATAGTGGGCAGGATACGTTCAATCAGTTGTTCCAGCATGTGCGGCCTCCTTGCTTCGCCGGCGCATGGTTTTCAGGGCGATGAACTGACTCAACAGCTCCACGGTACCGGATACCCCCAAGGGACCGCTGTCCACCGTCAGATCATACCGGCCCACCTCGCCCCACTTGGCTCCGGTATACAGGCCATAGAGCCGGGCCCGTTCCCGATCCTGGCGCAGCGCCTCCCGGGTGGCCTCCGCCGGGGACAGGCCGCGCTCCCGCATCAGCCGCTCCACCCGCTGATCCATGCCGCAGTGGATAAAGATCCTGTTCAGCCCCGGCTGGCCGGACAGAACATGGTCGGCGCACAGGCCCACCACCACGCAGGAGCCGCGTCCCGCCAGTGAGCGGACGGCCCCTTCGTCGGCCTCCGCGTCGCCGCAGGGGATCTCCAGCCGGGCGGCCAGCCGCCGACCGATCTCCAAACCGCCGCTGCCATAGGTGTGCCCAATGGTAATCAGCATAGTATACCCCCTTCCCCACTGTTTGTTAAAAGAATAACAAATAAGCCTTAACAGGACATAGATAGAACCTTAATATTTGTTAAGGTATACACAAAAAATACGCCCCGCACGGTGCGGGGACGTATTGGAGTTTAGGTATCCTCCTCCGGCGGCGTGATGGTGGGGAAACGGAGGAGCATGGTGGTGCCCCGGCCTGGGGCGGTGTCGATGGCGATGGTCCCCTTGTGCTCCTCCATTACCTGCCGGACGATGGCCAGTCCCAGGCCGGTGCCCTTGCCACGCTCCTTGGTGGTAAAGAAGGGCTCAAAGATGTGGGGGAGCACCTCCGGTGAAATGCCGGAGCCGGTGTCGGAGACCTGGAAGCAGAGAAACTCCCCCTCCGGCCGGGTGGCCACGGTGAGGGTTCCGCCGCCGGGCTCCATGGCGTGGTAGGCATTGAGGATCAGGTTGAGCAGCATCTGGGAGAGCTGGATTTCATTGCCCCGGAGCCACAGGTGGCGGCAGGCGAGATCGGTGCGCACCTCCACATGGGGCGGCCGGGCGGGGGAGGCTACGGCGAGCACCTTGCGTACCAGCTCATCGGGGGATACATACTGGAAGGTGAGGGAGGTGTTTTTGCGGGACAGGTCGGACAGCCGGGCGATGATCTCCTTGGCCTTGCGGGAGGAGTTGTAGATCTCCAGCACGTTATCATACAGCTCCTCGGCATCGGAGGGCAGTTGCTCCAGCACCAGAATGGAGTAGCCCATGATGGGGGTGAGCAGATTATTAAACTCGTGGGCAATACTGGAGGTGAGTGTGCCGATGGTCTGGAGCCGGTCATGGTGGGCCAGCTCCTGATTCTTGCGGTTGAGGGCCTCCATGGCGGCGTTCTTTTCCTGGAGCAGGGCCAGCTCCCGCTGGGCGCGCTCGTTGCGCCGCCCGGAGCGAAGGTTGAGACCCGCCAGCAAAAGCACTCCGGCGATCACCAGTCCGCCGCCGGTGGTGAGCAGAAGGGCGGAGCGGCGGATGGGCCGCGACACTTGGTCGAAGTCTTCGGAAACGCCTACGGCGAAGATGCCGTTGTTTCCTGCGGCGGGGATCACCGCCATGCGGGCGGTGTAGCCCTCCGCCTCATAGAAGCAGGCTCCCTCCTGGCCCTCCCTCTGGCACTGGAGCAGAAAGCCCAGGCCAGGCTCCCCGGCGAGACCGTCCGCCGCCAGCTCCACACGTATCTCCTGACCGGTCTGGTGGAGCAGGACCTGGCCGCCCGCGTCCAGAAGGAGGATTTGATCCCGGGGAGAGGTGGTGAGGCCGCCGGCCACCTGCCGGTAAAAGAGAGAGAGGTCCACCAGCGCGGCGTACCACAGCCCCCGCTCCCCCTCCAGTTGGAAGGAGAGATAGACGGTGCCGTTCTCCGCCACGCAGGGGCGGACACGGTCCCGCTCGTCCAGGCTGCCCCCGACGGGAAACGTATAGCCGGTGCGTCCAGAGGCGGAGAGCAGCACCCGCCCGTTCTGGAGACAGAGAAAGTCGGTGATAAGGGCCTCACGGATAAGAGGGTTGTTCTGGAGCAATTGAAGGAGCTCCTCCGGCTGCCCGGCGAGGCAGTCGGCCTCCGCATCGGTAAAGTTCTCCAGCCGGATGAGGTAGTCCAGCTCCCCGATAAATTGCTCTAGGGCGCCCGAAACGCTGCGGTCCACCGAACGGGCCAGTCCGTAGAGCTGGCTGTCCGACTGCTCCAGCAGGAGGGTGTCGTAGCGGCCGAAGCTCTGCACGGCCAGGGCCAGGCCGCCAACGGTGAGGAAAAGAACCAGGATCATCAGAAGAAGAACAGGAGGCCGACGCTTTTTTTGCCCCTCCATACCACACACCCCCTTGTCAAATTCCGGCAGATTCTTTATACTGAAATCATACTGGATTTCAAACCGGCTGTAAAGGGGGAGAAGCACAGTGGCGGATACGGTGCTGATTGTGGACGACGATGAAGCCGTCCTCACCATGCTCTATAAGGTCATCCGGAGCAACGGAATCGAGGCGGACACGGTGGCTTCCGGAGAGGAGGCCCTGGAGCGGACGGCGCAGCGGACGTACGACCTGATCCTGCTGGACGTGAATCTAATGGGGATGGACGGTTTTCAGGTGGTACAGACCCTCCGGCAGCGGGGCGTCCGGACCCCCATCATCATCGTCAGCGGACGCAAGGAGGACTATGATACTCTGTATGGCCTGGACATCGGGGCGGACGACTATGTGACCAAACCCTTCAACCCCGTCACTCTGGGGGCGAAGGTAAAGGCCCTTATCCGCCGTAGCCGCAACGGCCTGCCTGGGGCGGACAGCCTCATCACCGCCGGACCCTTCACCTACAACACCAGCACCCTGCGCTTTTATAAAAACGGGGTGGAAATTCCCCTCTCCGCAAAGGAGAACGCGATGATGAAGCTGTTTATCGACAATGTCAACCGCATTTTCTCCAAGGATATGCTCTACGATCTGCTCTGGGGAGAGGCCATCATCGACGAGAACGCCATCATGGTCTATGTCAACCGCCTGCGGGCCAAGATTGAGGAGGATCCCGCCTGCCCCGCCTACATCCAGACGGTGCGGGGGCTGGGCTACCGCTTTGTGGTATAAAGAACTGTCTGCGGCTTGACAAATTCCGGCGAAAACGCTAGTCTATAGGTACAAATGTATACTGTTCCGAGTCCGTCCGCCTACGGGGTGACCTAGGGCGGGCGGACCGATGGCCCCGGCCGGGGCCGCAGGGTGCCGCGGGAAACAGCGGCGCCTTCCGTGTTTGAAAAGGAACGACAGTCCGCGGCGGCCCTCTGCACAGGGACCGCCCTGTATTGCCGTATCCTTTTTCAGGATGCGGCGTTTTGTTTTGCCCCAATAAAGAGGAGATGCTGTGTGATGCACATTTTTTTGACCGGCCCGCTCCAGAGCGGAAAGTCCACCGCCATCGCCCGCTATCTGGCGGGGCGGCCGGAGGCCCCCGGCGGGTTCCGTACCCGCTGGGACCGGGTGGGCGGCCATCTGGCGCTGGAGCTGCTGGAGACGGGGGAGACCCTGAGCGTTGCCACGATGGAGCCCCATGGCGTGAGGGCCGACCGGGCCGCCTTTGACGCGGCGGGGGAGCGTCTGCTGTCCGCCCCGGTGGGGCGGCGCTCCCTGCTGCTGATGGACGAGCTTGGCTTCCTGGAGCGGTGTTCCCCGGTGTTCCAGCGGGCGGTCTTTACCCTGCTGGACGGCCCCACGCCGGTGCTGGGGGTGCTGCGCCCCCACGAAAAAAGCCCCTTCTGGGGCCCTGTTTCCCGCCGGGCGGATGTCCGGTTGCTCCCGCTGACGGTGGAGAACCGGGCGGAAATTCCTGCCGAGCTGGCCCATTTGCTAGATTGAGGTGAGAGAGGAGGTGCAGGCCCTTGTCCAAAACAGAACACACCGGCGGCCGGGTGCTGCTGGCATTGGGCGTACTGCTGGCGGCGCTGTTTGTCCTCTCCTTCTGCCTGGGGCGGTATGGGGTGGATGCCGGCACCACCTGCCGGATTCTGCTCTCCCCGCTCCTGCCGCTGGAGCCCACGTGGACGGACCATGAGTACGCCGCCGTCCTGAACATCCGCCTGCCCCGCATCGTTCTGGCCTGCCTGGTGGGGTGCTGCCTGTCCAGCGCCGGGGCGGCCTACCAGGGGGTGTTTCAGAATCCCATGGCCTCCCCGGATGTGCTGGGGGCCTCCTCCGGCGCGTCCTTCGGGGCGGCGCTGGCCATCCTGGTGGGGGTGGGCAACCAGGGCACCACCCTGTCCGCCTTTTTCTGGTCCCTGGCCACGGTGGTGCTGGTCTACCTGGTGGGACAGCGGGCGCCCGGGGACCGGGTGCTCAACCTGGTGCTGGCGGGCATGGTGATCAGCTCCCTGTTCACCGCTGCCACCTCGTACCTCAAGCTGGTGGCCGACCCCACCAACCAGCTCCCGGAGATCACCTACTGGCTCATGGGCAGCCTGTCGGGCACCCGTCTGGCCGATGTGGCCCGCATCGCCCCCGCCATGGCCGCCGGACTGCTCCCCCTGTTTCTCCTGCGGTGGAAGCTCAACTTGCTCACCCTGGGGGACGACGAGGCCAGGGCCATGGGGGTCAACGCCCCCCGGCTGCGTTTTCTGACGGTGGTGTGCGCCACGCTGGTCACCGCCGCCTCCATCGCGGTCAGCGGCATGATCGGATGGGTGGGGCTGGTGGTGCCCCACCTGTGCCGCAAGCTGGTGGGGAGCAACTTCAAGGTGCTGCTGCCCTGCTCCATGCTGGCGGGGGCGGCCTTCCTGCTGCTGGTGGACAACCTCTCCCGCAACCTGCTGGCCACCGAGATCCCCATCGGCATCCTCACCGCCTTCACGGGCGCGCCCTTCTTCCTCTATCTGATGCTGCGGAAAGGGGGGGGCCGGTGATGCTGGAGGTGGAACACCTGTGCTTCTCCTACGGAAAGCGGGAGGTGCTGCGGGGGGTGGACCTGCGGGCGGAGCCGGGGGAGCTGGTCTTTGTCCTGGGGGCCAACGGGGCGGGAAAGACCACCCTGTTCCGCTGCATCCTGGGCCTGCTGCCCGGCTACCAGGGGCGCATCCGGGTGGACGGCGGCGACGTGTCGTCCCTGACGCCCCGCGCCCTGGCCCAAAAAGTCGCCTACATTCCTCAGACCAGCCATATGGTCTTTCCCTACACGGCGCTGGAGCTGGTGCTTATGGGCACCAACCACCGGCTGGGCCTCTTCTCCGCGCCGGGCCGGCGGGAGCGGGCCATCGCCATGGAGGCCCTGGAGGAGCTGGGGATCGCGGACTACGCCCACCGGAGCTTTGCGGAGCTGTCCGGTGGAGAGCAGCAGCTTGTACTGGCGGCCCGGGCCCTGGCCCAGCAGGCCCGGCTGCTGCTGATGGACGAGCCCACCTCCGCCCTGGACTTCGGCAACCAGGTGCGGGTGCTGGAGCGGGTATCCGCCCTGACCCTGCGGGGGTACACTGTCCTGCTCTCCTGTCACAACCCACAGCATGCCATGCTCTATGCCCAGCGGGTGGTGGCCCTCCACGACGGCCGGGTGGCCGCCGACGGCCCCCCTGACCAGGCCTTGGACGAGGCGCTGATGCGGAAGCTCTACGGCGTGCCCGCCCGCTTTGTCCGCACCGGCGACGGGGTACTCATCGCCCCGGTGCGCAAGTCCATTGTCCTGTGGACCCCCGACATGGTGCGCTTCATGGCCGACGCCATCCGGGTCAACGGGAGCTGTGCGGCCATGGCCGCGGCCCTGTCTCAGGTGCTCCCCCCGGGGGCGCGGGTGTGCGACGCGGGGTGCGGGCTCGGCGGGTTGAGCCTGGCGCTGGCCCCCTACTGCGGCGCGGTGGTGGCGGCCGATCTGTCCGCCGAGGCCATCCGCCATCTGGAGGCGCAGCCCCTCCCCCCAAACGTGGAGCCCCGGCGGTGCGATGTGCTGGCCGACACACCGGAGGAGCCCTACGACGCTATGGTGTTCTGCTTCTTCGGCCGCACGGATGAGATCCTCTCCGCCGCCCGGCGGCAGTGTACCGGCACGGTGGCGGTGCTCAAACGCTGCGGCCGGGATCACCGCTTTTCCAGGGGGAAGGACCACCCCCGGCAGGGCTTTGAGGAGCTGTGCCGGGCGCTGAAGGAGAGGGGCATCCCCTACCAGAGCCGGGTTTTAGAGCTGGATATGGGCCAGCCCTTCCGCTCCCTGGAGGACGCGGCGGTCTTTTTCCGCACACACAGCCGGGACGATCCGGCGGAGCTGACACCCGAGGCCCTGCAAAGCCGCCTTCAGCGGCGGGACGACCCGGAATTTCCGTGGTACTTCCCGGTAAACGAGCCCATCGGCCTGCTCTGGTTCCAGGCCTGCGAGATACCAGACAAAGAAAAGGAGAGATGATACCATGAAAAAGCTGCTCTGTACCCTCCTGGCCCTCAGTATGCTCCTAGGGCTGGCCGCCTGCGGCGGCCCCGCGCCCGCGGAGAGCCCCTCCGCAGACCCCGCGCCGGCGGTGTCCACCCCCGCCCAGCCCGAGGACGGCTCCGCCTCTTTCACCGACTCCGTGGGCCGCACCGTGGAGGTGCCCGCGGAGATCACCAGTGTGGCGGTCTCCGGCCCCCTGGCCCAGATGGTGCTCTTCGCCCTGTGCCCCGACAAGCTGGTAGGCATTGCCGACGAGTGGGACGCGAGCGCCGAGCAGTACCTGGCCACTGAGTACTACAATCTGCCCCTGCTGGGCCAGCTCTACGGCGGCAAGGGCGAGCTGAATCTGGAGACCCTCTTGGGCTCCGGAGCCCAGGTGGTCATCGACGTGGGCGAGCCCAAGGACACCATCGTGGAGGATCTGGATGCCCTCCAGGAGCAGACCGGCATCCCCTTCGTCCACGTGTCCGCCACCATTGAGACCATGGGCGACGCCTATCGGAAGCTGGGCGAGCTGCTGGGCATGGAGGAGGAGGCCGAGACGCTGGCCGCCTACTGCGACGAGACCTACGCCATGGTCAAGGACGTGGCGGAGCACGTGGAGAAGGCGAACCTGCTCTACATCACCGGCGACGCTGGCCTCAACGTCATCGCCCAGGGGTCTTACCACGCCGAGATCATCGACCTGCTGTCCAACAACCTGGCGGTGGTGGACTCCCCCTCCTCCAAGGGTACCGGAAACGAGGTGGACATGGAACAGCTCATGCTGTGGAATCCTGACGTAATCCTCTTCGCTCCCGACAGCGTTTATGCCTCCGTGGGGGATGATCCGCTGTGGCAGAGCCTCACCGCCATCCAGAACGGCAGCTACTATGAGGCCCCCATGGGCCCCTACAACTGGATGGGCTTTCCGCCCTCCGTCCAGCGGTATCTGGGTATGCTGTGGATGGCAAAGCTCCTCTACCCCGACGCGGCGGACTACGACCTCCAGGCCGAGGTGACCGAATACTTCGACCTCTTCTACCACTGCGCGCTCACCGGCGAGCAGTACGGGGCCCTGATGGCCAACTCGATCGGGAAGCAGTAAACTCACACGTCCCGGCCCCTTTTTGGGGGCCGGGATGCTTGCATAGGGCGGCGGATTACGTGTACAATAGGGAAAAAGGAGGGGAGCGCATGAAAATTGCCATTGTGACCGGGGCCTCCTCCGGCCTGGGGATGGCCTTTGTCCGGCGGCTGGACGCGCTGGGCGGGCTGGATGAGATTTGGGGTGTGGCCCGCCGGGGGGAGCGGATGGAGGCGCTGGCGGCGGAGCTGCGCACCCCGATGCGGCCTCTGGCCCTGGATCTGACCCGATTGGAGAGCGTGGAGACCCTGCGGGTTCTCATGAGAGAGGAGGAGCCGGAGGTGGCGGTGCTGGTCAACGCCGCCGGGTTCGGCAAATTCGGCACCTGCGCCGAACTCACCCTCCAGGAGACCTGTGGCATGATCGACCTGAACTGCCGGGCTGCCGCCGCACTCACTGCCGCCGTGCTCCCCTACATGGGGCGGGGAAGCCGGGTGCTGGAGATCTGCTCCTCCGCCGCCTTTCAGCCCCTGCCCGGCTTCAATGTCTACGCCGCCACCAAGGCATTTCTGCTCCGGTACAGCCGCGCCCTGCGCTGGGAGGCGGCGCCGCGGGGCATCCGGGTGACGGCGGTGTGCCCAGGGTGGATCAGGACCGATTTCATGGACGTGGCCAGAGATACAAAAAACGGGCGCACCGTACGGAGCTTTCCCTTCGCCCAGCGGCCGGAGACCGTGGCCCGGCGGGCCCTGCGGAACAGCCGCCTGCTGGCCGTCACTACCTGCGGCCTGCCCGCCCTGGTCCAGCGTGTGGCCAGCAAGTTCCTGCCCCACTGCTTCATCATGGCCTGCTGGGAGGGCCTGCGAAGGGCATGATACAAAGCGCCCGGAACCAAACGGCTCCGGGCGCTGCGTTTATTTACGCGGCAGGGAGTTCAGGTAGTCGCCGACACCCCGTGCCACGCCCTCCATCAGCTTCTGCTGATAGGTCTCGTCGCACAGGCGGGTGAGTTCCTCTACGTTGGTCATAAAGCCGGTCTCCACCAGTACGGCGGCCATGTTGGTCTCCCGCAGGACCACGAAGTTGGCCGAGGCGATACCGCGGTCTACCGCGCCGCTGGCCGCGCAGGCGGCGTCCTGCACGGCCTGGGCAAAGGCCTTGCTCCGGCTACTGGTGGGGTAGTAATAGGTATAGAGCCCCTGGAAGGTGGGGACGGTGGGGGCGGAGTTGCAGTGAATGCTCACGAACAGGTCGGCGTTGACCCGGTTGGCCAGCTCGGAGCGCTCGTACAGGTCTCCGGCGGTCTCCCCGTCCCGGGTGAGCACCACGTTATAGCCTTCATTCAGAAGGATGTCCCGCAGCTTGTAGACCATGGACAGGGTGAGATCCTTCTCATAGATGTCCACCCCGTTGGCATCCGGATATACCGCGCCTAGCGTTTTCCCGTCGTGGCCGGCATCCAGTACGACGGTGTACTTGTTGGGGTCAATGGGGGGCAGCTCGGGGGAGACGGAGGGAGTGGCGGTAATGCGCACGCCGCTGCTGCCCGCCTCCACGGTGATGTTTTTGGCGTAGCTGGCACCGCCCTTGAGGTCCAGCACCACCCGCAGGGTGTGGGGATAGCCATACCCCAAGTCGTCCCCATGCTGGTTGTAACGCACCGAGGAGAACACATCGCTGTCCACAGGCAGGGCGGCCTCGCCCTCCAGAGCGCCGGAAAACACCGCGCCCAGGAGGTCCACCGCTACCCGGTCTCCCAGATCCACCACCCGGTATTCCGGTATATGGTCGGTGGCGATGGTCACCACGTGGGAAGAGGCGTCCACCGAGATGCCGGTGACATACCCCTTGTCCCCGGCGGCGGGCGTGTCGGGCGTGGGCTCGGGGGTCGGCGTCGGTGTCGGCGTGGGCTCCGGCTCCGGGGTACCGGGGGAGGTGAGGATAGCGGTAAAGGTATCGTTGTCCCAGTCCACGGTGGCGCCCAACTGCTCCGAGACAAAGCGCAGGGGGACCATGGTGCTCTCCCGGCCCTCCCACTTAACCACGCCAGCGGGCACGCCACCGGGCAGCTCCATGGCCTGGCCATTGACCAATGCGGTGGCCGAGCCCAGGGTGAGTACGATGGTGCTCTCCTCCCGCAGGAGGATGACCTGACGGGTTTCCGGCACCCAGGTTACCGAGGCGCCCAGCCGTTCTGCGATCAGGCGGACGGGTACCAGCGTGCGGCCGTTCTGTCCCACCGGGTACTGCACCAGGGCGGGTACATCGTCCGGTGTTAGAGGCGAGCCGTCCAGCGTCAGGCTGACCCGGTCGGTCTGGGTCAGTTCACCATAACGCTGGGTGGTCTCGTCGTAGAAGTAGACGGAGAGGGTCCCCGCGGGACCGGCCGCCCAGGCGGACAGCAGCCCCGCCAGCAGGGCGAGGGTGAGCAGGAAGGAAACGGCTTTTTTCATGGCAGAACTCCTCGGCGATAGATGCTAATATTCTACCTTATTCCACAGGTGCCGTCAAGAAAGGACCGCAAAAAAGGTTGACATAAATTTATGGCAAGCACTTTGACACGCTACTGTAAATGTGGGCAAATCCCTTGCGTTTTGCGGCAAAACTTGTTATGATAAACATTAAATACAAAGCAACGGAGGGAATACCCATGCTGAAGATCACCTGTGAGGGCGTGTACTACAAGAACGGGGGCTTTGTCCCGGCCAAGGACGGCCCCGCGGCCGGCTTGCCCGCGCCGGAAAAGGCGAGGGAGGGCACCATGGCCCACGCGATTCTGAAGGCCCACAATACCGGAGACAATATGGAGGAGCTGGCCATCCGCTTCGACGCCATGGCCTCCCACGATATCACCTACGTGGGCATCATCCAGACCGCCCGGGCCTCCGGCATGCAGGCGTTCCCCCTGCCCTATGTGCTCACCAACTGCCACAACTCCCTGTGCGCCGTGGGGGGAACCATCAACGAGGACGACCATGTGTTCGGACTGTCGGCGGCCAAGAAGTACGGCGGCGAGTTTGTCCCCGCCCACCAGAGCGTCATTCATTCCTATATGCGGGAGCGGTACGCCGCCCCCGGCAGGATGATCCTGGGCTCCGACTCCCACACCCGCTACGGCGCTTACGGCACCATGGCCATCGGCGAGGGCGGTCCGGAGCTGGCCCGGCAGCTTTTATCAAAAACTTATAACATCCCGTACCCGAAGGTCATCGCCATCTACCTCACCGGCACGCCCATCCCCGGTGTGGGCCCCCAGGACGTGGCGCTGGAGCTCATCCGCTCCACCTTCAAAGACGGAGTGGTCAAGAACGCGGTGATGGAATTTTTCGGACCTGGCGTGGCCAATCTGTCCATGGACTACCGCTCCGGCATCGACGTGATGACCACGGAGACCACCTGCCTCTCCTCCATCTGGGAGACGGACAGCGAGACGGAGCGGTTCCTGAAAACGCATCAGCGCCTGGAGGACTTCCGAGAGCTGCACCCGGACGAGGGCGCGTATTACGACAAGTACATCGAGATTGACCTGAGCCGGATAGAACCCATGATCGCCCTGCCCTTCCATCCCTCCAACGCCTGGACCATCCGCGAGTTCCTGGAAAACGCCACCGACATCCTCGCGGCAGTGGATGCGGACGCGAAGCAGCGCTTTCCCAAGGCCACTCCCCACCTTTTTGGGAAGGTACATGACGGCGGCGTGTGGGCGGACCAGGGCGTGATTGCCGGGTGCGCGGGTGGGCTTTTTGACAATATTGACGAGGCGGCAACGATTCTTCGGGGCGGCAGCTGCGGCAACGGCTACTTCTCTTTGGACGTGTATCCCACCAGTGTGCCCGTCAGCCTGGAGCTGACGAAGATCGGCGCCACCGCCGCGCTGCTGGAGAGCGGCGCCCTCATCAAGCCCAGCTTCTGCGGGCCGTGCTTCGGCGCCGGGGACGTGCCTGCCAACAACGGCCTTTCTCTGCGGCACACCACGCGGAACTTCCCCAATCGGGAAGGCTCCAAGCCCGCAGAGGGCCAGTTTGCTGGCGTGTGTCTGATGGATGCCCGGTCCATTGCCGCCACCGCCCTGCACGGCGGAAAGATCACCGCTGCCACGGACATCAACTACGAGCCCGTTCACCATGAGTATCACTTTGACAAGGGCGTTTATGACCGGCGGCTGTACAACGGCTTTGGGAAGCCGGCGCCGGACACGGAGCTGATCCTGGGCCCCAACATCACGGACTGGCCGAAGATGGAGCCCCTGGCGGAAAACCTGCTGGTAGAGCTGGCCGCCGTGCTTCGGGACGACGTGACCACCACCGACGAGCTCATCCCCTCCGGCGAGACCTCCTCCTACCGCTCCAATCCCCTGCGGCTGGCGGAGTTCACTCTCTCCCGCCGGGAGCCGGCCTATGTAGGCCGGGCCAAAGCCGCGGCAATGCTGGAAGCGGAGCGGCTGGCTGGAAAAGCGCCGGAGGCCCTTACTGCCATTTTGAACCGAGTGGGCGACGGTCCCGAATTGCTAAACACCACGCAATTCGGCTCCTGTGTCTTTGCCAACAAGCCAGGCGACGGCTCCGCCCGGGAACAGGCCGCCAGCTGCCAAAAGGTTTTGGGCGGATTTGCTAATATATGCTACAATTTTGCCACTAAACGCTACCGCTCTAACTGCATCAATTGGGGTATTCTGCCTTTTACCTTGGATGAAGGTGCGCCCTTCCCCTATGAGGCAGGGGACTTTGTGTTCGTTCCCGACATTCGCGGCGCTGTGGATGCCGGTGTGGAGGATATCCCCGCCAAGGTCATCCGGAAGGACGGCAACGTGGATGATATTTTACTTCATATCCAGGGGCTGACGGAGGATGAAAAAGAGATTCTTCTGGATGGCTGCCTGATGAATTACTATGCAAGGCGCGCTTGAAACAGGGATTTCATCCTCCCTTTTTCCCCCACCTAATAACCTCGGTCATGGGTGCGCACCACCTTGGGCGGTTGAAGCTGTATGTCCGCCGCATACCTGCCGCGGCGAATCCACATCGTAATTTTGGAGGTTTCCATGGAGAAAATCAAAATGACCACGCCCATCGTGGAGATGGACGGCGACGAAATGACCCGGGTTCTCTGGGGATGGATCAAGCAAAAGTTGATTCTACCCTTTGTGGATTTGAAAACGGAATACTATGACCTGGGGCTGCTGCATCGGAATGAGACGAGAGATCAGGTGACTGTGGAGGCCGCCAAAGCTACACAGCGCTTAGGCGTTGCAGTAAAGTGCGCTACCATTACACCTAACCGGCAGCGGATGGAGGAATATCCGCAGCTTACGGAGATGTGGAAGTCCCCCAACGGCACCATCCGGGCCTATCTGGATGGAACTGCCTTCCGCGCCCCCATCCTGCTATCCTGTATCAGGCCGGTAGTGAAAAACTGGGAACATCCCATCACCATTGCCCGGCACGCCTATGGGGATATGTACAAGGCCGTGGATATGGCCACGGAGGAACCAGGGACTGCCACGCTCACTTTCCGAAGCGAGAGTGGCAAGGAAAAAACCTTAACTGTCCAGAGTGTGCAAGGTCCCGCTATCTGGCAAGGCCAGCACAATACAGAGAAGAGCATTCGTGCCTTTGCCCGCAGCTGCTTTCAGTACGCCATCAGCCAGCGGCAGGACCTATGGTTCTCCACCAAGGATACCATCTCCAAGATCTATGACGGGGAGTTCAAGCGAATTTTTGAAGAGGAATATGAGAACACCTACCGGGTGGAATTTGAAAAGCTGGGCCTCACCTATTTCTACACCCTGATTGACGATGCGGTGGCGCGGGTT